>Ga0302267_10002815_pt1 | contig 20622 bp, 19 predicted proteins | sample III_Bog_E1_3_FD_194555 | JGI IMG/M metagenome (GOLD analysis project Ga0302267, IMG submission 194555) | Peat permafrost microbial communities from Stordalen Mire near Abisko, Sweden - III_Bog_E1_3 | ecosystem: Environmental > Terrestrial > Soil > Wetlands > Peat | place: Sweden: Abisko... | reverse complement strand
CCGGGTGGGATCGTTTCTCAGCCGGGTCGTCGCGATTTCGCGCCGGGTGGTCTCTCGCTCAGCCGGGTCGTCGCGGTCCGCGCCGGGTGGTCTCTCGCTCAGCCGGGTCGTCGCGGTCCGCGCCGGGTGGTCTCTCGCTCAGCCGGGTCGTCGCGGTCCGCGCCGGGTGGTCTCTCTCTCAGCCGGGTCGGCGCGGTCGCGCCGGGTGGGAGAGCGTCCTCGGAGCCGACCGGGGCATGCACTTCTCCGAACAGCGCCTCCGCAACGAGGACTTCGAGTACCCGGACCTGCTCGGCGCGGCCTACGAGTCACGATCCTCTTGCCGCCGCGGATCGTGGAGTACGTCGTCGTCCACGAGCTGGTGCACCTGATCGAGCCGCACCACACCCCGGGGTTCTGGATGCGGGTGGAGAGGGCGCTCCCCGATTTCGCGGCGAAGAAGCAGTGGTTGGCGGAGCACGGGCGCGAGGCCGTCGCGAGCTGACCCCTCGACGGGCTCACCCCCACCAGTACGAGACCTTGCAGAGGATCTCTTCGTCCGCGGAGCGCGGCACGACGTGGGAGAAGCTGTAGCCGGCCCCGTCGCCGAAGCTCGGCGTGGTCGAGGTGTTCTGCGAGTGGGTATAGACGAGGAACAGCGTGGAGCCGAGCCGGTACTCCCACCGTCCCACCAGGCTCGCGTTGATGGTGCCGCTCTCGAAATCGGGGTTGTCCTGCACGGCGAAGGTGACCGGGCGCAGATCGGAGAGGTGGATCTGGGTGCCCTTGCCGCGCGCGGGGAAGAAGCTGTAGTCCGAGAAGTGCTCGGACTCGAGGATCGCCTGGGCGTAGGCCTGGAGGGTCAGCCTCGGCGTGAAGGTGTAGGTGGAGCGCAGGGTCAGGCTCAGGCTCTGGGCGCGCTGCCGGCCGAAGAGGTACGAGCTGCCCTGGGTGCTGAAGTAGCGCGGCTCGCCGAGGGTGTAGACCCAGTTGGGCAGCAGATCGACGTCCCACTGCGGCAGCACCTTGAGCGAGATCCGCCCGTCGCCCTGGATCTCGAAGCCGTTCTCGATGAAGTGGGTCTGCGTCCAGAGCCCGCCCGAGACGCGCTTGCGCGAGTCGGTGCCCAGCCACACCTCGAAGCCGAAGAGGCCGCCGCGCTGGAGCGCCGCGCCGTCGCCCACCTCGCGGTCGTCCCAGTGCCGGGGGCGCACGTGGGCCTCGGCGTAGATCTGCCAGAAGTTCTTGAACCGGGTGTAGTTGGTCAGCGCCAGGCTGCGCGCCTGGTTCTCCCCGTCGAGGTTGTCCTGCTCGGAGTAGTCGAAGCCGGTGTGCGTCTCCAGGGTGGCGCCGCGGGGCTGGAGGGTGCGGTACTCGCCCTCGGCGTGCACCCTGACCACGTTCTGCCGGGCCATGAAGCCGAGATCGTTGAAGTCGACCGTGCGGCCGTACGCCTCCATCTCGAGGGCGCCGACGAAGCTCTTGCCGCCCTCCTTGGCGGCGCGGAGGTCGGCCGCGGGCCCGGCGTCGCCGGACCGGATCACGGTGCCGTCGGGCAGCGTGCGCGAGGGCCCGCCGGAGGTGAGCGTGCCGATGACCTGCCCGGTCACGGTGTAGTCGCCCGAGGCCGATCGCCAGCGCCCGTCGACGCCGCCCACGTACGCGTCGTGGAAGCAGCGCGACCCCGGAGCGAGGGTGGAGGAGGTGAGATCGCCGTTCGGGCAGAGCTGGCCGGGGCCGCCCGTGGGGCCGAGCCCCGGGAGGATCGGGTAGTCGGCGCCGGACTCGACCCGCTCGCTGGCGGTGAACAGCAGGCCCACGTGCGCGTTGGCGCCCACCTCGCGCTTGAGGCGGAGCACCGCGTAGGCGGAGGTGGGATCGACGAGGCGGCTCACCCGCGCGCCCCCCGGCTCCTCCACGGGGACGGTCTGTTGCCCCGTCAGCGCCAGGAGCTCGCCGTAGGTCCAGTGGCCGCCGAGGTCGCCGGCGAGCTTGGCCGCGCCGTAGATGACCGAGGGCACGGGGGCGTTGACGAGCTGCTCGGTGGCGGGCGTGCCGGTGGTGGCTGGCCCTGCCAGCGTGGGCGCGTCCGGCGCCCGCCCGATGCGCCGCGTGTAGAGGAGCTGCATCGGCGTGGCGAACGTCTCCACGCCCTCGAGGAAGAAGGGCCGCTTCTCGGGGTAATAGATCTCGTACGTGGTGAGGTTGAGGACGATCTGGTCGGCCTCGACCTGGCCGAAGTCCGGGAAGATGGTGGCGTCGAGCGTGAGCGACTGGCTCGGGTGCCACTTGAGGTCGAGCCCCGCCGCGAACCCCAGCGAGGTGCCGCGGTCCAGCGTGGTGGCCCGCGGGTCGTAGTGCCGGACCGAGCCCACGACGAAGGGGCGCAGCTCGAGGGGCGCCCGGGAGACGAGCCCCACCAGGCCGTCGAGGCGGCCGTAGTGGGAGACCTCGCCCGCGGCTTCGCGCGGGATGTGGGCCCAGTCGTCGGACTCCTTCCGGGCCGAGACGTAGCGCTTCACCTGGAGGCCCCAGCTCTGCACGGCGCGCGCCGGGAAGCGCAGGGCCCGGAGGGGGATGCGCAGCTCGGCGGACCAGCCGTGGGGGGTGCGGGCGACGGCGCCCTCCCAGTTCTCGTCCCAGTCCTGGTTGAAGTCGGTGTCGTTGAAGTGGAGCCCGTCCGAGAGCACGCCGGCGGCGTTGATGGCGAACTCGAAGGCGCTCTTGCCGTCGCCCCGCGTGTCGAGGACCACGGCGACGCGGTCGGACTCGACCCAGCGGTCGCGCCGGGTCAGGCGCGCCACCACCGGGGCGCTCTGGGGGCAGTCGATGCCGACGTAGACGTTGACGTCGTCGTAGAGGACCCGCACCACGGTGCGGTCGCCCGGGGGCTCGCCGTCGATCGGCCTCCTCTGGGTGAACGTGTCGCTCGCCGGCGCTGCCTGCCAGGCGGCCTCGTCGAGCCGGCCGTCGAGCACCGGCGGCGTGGTGACGCGCGCGGCGGCGAGGTGCGGGGCGGCGGTGAGGGCGAGGAGGACGGCGGGCGCCAAGGGCATCGAAGGCGCGCAGCATAGCGGGACCCACGGGGGCGGGCCACGGGAGGGAGGGCCGTGGCGTGACCGAGCTCGCGCGTTTGAAGATGGTCGACCGGCCATCGGGTGCTGTCGTGGCGGAAACCGCCGCCGCCGCCCGCCGCTCCGTCACTCCCACACGTAGGGCCCTCGATCCACGGGCGCCCCCTGGGGCCGTGGCGCGCCGTCGATGTCGGTGGGCGGCGCGCCCTGCGAGGTACCGGAGCCGATGCACGGGCTGGACGCGGCGAGGTGATAATCGCCGCTCCCGCCTTTCTGGTAGTTCACCAGGCCGGGAGACTCGTTGAGCTCGCCCACGGAGGGGCTGCTGACCGCCGTGTTGCCCCCGACGTTCTGGAAGACCAGGTTGTCGACGTACGTGTTCACCCCACAGGCTCCCTCCTCCTCCATGCCCGGGCCGAGGTTGTCGTAGAAGATGTTGTTGGTGACGATGAACCCCTCGGCCAAGCCGGTGCCGGGCGCGTCGCCGGCGCCGACCACGAGCCCGCCGGCGCCGTTCTGAAACGAGAGGTTGTTGGCGATGACCACGTTCTTCGGGTTGTGCCAGGTCTGGATCCCGAACCCCGAGATACCGTAGACGATGTTGTTGACGAGTCGCCCGCCGAGGTTCGAATGGTAGAGCCCCTGGATCTGGGTGCAGCCAGAGCTCCCGATGTCGTGCACCAGATTGCCGATCATCTCGTCGCCGCTCGCCGAATAGTTGTAGTCATCGATGCCGGCCCCGCCGCTGCCGGTGTTGCAGGTGGGCGCGGCGAGGTCGTGTACGTGGTTGTCCATCGTGCGGCAGCCCGATCCGCCGACGCCGATGCCGATGTAGTCCGAGCCGGTGAGCTCGAAGCCGACGATGTACACGTAATCCCCGGTGCTCTGCCAACCCCAGTAATTGCCCGTCGCGTCCACGTGGGCTCCCCACCGCACGTCCGACTGGAAGACGATGGGCGCGGCGGCGGTCCCGCTCGCGCTCATCATGATGCCCTCCGCGTACGTCCCCGAGGCCACGTGCACCGTGACGCCGGTGGGCCCGTTGGTGAGCGTGGTGGCGGCGTGTTGAATCGTCTTCCAGGGCTCCGCGGCGGTGCCCGGGTTCTCGTCGTTCCCGGTCGCCACCGACACGTAGAAGTCGAGCCCGGTCGGCGCGACTGGCTCCGACGGGTAGACGGCGGAGCCGCTCGCCCCGTCCGGGGAAGCGTCGGCGCCGTCCCCGGCTGCGTCCGCGGAGGCCTCGGGGGCGCCGTCCCCCGCGTCCGCGTGCGCCGGGGCGCTGCCTCCCGAGCCGCCGGTGCCCGTCGATCCGCCGGAGCCGGAGCCGGAGGTCGACGACCCTCCCGTGACATCGTGCTGGCCACCGCCACACCCGGCGATCGAGAACGACGAAAGCAACGTGAGGAAGACAGCGGCGCGATCCATCATGACGGTCCTTTGGTGGAAGACGACCGGTGTCCTCCGCAAGCCTGATGCCGAACGGATGCCTCGTGACGCCGCTGGTCTCGACGGTAACAGGAAAGGGGCGTCCGTGAGGCCCCGAACGGCCGCCACCGCCGCCGCTCTCACTGCGGAGGAGGCTCCCTCTCGTCTCCCGTGACCCAGGGCCACGCCGCGCGCACGGCGGCGACGACGCGGTCGTCGACCAGGTGGCCGAGGTGTCCGGCGGACACCAGCTTCACCTGCACTCCGGCGCGCGAGAGGGCAGCGAGGGGGCGCGCCGTCGCCGCCTCGCATTCGCCCGTCGAGCAGACGAAGAGCACTCGCCGCCCGCCGCCCTTCACGAAGCGGGTCACGCGCTCGGGCGTCCAGGCGTCGTGGCCGCCCTCGCCCAGCACCGCGACCGGGAAGCGCGCGGCGTCGTCCGCCACGATGGCCACGCCGAGGATCGCGCCCAGCGAGAAGCCGGCGTAGATCATCGGACCCTGGGCCACATAGGGGCCGAAGCGCGCCCTGAGCGCGGCGAGCCCGGCGTCGATCTCGCGCCGCGTCCGCTCGGCCCCCGCGAACGCGAGCCCGCGCCCGGCCGGTGCGTCGGCCGGCACGCCGTGCGGGCAGAGCACGAACGGCGCCGCGGTGACGCCCCGCCACTCGCCGCACGCCCACTCGGGGCGATCGTTGCGGCCGTGCACTCCCACGACCACGTCGCGCGGTGACGTGGCGCCGAGCGGGACCGCGACCACCGCGGCGCCGAAGCCGTCGAGCGGGAGGTGCACGAGCCACTCGCCGCCGAGCGGCGGGAGTCCAGGCGCGAGGACGGGCGGAGGGAGAGCGGATGGGGTGGAGGGAGCCGTGTCGGCGGCATCCACCTCGGGAATGCTCGACGGCGAGCTCCCGCGGCACCCGAGCGGCCCGATGAGGAGGATCAGGCAGACGCGGCAGGAGCCGCTCTCGCTCACCGTGCGTCGATCCAACGCCGCATCACCTCGAGCGCGAGGGGAGGTTGCCGACCTGGCCGCCCGGAGCCTGGCCGCGCCGACGACGACGCGACGCGAGGACGCCGAGGCCGACCATCACCATCGCGCCCGCCGCGGCACCCTCGCCGGAGGCGACGCCGACCGTGCAGCCGCCCGAGGGCGTCGCGCCGCCACTCGACGAGGAGCTGCTGGAGGCGCCGCCACTCGACGAGGAGCTGCTGGAGACGGCTCCACTCGACGAGGAGCTGCTGCTGGTCGAGCTGCCCGCGTCCGCCAGCTCGCAGAGGACGCAGGGGTAGTCGTCGCTGCCGCCGTCGGCCAGGGGCTCGGGCCCGAGAGTACAGGTGGCGGCGACACAGATCCCCGGCTGGTCCGCGGAAGCCCCGGCGTTGGTGCACACCGTCCCGACGCCGCCACTGCACTCGACGGGCGGGGGCGGGGGGAGGTCCGCCAGGGCGGCAGCGCTCCAGGCGCTGACGAGGGCGATCGCGGCGGCGAGGACGGGAGAACGTAGGTTAGGCATGGGCCCATCGTCGCCGATGGGGTCCGGCGCGGCAACTCGCGGCCGTCGCGCGTCAGCCGAGGAGCCCCTGGCCGCGACGCCGGCGCCGCGACGCCAGCAGGCCGAGGCCGACCACCAGCATCAGGCCCGCCGTTGCCCGCTGGCCCGTCGCGACGCTGACCGCGCAACCGCCCGACGGAGTCGCTCCGCCGCTGCTCGAGCTGCTCGTAGAGGAGGCGCCCGCGTCCGTCAGCTCGCAGAGGGTGCAGGGGTTCTCCGTGGTGACGACCCCACCGTCGGGCTGAGGGGTGCCGTGCGGGCACGTCGTCTCGACGCAGATGCCCGGTTGGTCACTGGAGTCCCCGGCGTTGTTGCACGCGGTGCCGGCGCCACCACTGCACGCGTCGGGCGGCGCGACGTCGGCGAAGGCGGCGGTGCTCCAGGCGGTGACGAGGGCGATGGCGACCATGAAGAAAGAGGGACGTAGATTATGCATGGGGCCACCCTGGCCGATTGGGCGCGGCGACGCAATGCGCGCGTCTCCCCGGCGGGCGCTACTCCTCCCCCCGGAGCCCGTGCCGCTCCATCAACCGATAGACGAGCTGGCGCGAGATCCCCATCGCCTCCGCCGCCCGTGCCACGTTGCCTCCGTGCTCACGCAGCCGCGCAGCCAGGTAGGTGCGCTCGAACTGCTCGATGACCATCTCGCGCGCCTCCCGGAGGGGGAGCCGGGCGAGCTCGCCCAGCCCGCCCTCGGCCTGCCGGGGCGAGGAGCGGACGATGGCCTGGTCCCCCTGGTCGGGGAAGAGCGTGAGCCGCGCCACCGTGTTGCGAAGCTCGCGGACGTTGCCGGGCCAGTGGTGGGCCTTGAGCATCTCCAGCGCGTTGGAGGGCAGGTCGCCCAGAGTGCGCGGCGGGGTCTGCGCGGCGAGGAAGCGCTCGACGAGGAGGGGGATGTCGTCGCGGCGCTCGCGGAGCGGGGGGACGATGGCCTCGACCACGGCGAGGCGGTAGTAGAGGTCCTCGCGGAAGGTGCCGCTCTGCACCCGGCTCTGGAGATCGCGGTGGGTGGCGGCGACCACGCGGGCGTCGAAGGGGGTGTAGCTGGTGGCGCCGAGGCGCCGCACCTGGCGCGCTTCGAGGGCGCGGAGGAGCTTGGGCTGGAGCTCCATGGGCAGCTCGCCGAGCTCGTCGATGAAGAGCGTGCCGCCGCTGGCCTCCTCGAGCAGTCCGGCCCGGGCCTGGGCGGCGCCGGTGAAGGCGCCCTTGAGGTAGCCGAAGAGCTCGGCCTCGACCAGGCCGGGCGCGACGGCGCCGCAGTCGAAGACCACGAAGGGGCCCCCGCGGCGCGGGCTGGCGTCGTGGATGCCGCGGGCGAGCAGCTCCTTGCCGGTGCCGGACTCGCCGAGCAGGAGGATGGTCTCCGTCGCGGCCGAGGCGCGCTCCAGCCGGGCGAAGAGGGCGCGCATGGGGATGCTGCCGCCGAGCGCGTCGCCGAAGCGGGCGGCGGTGGAGAGGGGCAGGATCGAGGGCGCGCCGGCGAGGCGGACCACCAGGGTGGAGCCGCCGATCGTCGCCTTGCGGCCGATGGGCAGGAGGGCCTCGACGATGGAGACGTCGCCCATCAACGTCCCGTTCTTGCTGCCGAGGTCGCGGAGGACGACGCCGCGCGCGGTGAGCGCGACCTCGCAGTGGCGGCGGGAGACGCGGGCATCGACGAGGACCAGGTCGCACTCGGGGCTGACGCCCACCACCACCGGGGCGACGGCGAGGCGGGCCACCAGATCCTTGCCGCGAGCGGGCGAGACCACGACCTCGAGGCTCGGCAGCTCGACCGCGTTGGTGCGGAGCGCGGTCAGGGTGGGGGCCGGGGGAGGGGGCATCGGGCCGGCGAGTCTACCCGAAGCGCGCCCGCCGTCGGCCGTCGCAGTCGTGCTCAGCCCAGCGCGTCCCGGCAGAGGCGATCGACGCGCTTCAAGAGCGTGGGGAGGCGGTAGGCGCCGTGCATCGCCTCGATCCAGCGTGCCGCCGCGGGCGCCGCGACGCCTGCCGCGGTGACATGGAGCGGTCGCGCGCTGCCGCCGCGGAGCACGGTCTCGGCGAAGGCGGACCCGGTGAAGCTGGTCTTGGCGACGCCGACGATGGGGACGCGGCGATCGAGCGCCTCGTACAGGTGGGCGCCGAGGCCGGTGCGGCCGTCGGCGGAGAGCCAGACGTAGCCGTCGACGACGATGGCTTCCAGCGGGCCGCTGACGAGGGCGAGGACGGCGAGGAGGCAGGGGAGCTCGCGGCGGTAGAACGCGCCCGGCTCGTAGGGAGCGACGTCGGCGACCAGGGCGATGCGCGTCTCCGCCTCGGCGGCGTCGGTCCAGTCGCGGAAGAGGACGCAGGCGGCGGCGGCGCCCTGGGGACCGTAGGCCACGTCGAGGGCGGCGAGCACCGGGCCAGGCTACGCGGTCACCCTCGCCAGGTGAACGAGAACCGGAACTCGTGGTCGGAGTCGAGGCCGGGCGTCACCCTCTCGGCGTCGAGCTCAGCCGCACAGGCGAGGCCGCGCTGGTTCCGTGGCACAGAACGGTCGCCTCCGTCGCCGGTTTCGTACTACGGAATATTCGTGGAACAGAAAGAAGAGAGGCCCCGGAAAGCAGGGCGACCGCCACGCGCCGGTGCCGCCGCCGACGCGGTGCTCCGCGTTCGCCTCATCGCCGAGGAGCGAGCCCGCCTCGACGCGTCCGCCGCAGCTCGGGGGCGCCCCGTCGCCGACCACGTCCGGGCCTGGATCGCCGGCGAGGACGTCCCCGCGCCGCCGCCTGACTTCGTGACCGCCAGGCCGCGCCCGGGGGTGGAGCCTGATCTCTGGTCGCGGTGGACGCCTCGCCGCGTGTGGACCCTCCACCTCGTGCCCGGCCGGCTCGACGGGCCGCCCCTCGCGGTGCGTCGCCGCGTGCTGCGGCACACGGCCGGCGACCTCGTCGTGGAGACACCGGCCGGGAGCATGGTCCTCCTCGCGGAGCCCATCGAAGCGCAGGGCCGCGGCCGCGGTCGGGGCCAGTGTCGCAAGGACGGGACCGGGCTGGAGCTGGCCCTCGAGGTGTACGACCACGACCCGACCGCCGAGGACCGGACCGAGTGGCTCCGCCGTCACCGCGTCATCCAGGCCGTGATCCGCTCGCCGCAGGGATCGGTATGGGTGTCGGTCCCTGGGCCGAGGCCCGGGGCACCCGATCGCGCGGTGAAGATACCGTATCTCCATCTCCAGGAGCAGGGCCGCACCGAGCGCGCAGTGTTCCTCCCCTCATCCCGCGGGCCCGCCGCCGCGTTCGTTGCCAACACCGCCGAGATCGACCTGTACGATCTCGCCCTCGACGGCGCGGCGGAGGTGTGCGGCGGAGACGGGCGCCGCCACCGGATCTCCTTCGAGGCGCCCGGCACCGCGCAGCTCCGCGCCGAGGGCCGCGACCGGCGCCCGAGCGACTACGCGGCGCCGCCTCTCCTGACCAGTCCGCCGCCCGCGCCGGCACCGCGACGAGAGCCGCCCCCCGCCGCGCCGCACGATCCAAGGGAAGTCGAGTTCGCCCAGCACTGGAAGGTCGCCAGGACGCCCGGTATGCCCGCGCACTTCGTCAAGGAGGCCGAGAAGCTCGCCGGCGCCGTCGCCGTGCGGATCTTCGGGCTCGACCCGGCGACGGCGACCTGGGCCGAGGTACGGCGCGTGTGGAATGCGCGCGCCCTCGCGGGGCACAGCGACCGGCGCGGGAGCGCGGACATGGGCAACCTCACCCGCCACAAGGATGCCGCCCGCGCCTACCTCACCGCGCGGGACGCCTCGGAGCCCTGACCACCGCGACCTCGCTCACCCGGGCGCGCAGAAGCGGAGGGACTGCGCGAGCCGATCGCCGCCGCGGCTACAGACCAGGCCCTCCGACGAACGAGAACCGGATCTCGTGGTCGCAGATGCGCGCCACGTCCCCGTCGCGCAGGGCCCACCGGGCGATCCTCTCCCCGTTGACGAAGGTCCCGTTCACCGAGCCGAGATCGACCAGGTAGTGGACCCCCGCCTGCTCCTCGATCACCGCGTGCTGCCGGGAGACATTGGGATCCTTGATCATCAGCCCCGAGGCCTTGACCCGGCCGATGACGAACCCGGGCCGATCGACCACGCAGGTGCGACCTCCGTGGCTGAGGGCGAGCTGCGGAGCCTGGGGCAGCGGGGGCGGCACCCGCGCCGGCGGCGCCGGGTAGGGCGGCGGGGCGACCGGCCGGAGCGCCGTCGTTCGCGGCGGGGGCAGCCGTGGCGTCGGCAGCGCGCTCATCCGCGCGGGCAGGGGAGGCGGCGGCAGCGGCGGCGGCGCCAGGTGGAGGGGCGGAGGGGGCGGCGGGCGCAGCGGCGGCAGCGGGGGCAACGGAGGGGGGTACTGGCCGCTCGGCGTGAGAGGCGAGATGCTCGCCGGGTCGGGGTCCGAGCGGCGGGTGAGCCGCTGTCGGATGTAGTGCTTGAGGGCGTCGTTCACCAGGTAATCGACGGTGCACTCCAGGTCGCCTGCGATCCGCTCCAGGTCGCTCCAGAGGGCGTCCTTGCACTGGAACGTGCGCGGCCGCTTGGCCACCGCATCACTCACCACCGAAGCCCCGTGGGCGTGCGCGAACCGGTCCATTCCATGCTCTCCCTCCGGCGACCGCGATCGCCACACCAGGAGAGGGGCCGCGGCGCGGGCATGGATTCGGAGCCGCCGGGAAGAATCGTCCGGGGACGTTCTCGGGCGGTCGCCGCGAAGACCGGCTCAGGTGAAGAGGAACTCCAGCTCGTGGTCGCCGATGCGGAAGCAGTCGCCGTGGGCGATGGCGCGCCGGGCGATGCGCTCGCCCTGGTACTCCACGCCGTTGGTCGAGCCCATGTCGACCAGGTAGTAGGTGCCGCCCGCGCGCTCGACGAGGGCGTGCTGGCGCGACACGACCGGGTCGTCGATGGCGAGATCGCTGGAGCGCCCGCCGCGCCCGACGACGAAGCGCTCCTTGGTCACCTCGTAGCGCGTGCCTTCGACGACGACGCAGAGGTGGGCGGCGGGCGCCTGGGGGTGGGGGGAGGCGCGTCGCGACGAGGCCGGCGCGCGGGGGAGGTAGGCGCGCTGGAGCGTCGGGGTGTTGCGCTCGCGCGGGGGGTCGTGAGGCGCGTCCCTGACGGTGACCTCCCGCGGGGGGACCGGGCCGCGCTGCGGGCTCGCCTGCTGCTGGGCATAGGCCCTCATGGCGTCTTCGAGGAGCGCGTCGGGGGAGCGTGCCTCGTCGCGAGCGAGGGCCTCGAAGGCCTCCCAGAGATCGTCTGCGGCGAGGAAGGTGCGGGGGTGGCGGGCCGGCGCCGCGAGGCCTCCATCGCTCTCCTCGTCGCGGCGGCGGTCGGACGGGTAGAGCGCCTCGCGGGCGACCGCGGCGCCGGCGATGACGTCGCGGAGGACGGCGTTGCAGCGGCCGTCGTCGCAGAGGGTGAGGTGCCGGGTCAGCGCCAGGGCGTACTCGGGGGAGAGCTCCCCCGCGGCGTGGGCGACGACCAGCTCGGGGTCGGGGTGCTCGGCGCCGGCCTTGCCGGCGAGCGGTGCGGCGAGGCGGCGGCGCAGGAGTTGGTCTCGGGGTTCGGTCGCTGGCATGGCTCGCATCCTCAGTCTGCCTCACCGGGCGGCGGAGTTCACGTCGATGCGGAGGACGCGCCGGAGCGCGGTCTCGAGATCGGTCATGGCCTCCGGACCCAGGGCGTCCGGCGCGGCCAAAAGCGCGAGCGATCGCGAGGCCCCGTCGCGGTAGAGCTGCCGCCAGGTGGCCAGCGTCAGGTCCGGGGCGTGGAGGGCCACCCGGGTGGCGGCCAGGGCCGCGTGCTCGCCGGGATCGCCGGGGGCGAAGCGGCGGGTCGCGAGGGCGACGGAGGCCTCGCGCGGGGCGACGACCTCGAGCAGATCGTGGAAGTAGACGGCGTACCGGTAGATGGCCAGGTACTTGCGATCGGTCACCGACGCGGGCGCCGATCCCAGCGCGCCCGCCCACGCCTGGGCGTCGAAGCGATCACGGAGGAAGTCGAGGAGCATCGCGTAGCCGGTCGCGTCGACGCGGCGCACCTTCTCCAGGGCGCGGCTCATGCGCAGGGCCAGCGCGGGATCGGTCGGGGCCGCCTCCGCCGCCTCGCCGGGGCCCTCCGAGGCGAGGGGCCGCAGCCGCTCTCCCTCGCGCTGGGCGCGGCGCACGGCGGTGCGACCCAGGTAGAGGTAAGGCCAGGAGCCCAGCCAGAGGCGCGCGTCGCGTGGCGCCCTGCCGTACGAGAGCGAGATGTCGTCGGCGTCCCAGGCCGGATCGAGCCAGGCGAGCAGCGCGTCGCGCGCCAGATCGGGCCCGTGCCCGCGGAAGCGATGGCCGAGCAGCCGCTGCACGTCGCAGGGCATGGTCAGGAGGCGCCGCCGGTTGTCCGCGCTCGGCTCGGCGAGGAGACGGCAGACCCCGTCGTCCCGATCGTACTCGGCGCACTCGGCGCAGCACGGGGGGAGACCGACGGCGGCAGGGACCATGCGCGGGGCAGCCTAACAAACCTCGCCTCCCGGTGCGCGCCTCCCGCGCGCCGGGAATGCCTGTTAGCGTGGCGGGCGATGAATCCGTACAACCCCTATGCGCCGCCCCAGGGCCCCGCCGCCGCTGCCTACCACGACGCCAGCGCCGAGGTGTCGCTCGACGGCAACGTGCCCGACGCCATCGTCGAGCCCCTCCGCAAGACCAAGGGCTGGGTGACCTTCCTCGCGGTCGTCGGGTTCATCGGGACGGGGCTGATGGGCCTGGTCGGGCTCTTCATGCTCGGCGCCGGGCGCCTCGTCCCCGGCCTGCCGCCGGCGTTCGGGCTGATCTACCTGGTGCTGGGGGCGGTGTACGTGGCCCCGTCGGTGCTCCTGATCCGCTACGGCTCGGCCATCGGCCGGCTGGTGCGCGATCCGCGCATGGAGCGGCTGGTGGTCGCCCTCGATCACCAGCGCTCGTTCTGGAAGCTCATCGGGGTCATGACCGCGGTGGTGATCGCGCTCTATCCCGTCGGCATCATCGTCGCGGTGGTGGTGATCGCGATGAAGGCGACGCACTGAGCCTCCGCTCGGGGCGCGGTCGCTGTCAGGCCACGTCCGGCCCCACGAAGCAGCGGCGCCCTTCACGGCAGCGCTGGGCGTGGGCGAAGCCGTCGTCGGGCCCCGCGCTCTCCATGGTGCAGAGGCACCAGTACGCGGCCGTCGTGGACTCGCCGGAGCGCCAGTCGGGGGCGCCGGGCTCCAGGCTGCCGAAGGCGGTCTTGGTGCGGAGGAGCCGGCACACGACCGGGGGGCTGACCGTGCTCATCGCGCTTCCTCCTTCTCCATCATCGCCGCCAGGATGGTGCGCCCCACGATGGTCTCGAGCAGCGCCACCTTGTAGGCGTTGCCCGAGAGCGGGGTCGCCCCGTGGAGCGCGGCCTTCGCCGCGAGCCGCGCGGTCTCCTCGCCGAGGGGCTGGCCGGTGAGGGCTTCCTCGGCCTTCGGCACGCGCCAGGGGACCGGGGCCGCCGCGCCCAGCACCACGGAGGCGCGGGTGCACTTGCCGCCCGCGCGCTCGAGGACGCACGCCGCCTCGGCGAGGGGCCAGTCGAACGACTCCTTCTCGCCCAGCTTGGTGTAGGCGGACGCGGCGCCGGGGGGCAGCCCCGGGACGCGCACCGCGGTGATCACCTCGCCGGGGGCGAGGGAATGCTCGCGCATCACGTCCTGCTCGGGGCGCACGAAGAGGGACTCCAGCCGGGCCTCGCGGATGCCGTTGGGCCCGGCGATGGTGAGGCGCGCGTCGAGGGCGACGAGCGCGACGGCCGTCGCCGAGGGGTGGACGATGGCGCAGAAGGTGTTGCCGAAGACGGCGTGGTAGGCGTTCTCGCCCTCGATGGCGAAGCAGTGGTTGCCGCCCTTGCGAAGGCAGGGGAAGGCCTCGGAGCGGAAGTACCAGCAGCGCGGCCGCTGCAGGAGGTTGCCGGCCAGCGTCGCCATGTTGCGGATCTGGGGCGTCGCCGCGTGACCGGCGGCGTCGGCGAGCGCGCGGAAGCGGCGGCGCACCATGGGCTCGGCGGCGAGGCGGGCCAGGGTCACCAGCGGGCCGAAGCGGAGGCCGCCGATCTCGCGGTCCTCCTCGATGACGTCGAGGCCGCGCACGGTGCGCAGGTTGACGAGGCGCTGGGGGGCGGCGATGCCCTCCTTCATCAGGTCGGCCAGGTCGACGCCGCCCGCCTTGATCACCCCGCCGCCGGGGAGCGCGGCCACGGCCTCGGCGACGGTCCTCGGGTCGGTCCATTCCACGGGTCTCATCGGGCACCTCCTGCGGAGCCCGCGCTCCGGGGCCGCTCAACGCTCCAGGGGGACGGGGATCCTCGCTGGCCGAGCGCGGCGAGGACGCGGGCCGGGGTCATGGGCAGCTCGCGCAGGCGGACGCCGAGCGCGTTGTAGACCGCGTTGGCGACGCTCGCGGCGGTGGGGATGATCGATGGCTCGCCGATGCCGCCGGCGTCGGTGGAGCTCTTGCCGCGGTACTCTTCGAGGAGGATGACCTCGATGCGCGGCACCTCCCGCGCGCCGAGGATCTTGTACTGCTCCAGGTTGGGGTTGACCATCCGCCCGGTGTGCCGGTCGAGGATGCGGTCCTCGTAGAGGGCGTAGGAGAGGCCCTGGAGGACGCCGCCGTTGATCTGGCTCTCCAGCGCGAGGGGGTTGATGGGCCGCCCGCAGTCGTGGACGGCGACCACGCGCTCCACCTTGATGACGCCGGTCTCGGTGTCGACGGCGACCGCGCTGAACTGCACGCCCCCGTAGCCTCCCATGCCGGCTCGGTTCCGGCCCTTGCCCTCCAGGAAGCCGCCGTAGTCGTCGCTGCGGCCCGAGCGCGCGGCCACCTCCTCGGTGCGGAGGCGCGCCGCGGCCGCCTTGAAGGTCAACGAGCGGCTCGCGTCGCCGCGGACGTTGATGCTCCCGCCGGCCATCACCAGATGCTCGGGCCTGGCGTCGAGCGCCGGGGCCACCTGCTCGAGGAGCTTCCGCTTGACGGCGTAGGCGGCGTTGCGAGCCGCGGGCGTGAGCGATCCCGTGGTCTTGCTCCCGCCCGAGGACGGCCCCTGGGGGTAGCGCGTGTCGCCGATGCGGACCGTGACGTCGGTGACCCGGAGCCCCAGCTCCTCGGCGACGACCATGGCGAGCGCGGTGCGGATCCCGGTGCCGAGGTCCTGCACGGCGGAGAGGACCTCCACGGAGCCGTCGCGGGTGATGCGCACCTCGCAGGCGGAGTCGAGGTCGATGAAGCGGTACCAGATGGCCTGCGCCACGCCGATGCCGCGCTTCACCGTGCCGCGGTCCGCTCCGGGAGCGTGGCGCGCGGACCAGCCGATGCGCTCGGCGCCGAGGCGCCGCTCCTCTTTGCGGGCGGCGCTGTCGACGTTCTTGCCGCCGAGATCCTCGTCGAAGTCGATCTTGTCGCGCAGGGCCAGGGCATCCATTCCCAGCTTCTCGGCCAGCTCGTCGACGCTCTGCTCCAGCGCGAACGCGCCCTGGGGGTGCCCGGGCGCGCGGAAGGAGGCGCCGGGGCCGGCGTGGGTGAACACGTCCGACTCCTCGACGAGGACGTTGGGGCAGGGGTACATGTTCTTGGCCGGGCCGCCGCACCCCGCGCCGGTGCCCGCGCCGGCGGTGCCGTAGGCGTCGAGGTGGATGGCGGTGAGCGTGCCGTCCTTCTTCGCGCCGATGCGCAGGTGCTGGACCGAGCTGGGGCGGTTGCCCACCCCCATGTGCTCCTCTTTGCGGTCGAGCATGAGGCGCACCGGGGCCCCCGCCTTCCTGGACAGGTGGGTGGCCAGGACGCCGAAGTTGCCGGCGCCGAACTTGGCGCCGAAGCCGCCGCCCATGAACTCGGTGAGCACGCGGACCTGGCTCTTGGGGAGGTTGAACACCTCGGCGAGCTCGTCGCGCACGGTGGCGGTGCCCTGGGTGGAGGCGTGGACGGTGAGGCCATCGGCGCGCCAGTCGGCGACCACGCCGTGCGTCTCCAGGGCGGAGTGCGTCTGCACCTGGGTGCGGTAGGTCGCGTCGACGATCACGTCGGCCTCCGCGAAGCCCACCGCCACGTCGCCGCGCGGCGGCCCGAGCGTGCCGCTCCGGTTGGGCCCGTGCACGTTGCCGGTCTGCGGCATTCCAGCCGGGCCGCCGCCGCCGCCGGCGCTGCCCGCGGAGTCGGCCGGCCCGGGGAAGACGAGCGGCGCCCCGGGCTTGCGAGCCGCCTCCAGGTCGACGACGAACGGGAGCACCTCGTAGTCGATCGAGACCTGGCGAGCCGCGTCGTCCGCCGCCTCCTGGGTGACGGCGGCGAGGGCGAGGATGGGCTGCCCGACGTAGCGCACCACCGGGTAGCGCGAGGGCTCCTCCTGCGCGGGATCGCGGAGCACGGCGCCGCCGCGGAGGTGGTCGAGCACGTGGACCGCGCGGACGCCGGGGGCGCGCTCGGCGGCGCTGGTGTCGATGGCGCGGATGCGCGCGTGCGGGTGCGGCGACCGGACCACGCGGGCGTAGAGCATCCCCGGCAGCCGCACGTCGGCGGTGTAGGTGGCCGCCCCGGTGACCTTGAGCCGGCCGTCGATGCGCGGCGTCGGCTTGCCGATCACCACGAGGTCCTGGTTCACCGCCAGCGCCGGCGGCTCCTCGGGGCCCAGCGTCCGCTCCGCGGTGCCCAGGGAGACCCCGGGGATCCCCACCGGCACGCGCACCACGCGCTCCTCGGTGGCCATCAGGCCCCCCTCTTCCCGGCGGCGGCGAGCGTCGCGGCGAAGACCTTGGGGTAGGTCCCGCACCGGCAGAGGTTGCCGCTCACCGCCGTGCGCACGTCGTCGAGGGTGGGGCTGGGGTTCCGGGCCAGCAGGGCGGCGCAGCTCATCACCATCCCCGGCGTGCAGAAGCCGCACTGGGTGGCGTCGTGCTCGATGAAGGCCGCCTGCACGGGGTGGAGCTGGTCGCCGTGGGCCAGCCCCTCGATGGTGGTGATCTCGCGGCCGGCCGCGTCGAGCACGAAGGTGAGGCAGGAGACCACCGGCGTGCCATCGAGGAAGACGGTGCACGCCGAGCACGAGCCGCGATCGCAGACCACCTTGGTGCCCGTCATCCCCAGCTCGGTGCGCAGCACGTCGGCGAGGGTGCGCCGGGGCTCCACCTGCAGGGGGTGGTCCTTGCCGTTGACCCGGAGAGTCACCGGCACCGCGCCGGGGCCGAGCACGGGCCCGCCGCCGCCGGTCGCGCTGTCGGCGGGGCGGCAGGCCTCCAGCGCAGCCGTCGCCGCCGCGCCCTCCAGGGCGACCGCGGTGCCGAAGAGGAAACCCCGGCGCGAGAGGCCGGAGCCCCGGCTGCCGTCTTCGCTTTTGGTTCGAGTCATGAGACGGCCCTCGCCGCCCGTTCTACGCCCCCGTTCGACCCCGCGATAGTGTGCGGTGCTCGCGCCTCTGGCGAAGGGAGCCCCACCGGACGTAGTGTCCCCCCTCCATGCGTTCGCTGCGGCTCCTGCGGAGGTTCGTGCACATCGCGCTGGTCATCGCGCTGGCGCTGCTCGTCTACGCGCTCCGTCGCCTCCGGGCCGGGCGGCTCGATCGGGCCGGGATCGAGGCGCTGCGGGGGCGCTGCACCGCTGCGGTGATGGAGCGGCTGGGGGCCACCTTCATCAAGCTCGGCCAGATCCTCAGCACCCGGCCCGACCTGCTCGGCCCCGGGTACACCGGGGAGCTTTCGCGCCTCCAGGACGCCGTCCCGCCCGCGCCCTTCGCCACGGTCGAGGCGGTGCTCGCGAGCGAGCTCACCGAGGAGCACCGGGCGCGCCTCGAGTGGATCGATCCGGAGCCGCTCGCGGCCGCCTCGGTCGCCCAGGTCCACCGGGCCACGCTGGACACCGGCGAGGCCGTCGCCCTCAAGGTGCAGCGCCCCGAGGCCGCGTCCCAGATCGAGCGCGATCTGGCCATCCTCGGCGCGCTGGCGGGCCTCGCCGACCGCGTCCCCTCGGTGCACCTGCTCTCGCTGCCCGGCGCGGTGGCGCGCTTCGGCGAGGCGCTCTCGGGCCAGCTCGACTTCCGGCTCGAGGCCGCCAACAACCGCCGCTTCGCCGCGAGCTTCGCGGCGCTGCCGGGCGTGGGCGTCCCCCGGCTCTTCCCTGACCTGTGCACGCGCCGGGTGCTGGGCATGGAGCTCATCGAGGGAGTCAAGGCCACCGATCGCGAGCACGTGCTCGGGGACCGGAAGGCGCTCGCCCGGGTAGGCGGGGAGGCCATCCTCAAGATGGTCTTCCTCGACGGATTCGTCCACGCGGACCTCCACCCGGGCAACATCATCCTCGCCGACGACGGGCGGCTCGTGCTCATCGATCTCGGCATGGTGACCGAGATCGCCCCCGACCTGCAGCGCGTCTGGGCCGAGACCTTCATCGCGCTCTCGCAGGGCGACGGCGCCCGGGCGGCATCCCTGTTCTACGGCTACGCGCCCACCGTGGGGACGACGCGCTACGCCGACTTCGAGCGAGACGTGACCGAGTTCCTCGCGCCCCTCCGGGGAAAGAGCCTCGGCGAGGTGGAGGTGGGCGAGGCCGTGGGCGGGATGATGAACGTCCTGCGGCGGCACAAGGTGCAGGTCGACCCCTGCTTCACCGTGGTCCACGTGGCGCTGCTGGTCGCCGAGGGGCTGGGCAAGCAGCTCGATCCGGACATCGACATGCTCACCCTCGCGCTGCCCTACCTGATGGCCTCGATGGCGTCGGCGCCCCCGGCACGCCCGCCCAATCGCGAAACGCCGCGGACGGCGCGGTGAGGGACCCGCGTCGACGCGCTCCAGGCTGGCAACGTGGCGCAGGCCGACTAGAGTCGCACCGTGCACGGCTTTGCGAATCGCCCTGACTAGCCTCCAGGAGACTCGATGAACCTGTTCTTCCTTCGACCGCGCCTTGCGCCCGGCTTTCGCGCCCTCGCGACGCTCGTCCCGGCCGTACTCGCCGTCGCCGCCGGTTGCGGCTCGCACGAAAAGGCTTCGAATGGCAGCGCTGGCACCGGCGGCGCGAGCGGATCCGGCGGTGCCGGTGGGGCGGTCGCATCGTCGAGCGGCGGGCCCGCCACGACCAGCTCGGCCACGTCGACCAGCACGTCGTCGTCGAGCGCCGGGGCCAGCTCGTCCTCGTCGACCAGCAGCGGTGCGCCCATCGACGTCTGCGGCGCAGCGAGTGGCACGCTGGCGTGGGCCGCGTCGATTCCGGCGTCGGCGTCGGGCCTCGCGCTGGTGGACATCCAGGCCGGTCCCACGAACGACGTCGTCGTCGCCGACCGCGCCGGGACCAACACCTTCGAGCAGCACCGCTGGAGCTCGGCGGGGGCGCTGCTGAGCACCCACCAGGACCCGCCCGGCGCCTACACGGGGCCGATGTTCACCAGCGGCCTCTTCATCGATCCCCAGAACGACGCTTTCTACGGCGTGCTCCACACGGGCCCTCAGGGCGCCAGCACCGGAGTCGAGCTGCTGTGGAACCGGGTCACTCCCGCCGGGGGCCTGGCATTCTCCCAGCCCAGCACCGCGGCGCTCCCAACCGCGGGCGGCGCTCCCTCGGTGACCTTCTTCCAGGCGGGCGGCGATGCCACCAACAACCTCCACGGCGCGTTCCTGATGGCGAGCCCGGCGTACCTCCCGGACGGGGTGTACTGCTACCTGGCCGACGGCACCAACCTCGGCGCCTCCGGCGAGGGCGTCACCAGCACGCTCACCGCCAGGGACTTCCTCTGGCCGAGCCAGGACAACGGCCTGGTGCTCTGGCGTCCCCTCACCGCCACGACCTCGCTCGGCTGCTCGAGCCCGCTGACCGTCCCCGCGGCCGGTGGCGTCGCGCTGGCCAAGCTCACGGCGAGCGCCGGCTGCACCTGGGACAAGCTGCTGGCGCTGCCGACCGCGGCGGTCAAGGCCAGCAACTTCCGGCTCGGCGCCGACGGCTCGATGCTCGCCGCCGTGGTGTTCGCGGGGACCGTCGACTTCGGCGGCGGACCCCTGGAGAGCGCCGGCACCGACGCGCTGGCGCTCGCCCGCTTCGACAGCGGCGGCAACCTGCTGTGGGCCAAGCAGCTCGGCGGCGCCGGCGCCAGCTTCACGCTCGGGAGCGTGGGCGCGAACGCCAGCGGGGAGGTCGTTCTCACCGCCGGCTACGCGGGGGCCGTCGACCTCGGCGGCGGCCCGTTGCCGACCACCTCCGACACCTTGCTGGCGGTGTTCACCTCGGCCGGCGCGCTGAAGTGGAGCAAGACGGTCGCCGTCGGCGCCCAGGGTGGTCTCGTGGCGGCGGCGGGCAAGTGCGGGCTGGTGCTGGCGACCAACAGCCCGATCGTCAATCTCGGCGGCGGCCCTCTGTCGGTGGTGACCGGCGGTGTGGCGAGCATCGGGGTGGCGGCGCTGGGGATGTAGCCCCGGTCGGGGACCGGGGTTCGCTCCCGGGCGGTCCCCAGGATGACCGCGCCCGAGGCGTCGGCGAAGAACGGCCGCGCCCCGGCGGCGGGCGCCATGATAGGTTGGCCGATAGGTTGGCCCTCGTGCGCGCTCGGGCGCCGCGCGCCCTCCCAGGAGCTTCC
>Ga0302267_10002813_pt1 | contig 20625 bp, 13 predicted proteins | sample III_Bog_E1_3_FD_194555 | JGI IMG/M metagenome (GOLD analysis project Ga0302267, IMG submission 194555) | Peat permafrost microbial communities from Stordalen Mire near Abisko, Sweden - III_Bog_E1_3 | ecosystem: Environmental > Terrestrial > Soil > Wetlands > Peat | place: Sweden: Abisko... | reverse complement strand
TTGGATTCTTTTTGAAGTCATTCAACGCATCGATTACCCCACCCAATCGCGCACAACCATCTTTTGGATTATCTTTTCCGGCAGCTATATATCTTCCGTATTGAGCATGGGGACTCACTCAAGCTATCTGCGCTTCAACCTGCCATTGCTTTGCGTGTTGCTGGTGTACCGCATCGCTCAGGGCTCCACCATCTATGCACAACTACGCGCTGCAGCCATTGCCATAGTGTTTGTTGCTCTACTTATCACAATTTCTCCAGAAATGGCAATCGCATATGCATTCGCCGCTCTGTGCGCGATCCTGTTGGCCTCTCGCTCCACAGGCCGCACTCCTTGGGGCCTGCTCAGCTTTTATTGTGCAGCGTGTGTGGCTGCATTCTGGATTGCGTTGCGACTCCGTGTGCTTGGCACGCTGCTTGACTATGCGAATGGTGCCTCCAGCCTGCCCATTGCGCCTGCACCTCATTTTTTCTTATTCTTTGGCGCAGTCTTTCTCTGTGCTTGTGCAGTCGTTCATGGTATCCGGAATCCGAAACTGGCAAACAATACCTTGTTACTCATCGCCTTCGCATTTCCAATGCTGGCATCGGCTCTCGGCCGTGCAGACCCCTTCCACGTTTTCCTCTCTGGCGAGGGCATTTTCATACCGTGCCTTTTCTATCTTTCCAATCTCAAGAGGCCGTGGAAATGGCTTTCTACCGCCTTCGTGACATTTCTTATCGTCGTGCCTGGAGTTACTTACCTCCGGTACTACTTGCCATCAGTGGCACATGCTGGCCTGATTCTATATGGAACCACAGATGACTCAACGTTCTTCGGACGCTCACTCAAACTCATGGGCCAAAAATACATTGCGAGCCAGAGTTCACCTGCCAAAAGGGCCAAGTGGGAGGCGCATCTGGCCCATGCACGCGAAGATGCGGTTCCCGCAACCATTGACTTCACTGCGCTCTACCCCAACTGGCGCGGTGATTTTGACGCCCCCTTTGGCTACGCACCCAATAGCATGGGAACATATTACTCGAATCGCATCCATTTCGACCGCTACGATGGCGTCACCAATGCCTACACCCCGCGAGCGATTCAGGAACAGATCCAGTCTTTCGCCAAGGAGCCAGGTCATGCACTTCTGGTCCCCGACTACTACAGAATGTATTGCACGACAGATGCTCAAGACACACGATCTTTCCTCAGCCTGCTCTATGCGTTTCCATACCTGGGCAGAGTCCGCAATACACAAAACATTTATTCCCCGCTTTGCGACCATATCGAGAGCCATTACACGCTGGTGCAGCCTCCAGAAATGCGAAACTTCAACTATGGCCTATGGGTCATTAAAAAACCATGACCAATCGCTACAGCACCCGCGCCAGCCACTTGCCTGTGTGTGAAAGCAGGTTGGCGGCAATCTCTTCCGGCGTGCCTTCGGCCACAATCTTGCCGCCGCCTTCGCCGCCCTCCGGGCCGAGATCGATCACCCAATCTGCGCACTTGATCACGTCCAGGTTGTGCTCGATCACCGCCAGTGAACCGCCGCCGTCGATCAGCTTCTTGAAGGCTGTCAACAGCTTTGAAACATCGTCGAAGTGCAGGCCCGTCGTAGGCTCATCCAGAATGTAGAGAATGCGGCTGGCCTGCGAAGGCTTGGCGTTGGCGTTAGCCGCGCGCACCTGCGCCAAATGTGCGGCCAGCTTGACGCGTTGCGCCTCGCCGCCTGAAAGCGTGGTGGCCGACTGGCCCAGCCGCAGATACCCCAGGCCGATCTCGTCAAGCACGGCCAGCTTCTCCAGCAGCCGGTTCTGTCCAGTGAAGAAGCGCAGAGCCTCTTTCACGGTCATCTGCAGCACTTCGTGAATATTTTTGCCCTTGTACTGCACCTCGAGAATGCGCTGCTGGTAGCGTGTGCCATTGCAGTCTTCGCAAGGCAGCTCAACGTCGGCCAGGAACTGCATCTCCACGGTTACCGTGCCGTCGCCCTCGCAGGTATTGCAGCGGCCGCCAGGCACATTGAACGAGAAGTGTCCGGGGCTAAGGCCGAGGCGCTTCGAATCGGGCTGCGAGGCAAACAGCTCACGCACCAGATCGAAAGCCTTGATGTAGGTAATTGGATTCGAGCGCGGCGTGCGCCCAATGGGGTTCTGATCCACCAGAACCACGTCGTTGAGCCGCTCTGCGCCCGTCAGTGATCGGAACAGGCCGGAAGGGTCAGCGCCATCGGTCTGGCCCAGAGCACGGGCAATCGCAGGAAACAACACTTGATGAACGAGTGTCGATTTGCCGGAGCCGGAAACGCCGGTCACGACCACCAGCATGCCGAGGGGAATCTCCACATCGAGTCCGTGCAGATTGTTGGCGCGCGCCCCGCGCAACACCAGCTTCTCGCGACCTGGCTCGCGGCGTCGCGTGGGTACGGGAATGGAGAGTTTGCCGGAAAGATAACGCCCAGTGAGCGAGTTGGGATTGGCTTCGATCTCCGCCAGCACTCCCTCGGCCAGCAACTTGCCGCCATGCTCGCCCGCGCCCGGCCCCAGGTCAAGCAGATGATCGGCCGCGCGCAGCACATCGGGGTCGTGTTCGACAACGATGATGGTGTTGCCCAAATCGCGCAGATCCTTCAGAATGCGAATCAAGCGGTCTGTATCGCGCGGGTGCAAGCCGATCGAAGGCTCGTCGAGCACGTAGAGCGCGCCCACAAGCCGCGAGCCAAGCGAGGTAGCCAGCTGAATGCGCTGCGCCTCGCCTCCGGAGAGTGTCGATGCGAGCCGGTCCAGCGTCAGGTACTCCAGCCCCACAGCATCAAGAAAACTGAGCCGCTGGCGTACTTCGGTCAGAATGGACCCAGCAATCTCCTCCTGCATCGGGCTTAGCTTTAGAGAGTTAAAGAAGCTGCCGGCCTCCGCAATGGTCAAGGCTGCGGCCTGGCAGATATTCTTGCCGCCCACACGCACCGAGCGAGCCTCAGCCCGCAGCCGCTGGCCGCGGCAATCCGGGCACTCTGCGTAGCCGCGATACTTGCTCAGCATCACACGCACGTGCAGCTTGTACTTCTTCTTCTCCATCTGCGCAAAGAAGCCGAAGATGCCCGCAAAGTCTCCCTTGCCACGCAGCACAGATTCGCGCGCGCTTTCGGGCAGTTCGTTCCAGGCCACGTCTAGCGGAATGCCCAGCTCGGCGGCTTGCTTGCGCAGCTCGCTGTACCAGGGCCGGTATTTGGGCCGGTTCCACGGATCGATGGCGCCATCGGCCAGGCTCAGCCCTTTGTCGGGGATGACCAGGTTCAGATCGAAGTCCACTGTGTTGCCGAAGCCCTGGCAGCGCGGGCACGCGCCGTATGGATTGTTGAAGCTGAATAAGCGCGGCTCGGGCTCGCGGCCCGGCTTGTGGCAACTGGTGCACTCGTACGCGCCAGAGAAGCGCAGCCGGCGCGGTGTGGTTGCGCCGCGTGGAACCTCTTCAAAGATCGCCTCGCCGGCTGCGCGGTAGGCCACCTCAATGGCGTCCACAATGCGTGCGCGGTTGTCGGCATTCACCACGATGCGGTCAAGCAGTACAAAGACCGGTAGCGTCAGGTCCAGATCGATCAACGACTCGGGTGCGGAAAACTCAAACAGCGTCCCATGCTGCCACAGCCGGTTGAAGCCAGCCGAACGCAACTCGAAGAGACGCGCCTTGATGCTCTCCGCGTGCAGATCCTCGGGCGTGGGCGCTGTCTTTGCCGCCTTTGCCGATTTGGTGCTGCGAACCGTTGTCTTCGCGCTCTTGGCGGCTGCTTTGACAGGCTTGGCGCCGGCCACGGCGTCCGGCGAAGGCGTGGCCACAATAACCGGGAACAAAACCTGAACCCGCGTTCCCTCGCCCAGCGCCAGCACCGCTTCCGTGGCTTCGTCCACGGAGTCGCGCTTCACCAGCCCGTCGCAGTGCACGCAGTACACCGTTCCACAACGCGCCCACAGCAGACGCATGTAGTCGTAGATCTCCGTAGCCGTGGCCACCGTCGAGCGCGGATTGCGGGTGGAGTTCTTCTGCTTGATGGCTATAGCAGGCGCAAGTCCGTCGATTTCGTCCACGTCAGGCTTTTCAATCCGCTCCAGAAACTGCCGCGCATAGGCTGAGAGCGACTCCACGTAGCGGCGCTGGCCCTCGGCATAAATCGTGTCAAAAGCAAGCGAGCTCTTGCCCGATCCCGAGACGCCGCTGATCACCGTCAGCTTGCCGTGCGGAATATCGCAGGAGATGTTCTTCAAATTGTGGGTCCGCGCGCCGCGGATTACGATGGCATCATTCAAAGGGAGAGCACCGGGAAGAAGTCGGAATACCGTGGCTGGCACTTGCAGAAAGGTTCGCCGCCACGCACTCCATTCTTCATTATAGGGTGCGGCAATCCATTGGAAGATGGTTCGCTACCGTACCGTTCGAGGAAATGAGACGGATTCCAGTGGCTTGGCTTGAAATTTATCCGTCTACTTTATGCTTTACGCCGCCAACGCCAGAATTCATGCCGCCAGCGCTGAAACCAGAAATAGATTCTTCCCATCGATCGCCTCTTTGCGGCTAAACACGCACGCCAGAGCCATCAGGGCCTCCGACGCGCACGCCGGGCAACGCATCGAGCTGTTGCCCACGGCGTCGCAGTCCTGGCAAAGGTACGCCGAGTTGAGCGGTATGTGGCTCATCATGGCGGTGGTCATGCAATCACCTGTATTCCTGGCACCGGTCGGACCTTCCTTGGCCACTTCTCACTGGATTGGAAAGTCCCGGAACGCCGGTTAATTTGTGAAAATCTTCTGTCCTTTTTCGTATTTCTGCCCCGTCTTTGTGGATTTCACGGCTGCCTTTTCAGCAATGCGCTCAATCTTCTTCTGCGCGGATTCGGCTGATACGGTCTCGTCGTCCAGTTTGGACACTTCAGGATTCTCAAATTGCGCGGTCATGGTCACTCTCCTCAGTTCACTATGCCGCTTGTGCGCATGGAATTATGGTCACTTCTGATCCCTACCCCAACCTGGTCTGATTCCCTCCCCCGACGAAGCGCGTCGAACTCACAGCCGCCCGGCAACGTTCGGCCCGGTAAACTAACTGTTGAGGTATCTCGTGCATCGTTTCTCCTTTTTCATCCTGCTCCTGGCATCAGTTTCCGGGCCCGCTACCGCTCTTGCGCAGGAGTCGTCGTCGAATTTGCCGCAACAACCGGTGGAAGTGGCCCCGGTTCAGGCCTCCGCGCCGCAACTGCCCTCCGATGAAGTGCTGGCGGCTGAGGTGGCCATTGCCGCAGCCGACTGGAAGACAGCCGATGCCAAGCTGACCCCATGGCTGACGGCGCACCCTGAAGATGCCCGCGCCCTGTTTGACGCCGGATACGTAGCCGACGCCGAGAACCACCTGGACGAGGCAGCGGGCTTCTATCGCCATGCCATCGCTCAGAACCCAAAGTCCTTTGAGGCGCATCTCTCTCTCGGACTCCTGCTGGCCCGTGAGAACCGCCCGGACGAAGCTCGGCCCGAGTTGATTGAAGCCACCAAGCTCGATCCGGGTGAAGCGGGTTCTGCGCTCAAGGGCCGCGCCTGGCGTGCGCTAGCCCAGATTGACCGGAAGAACTCCGACGACGAGGACAGCACCACCACTGCCTCAGACGACCTGCTGGAAGCCCTGAAATACTCGCCCGAGACTCCCGAAGACACGCTTTTGGCCGCCAGCCTTGCCGATCAGGCAGGACAACCGGAGCAGGCCGAGGCAGCATACCGCCGTCTGCTAGCCAAAGACCCCAAGTCCGCCGCCGCAAACGCCGGCCTGGCCCACCTGATGATTGCCAGCAAGAAGTTCGATGAGGCAGAAAAGCTGCTGCGCGCCGCGCTCGAGCAGATCCCGGACGATCCAGCCCTGACCGCGCAACTGGCCGCCGTTCTGGCCGCTGAAGACAAGGCCGAGGCGCTGCCCCTGCTCCAGAAGCTCCACGCCAGCCACCCGGACGACGCAGCCATGACCCGCATGTTGGCTGAGGTGCTGGCCGAGGCCGGCGACTCTGCCGGCTCTGACGCGCTCTACGTCAAACTGCTCGCCACTGCAGGCGACGATCCCGCTCTGCTGGTGGCGCATGGGCAGAACCTGGTGCGCCTGGGCCAGATTCAACAGGCCTTTGCCGCCTTCGACAAAGCCACAAAGATCGATCCTGCCAGCGCAGGTGGCTGGAGCGGCCTGGCCTTTGCAGCCTCGCGCGTCAATCAGCCCGAGGTCACCATCCACGCTCTCACCGTGCGCTCCAAGTTCGTGCCGGAGAACGCTTCCACCTACTTCCTGTGGGCCACGGCTTACGACGCTCTCCACCAGAAGGCGCAGGCCGCGGCTTACTACCACCACTTCCTCGACGCCTCGGCCGGCAAGTACGCCAACCAGGAGTGGCAAGCCAAACAGCGCCTGCTAATCCTCGAAAAATAATCCCGCGAGAAACGAATAGGGATCGGACCCAGCCTGATCCCCATTCCCTAAGTCCCTAGTCCCTAGTCCCCCCCAGAATGCTATCCTCCATTAGGTGAACGCGGACACGGTTCTCATTTTTCAGCAGGAATATCGCGCACTGCGGCCGCGTGCGCCGATGCCGCCCATTGAGGTGCGCTTTCGGCGCTTTGTTTCTCTGAACACCACCATCCGGTTGCGCGAGGGCACGCTCAAGGTCAACCTCTCCGATCTGCTAGAAGGCGCGCCAGAGACGGTGATCCACGCCATCGCGCACATTCTGCTGGCCAAGCTCTATAAAAAGCCTATTGAAGCCGCACACAATCTGCGCTACAAGCGTTTTGCGTCCTCGGCTGCGGTGTCAAAGCAAACCGAGCAGATCCGCTCCTCGCGTGGCGCCAAGCGCTACTTCGGACCCGAAGGCCGCTATTACAACCTCGAAGAAGTCTTTGATACGCTGAACCTGCGTTTCTTCGGCGGCCTGCTGGGCCGGCCCGATCTGACCTGGAGCGAGCATCATGCGCGACGCTTGCTGGGCCACTACGACGCGGCCCACAACACCATCGTCGTCAGCCGCGTCTTTGACCGGCCTTCGAGCCCCCGCTACGCCATCGAGTACCTGCTCTACCACGAGATGCTGCACTTGAAGCACCCGGTAAAGATGCGCGGCCTGCGCCGCTGCGTCCACTCGCGTGAGTTCAAGGCCGAGGAAGCGCTCTTCCCGCAGTTGGCTGAAGCCATGGCCTTCATCAAGCGGCTCTAGCCTTATAGATTCGGCCCTTGAATAGTGTGTAGGCTTCCCACCCATTTCGCGATAAAGCCTGCGAAATGGATGGGCACGGTGCTTCTAGTTGGGGCCGCATCAATAAACAAATCGCTACGCGAATTCAGCTTATGCCGCGCTGGTCGCTTCGGCTTCCACCGGCTCCGGCCTGGCGGGCCTGAACGCGGCCCAGACGATCAACACAATACCGGCAGCAACCGAGCCAAGGCTGGCCAGTTGCGCATTCGACAAGCCCCACAACACGCGCGGATTGCGGCGGATAAACTCCACCAGGAAGCGCGCAATGCCGCTCAGCAGCAGATACTGGCCCACCAGCGCGCCCGTTCCGTGCCGTTTGCCGCCGCGCCACCAGAGCCACGCGCCAATCGCCAGACCAGCGGCCAGCTCGTAGAGCGGCGTGGGATGTACGCGAATGCCCGGAGCCGTTGGCACAATGCCGTCAGGAAAGGCCATGCCCCAGGGCAGCGTCGTCGGCACACCGTAGCAACCGTCGCCGGAAAGCAAACAGCCTAGCCGCCCAATGCCATAGGCTACAGCGGCAGCCGGAGCCGCCAGATCCAGCGTGCGCAGCGCCCCGATCTTGGCCCACCAACCCTGAAACATCAGGGCCGAGATGCCCAGCACCAGCCCGCCAAACCAGGCAAAGCCGGCCGAATCCCACAGCACCCGCCAGCCTTCCTCGCGGAACTCGAAGGGCGTGTCAAACACATGCCACAACTTGGCGCCCACAATGCCCATCAGCATGGTAATCATCACCATGCCCACAGCGTCAGCCTCGATGTGAGCGCGGCGGAAACCGCGGTCCATGAGGAATGCTCCGGCAACGGCGGCCAGCCAGAGCATCAGGCCGAAGGTAGGAATACTGAGTTTGGCGATGTGCAGATAAGGCAGCATGTCTCTTCAAGTATAGACGTGCGGCCAAGGCGAACGCTGGCCGCAAAACCGGCCCAAGACCACCATTTCTACCTTAAAGGACGAGTTTTTCACAGCCAAGGGACTGCCGATTCAGGCGATACTTGATCTATGGCTACCAACGGCTATACCGGTCTTGAGGTTCTTTATACACGCGAACAGATTGCCCAACGCGTGGCAGAGATGGGCGAGCAGATTACCCGCGACTTGAATGGCGAGAAGCTGGTGATGATCGGCGTATTGAAGGGCGCAGCGCCTTTTCTGGCTGACCTGGCCCGCGCCGTGCAGGCCGATGCCACCTTCGACTTTGTAGCCACATCGAGCTACGGCAACGGTCAGCGCTCTTCAGGCGCAGTAAAGCTGATCAAGGATCTGGACCACCCCATCGAGGGCAAGAACGTGCTCGTCGTCGAAGACATACTCGACACCGGCCTTACCCTCAGCTACCTGCGCAAGTTGTTCCTTCAGCAGCGCCCCAAGAGCCTCAGGATAGCGACCCTGCTCGACAAGCCCTCGCGCCGCATCGAGAAGATCGAGGCCGACTACGTGGGCTTCTCCATTCCCAACCTGTTTGTGATCGGCTATGGCATGGACTACGCCGAGCGCTATCGCAATCTGCCCGACATCTGCCTGATGGCGCCCGACCACCCGGAATAAGCAGTGTTCGGCCATCGAACCGCAACCAGCAAAGCCATATCGCGCACTCCTCTTACTTGATCCAGTCCTCAAATAGTGTCACGCTCTCCCATCCATTCCGCACAAAACGCGGAATGGATGGGGCACCCAATATCAGTATTTATGGGCCGGATCAATAAGCCCAGGGCATTTTTGCGTCTGCCTGTGTGCTGGCTGGCCGAGTATGCGGATGGAAATGTGTCTAGCGGTAACCAATCGCAGGCGCCATCGGTTTGGATTCGCCCGGCTGAAGTTCTATACTCAAGCCCGGAGCCTGTGGGGCAAACCGCCTGCCAAAGCGGCATCTTCCCGCAGCGAGGAGCAGCAACCGATGGGCGCACTTCTACCAATCGACACCAACGAACTCGAATTCGACAACGGCACCTTCAATGCGGCCGCCTTTGCCAGCCACGCGCTGGCCAGTTGGCAGGCCCTTGCCGCAGTCATTGACCACACGCTGCTCAAGCCGGAAGCAACCCGCCTGCAGGTGGAAGCCCTGTGCAGCGAGGCGTTCCGCTACCGCTTTGCCTGCGCCATGGTCAGCCCCCTCTGGGTTCCTGTTGCAGTCAGCGCGTTGGCTGGCACCGGCGTTCCTGTAGGCGTGGTCATCGGTTTCCCGCTCGGTGCTTCCCTGCCATCCACGCTACGCCAGGAAGCCGAAACTCTCACCAGGCTGGGCGCCAAAGAACTGGACATGGTGTTGCCCATCGGCCAGTTGAAGAGCGGCAATCATATTGCCGTTCGCCAGTCCATTCAGTCTGCGGCCACCATGGCTCACCAGCACGGCGCCATTCTCAAGGTCATTCTGGAAACGGCGCTGCTCACAACCGAAGAAAAACTGCGCGCCTCTGAGATCTCCATCGAAGCAGGAGCCGACTTCATCAAGACTTCGACAGGCTTTGCCAAAGGCGGCGCAACCCCTGAAGACATTGCGCTCATGCGCGGCGTGGCCGGCGCCCGCTGCGGCGTGAAGGCTTCGGGTGGCATCCGCACCCTGGCCGATGTGCGTACCCTTCTGGAGGCAGGCGCCAGCCGCATCGGTGCTTCGGCCTCAGTCGCCATTGTCCGTGAGCTTGGCGCGGAATAGCCCCCCCGGTTTTCTCATCGTCCAGAATTGGAGATGCCTTTCCCTCTGGATTGGAACAAACCGTATCCATTCTTGCCGCTTGCGGAGCAACCTCCGCGAGCCAGGCGATTAATCCCTGTGCGGACCATGCCGCTTACGTTATGATTCCCATCGAAACCTATGAAGCGTGATCGTTCCAATTCGCAGGACAGCCACGAGTTCGAGGGCGATTATCGCCCGGCGCAGCCTGCGCCCATCGACCCGTTGAACGCCCGCGTGGAACCGGCCGACATCGCCTACCTGATGCAGCTGACCGATGCGCTGAACACGACCCTCGATCTGCAAACGCTGCTCGGCCGCACCGCGGAGCTGGTGCGCTCCGTCATTCACTACCGCTTCTTCGCCATTCTGCTGGTCAACGACCGCACCCACGATCTGCGCATGAGATTCCAGATTGGTCACAAGCTGGAGTTTGAACGCACCCGCATTCCGATGGGCAAGGGCGTGGTTGGCCAAGTAGCCATGACGCGCCAGCCGTTGCTGATCAACGACGTGAATGCCTCCGGGAACTACATCGATGCCAATCCGGAGGTGCGCTCCGAGTTGGCTGTGCCGCTGATCGCCAAGAACCGGCTGATCGGCGTTATGGATCTTGAGAGCGACATTGCCGGCAGCTTCCAGCCCGAGCACCTGCGCGTGCTCACCTTCACCGCATCGCGCATTGCCACGGCCATTGAGAATGCGCGCCTCTATGCGCGCGTCTCGCGCCAGGCGCAAACGCTCGAAGTGCTCAATGAAATCTCCATCGAGATTGCCTCGATCCTCGACCTCGGCCCGCTGCTCGAGCGCGTCGGCCAGTTACTGCGCCGGCTGATCGACTACCAGATGTTCTCGATCATGCTGCTCGACGAAAAAGGCGAGACGCTCATTACCCGTTATGCGTGGCGTTTTGGCCACGTGCATCCGCCCCTGCGCCGCATCGCCATCAACAGCGGCCTGGTGGGCGCGGCCGTGCGCGAGTGGCGCACCATCAACGCGCACGATGTAAACAAGGACTCGCGTTACCTGCCCATGAACGAAGAGACGCGCTCGGAACTGGTGGTGCCCCTGTTCTACAAGGGCACCATCATCGGCGTGCTCGACCTGGAACACACCCGCTCGCACTTCTTCAGCGAGGAGCACGAGCGCGTACTGGCCACGCTGGCCGCGCAGGTGGCCATCGCCATTGAGAACGCCCGGCTCTACCAGCGTGTACGCAGCCAGGAACGGCAGCTTGAGCGCGACATCGCCATGGCTCGCGAGGTGCAATTGCGTCTGCTGCCGCCCACCGCGCCCCAATTGGCCAACGCCGAGCTGGCGGTGCGTTTCCTGCCCGCCCGCACCATCGGCGGCGACCTGTACGACTTTATTGACTACGGCCCTGCCCGCACCGCCATCGTGCTGGGCGACGTAAGCGGCAAGGCCGCTCCTGCTGCACTATTCGCGGCCATGGTCAGCGGCATCATGCGCGCTGCCGCCGCGCAGGTACCCGCTCCGGCCCCGATGCTGGCCGTGCTCAACGACGCGCTGCAGGAGCGCAAGCTCGAATCGCAATACGTAACCCTGCTGTTCGCGCAGTGGAACGACGAAACACGTACGCTGGCAGTGGCCAACTCCGGCGCCGTGCAGCCCATCCTCTGCCGTGGTTGCGAGTCGGAGACCATTAAAGTCGAAGGTTTCCCTCTGGGCCTGTTCCCCGATGTGACCTTTGACGAACTCAACATCCAGACGCAGCCCGGCGACGTGATCGTCTTTATCTCCGACGGCATTCTCGACGCTGAGAACGCGCTCGAAGAGATGTACGGCAACGACCGCCTGACCGCAGTGCTCTGCGCCAATCGCGAGGAGACGGCCACCGATATCGCCGAGGCCATCCTCACCGATGTGACCCGCTTCCAGGGCGCGCGCGAGCGCTTTGACGATGAAACCATCATCGTCCTCAAGGTGCGCTGAACAAGCCCTTCGCCCCACTCTTCTGCACGCCTTCATACCTATTTCAGACATAAAAATGCGGGGCGTTGTTGCGAACGCCCCGCATGAAGTGAAGGAATCCAATGTGCCAAACTCCGCGGCTGCTGCCGCTGAGCCTCTACTGACCCGTTTGCGCAAAGCGCAGGGTCATCCTGGTTGCGGCCGTATAGGTTACGTCAATGTATCCCTCACCCTCTACAGCCTTGAAGCCCTTTGCATCTGAATCCACTTGCACTGTCAGCCCCGCCAGCTTCCACTCCGTAGCCTTCGCACTGCTGGCCTTCACGGCTGGCGCGTCGATGCGGAAGCTCAGATCGCCGGGCTCGGTGGTAATCTCGATACCGTTCTTCGTCGCTTCGGCATCAATCACCGGGCAGCGCGTCAAATTCAACCAGCCAATCTTGCCGCCAGACGAAAGCCACTGCGCCGTCACCGGATGGAACTGGCTGGCCGCATCCACGCCACGTGTGTGGCCGGTAATCTCGCCGCCGTAGATCAGCGTCTGACCAATCCAGGCAGTGGCAACCCGCTTGCCCTCGATGGCACGGCGTACTTCATGCTCGCCGGGGAAGCTCTGAAAGCTCTTCATTGCATCGGCGGGAATGCGCGCATCCAGCACCACCATCTCCGGAATGAACCACAAGTCGGGAATATGATCCACGGGAGGATCAAAGCTCGTAAGCGGCGCCTTTGGAGCGTCCATCGTCATGCGCAGCCACAGACCCATCACGCTCACATAGCTCTGCATGTCCATGCCGTAGGAGCGATCGTATGGCCCTGAGATGTTGCGCAGATTCGCGTTGTAGAGGTCGGCCGTAGCGCGCCACAGGCCTTCTTCCATGGTGCGGCCCATCGTGCGGGTGTGCTCGGTCAGGCCGAAGTCGCGCCACAGCGCCAGGCCGAATACGTCCGTGCCACCGTAAGTGGGCGAGTTGTACTCGTTGAATGCCTCATGTTCCTTGTAGAGCCGGAAGACCTCATCTTGCCACTTCTCGGCGGGCAGCTTCCACTCCGGCTTGCCGCCCTTTTCCGCCGCATAGCTCCACAGGTAGCCGTACATCAGCGCGATGTTGGTGTAGGAGGGCGACAGGCGGTCTTCGTGCATCTCGCCGGCAATCGCGTAGTCAATTGACTCCATCATCCGCCCTGCCAGCTCCTGCGGAATGCGTTCTGGATACTCATTCAGAATAATGGCGAAGGCAGTGCCGACAAATACGCGCCAATTCGGATCGTAGCCGCGCCACATCAGGCTATGGTCACCGGGCTCGGGCTCGTTGGGCGTGCGCCGGAACGTCCCGTCCCAGCGCTTGCCAGGCTCGCGATACTGCGCCTTCAGCACGGAATCGATCACGCGGGCGGCACGCTCGCGGTCGCCCGGCCCGTCACGCAACAACAAGCCAATGGCGTACCAGGTTGACTCCCGCACCATAAAGTATTCGTTTACATGCAGCTCGCCTGAATGCGGATTGGCCGGTAGCAGGCGCGGGCTCTCAGGCGCACTGCACAGGCCCTTCTCCGCGCTGTAGTACTTGTCGCCCCACTGCATGGCGATTTGAAAAACCTCGCGGCTGTTCTTATCGAGCGAGGCAACATTCGTGTGACGCACAGCGGCAGCGCTTTGAAGGCAAGCCAAGGCGAACAGAACCATCAAGAATGAAATACTTCTCATCCTCTTGCAGATTTGAATCATTGTTTTCCCCAGTGATGTATGTGCGGGTAAGAGCGGCTGGAAATACCGCTTGATACGCCCTTTGAAAACAGGCTAGAAGCTGTTTCATAACCGACTGCTGGCAGTTTTCGAAGCATCCCTCAGGGGCTAAAGCCCCCGATTTTGTTGTTCTTCCTGCGGCACGGATGAAGCCGTGCCCTTTCAAAGGCAGGTTATGAAACAGGCAAAAGAAATGGAGCGGCGCTAAACGGCCCGCAGGTTGAGCGCAACCCCGGCACAGCTCATCCACGTGTGTGGATGAGCTGCGCCGGAAGCGCTTGTTGAGGTTCGGTTAGAAGTTGAACTTCACGGCGAATTCCACCGTGCGCGCCTCGTAACTAGGCGTGCTGGAAACTCCTGTAACGGTTCCCGCCGAGGATGCGTTGCTGATGGTCGCGTTGGGAGTTCCGAAGTTCGGGTGGTTGAACAGGTTGAAGGCATCTGCGCGGAGCTGCACGTTGTAGTGTTCGCGCCACACGGTGTTCTTCTTCAGGTTCAGGTCGAAGTCGTTGAACAAGGGTCCACGCAGCAGATCGTAGCCACTGGTGCCATAGACGCCACCGGCAACGCCGTTCGCATCGGTCGGCGCGATGAAGGCCGCCGGGTTGAACCACTCCGCGCGCGTCTTCTTGGTCGGATAGAGAGCCACGCCCGCCACGCGATTGGCACGACCACTTACCGCACCCACATACACATTGGTGCTTGCGTTATAAAGAACCGAGAACGGCTGGCCGCTCTGCGAGTTCAATACGCCTGCGACCTCCCATCCGCTGATCGCCTTGTTCACCGCGTCGCCTGCATTGGCAAACAGCAGCTTGCCTTTGCCGATCGGCAGCGCATACGAGAAGTTCGCCTGCAACACTTGCGGTGTAATGCCGGAGATGGGACCGTAGCTGTCGCGCGGATACTTGCCCGAGGGATCCTCGACGTTCTCCGTGCCCAGTACGCGGGTCCACTGGTACTCCGCGCCAAAGGCCACGCCGCTTGAATACTGCTTGTGGACGCCGGCCTGCAGCGAGTTCATGATGCTATGGAAGATTGGATCCTGGTTGTAGGCGATGGTTCCCAACGCCTGGAATGGCGCCTGCGCTGCAGACGTCAGATTGATATTGAACGGATCGGCAAGGTTCAGATTCGGCGCGTAGTTGCCCGAGCCGCCATAGTTGTTCTGCTTCATGGTGTGCTGGCCCACATAGCCCACGCGCACATCGATATTGTGGCGGAACTGATGCTCCAGAGCCAGGTTGTACTCCTCGGTGTAGGGCGTCGTCAGCGGATGCTCGGCGTTCACCGAGGGACGGCCGTTAGCCGAACCGGAGCCTGTGAACGGCGCGTTCATCGTGAAGGTGTTTGTAGAGGAATACGGCTTCACGTTGGTGTAGGTCAGGCTGGCTGTGAAGGGCAGGTTTCCAAACGCGCTGCCGACATACGATGCGGGCAGCAGGTTGAAGTAAAGACCGTAAGCGCCACGCAGGACCGTATTCGACGCGATCTGGTAGGCAAAACCCAGACGGGGAGCAAAGTTCTTATCAGGCCGTCCCAGATATGCGAACGGATTGTTGGAGATGTTGGCTGCCGACGACAGCTCGATCAGGTTGTTGGCGGCCAGCACGGACTGCTGCTGGCTGATCACCGTCGAAGGATAGGCTGAACCGAAGACAACAACCTTGCTCAAAGACGGAATCCACAGCGAGTTCTCGTTGTACGGGCCGGGCTCGAACCACTGCAGGTCATAGCGGATACCGGCATTGATGGTCAGCTTGGAGAACGGCTTCCAGTCGTCCTGGACATAACCGGCCCACTGGGTGGAGATGTTGCGCGTGGGCAGGAACGAGGGCGTCGCCTGCTGGGTGCTGGTGGGCAGGCCGAGCAGGAAGTCCGCAAAGTCGTAGCCCGAGTACTGGTTGGAAAAGGTGTATGCGCCGCGCTGCGGGCTCTGCGCCGACATGTTCCAGTGGTTGTCGTATACCAGCGATGCGCCAGCCTTGATGGTGTGGTGCGCAAATACCTTGGTGATCGAGGCGTTCAACTGCCCAGCTTGTTCCAGATCCTTGGAACCCGACTCACTGATATTTTGGACATCGCCTTTGCTGAAGGTAATCTGAGGCGCGCCCTCGATCAACTGCGTGGTCAGGCCGGGAATGATCGACTCCCACTTGGTGCCCACGTTTTGCGGAGTGCGGTAGATGGGCAGGTGGAAGAAGTCGCCGTTCACGTCCATGACCAGCGTGGGCGAGAAGGTGTGCGTGTAGCCCAGTGTGAAGTGCGAGTTGTGCTCGCCGTCGCCGGAGTTGCCGCCCTGCAGGCTGTCGTTGCCCACTGTCGAGTTCGGACCGTAGAAGGCGCGCAGCCAGGTAAAGCGAATCGCGTTGTTGTCGTTGATCTTGTGGTCGAGGCGCAGAGAGATGCGATCTACGGTGTTGTTGTAGGGCACATTCTCAAATGTATTGGCGCTTATTCCAGAAGTGGTCGGCGTCGGTATCAGCTTGTTCATCAGCGCCAAAGACACCGAATTCAACCGGCCGGTCGGAATCGTGTTGCTGGTGAACGCCGTGCCCGTCGTCGGGTCGGTGATCGTCGTCGAGAGCTCAGTGAAGATGCCCTGACGCATCAGAGCGGTCGGCTCGTTAGTGGACTTCGGCGTCGACTGCGTCAGCCGGAAACCTTCATAAGCGAAGAAGAAGAACGAGCGATCCTTGCCGTTGTAGTGCGGAAAAAGGATAGGTCCGGCAATGCTGCCGCCGAACTCGTTGCGCTCATACGGAGGGCGCGGCGTTGAGCCATTGAAGTACGGCTTGGACGAGGTGCCCTTGGAGCGGTTGTACTCAAACAGCGAACCGTGGAAGGCATTGCCGCCCGAGGCCGAAACCACGATGATCTGCGTCGGCTCGTTGAACTCAGCCGCCGCGCCCGTGGAGATGACCTTGAACTGCGAGAGAGCATCGAGCGAGGGAATCTCCGGCTCGCCGCGCTGCAGCGTGATTTCCTTGTTGATGACGCCATCAAAGATGATGCCCAGGCCACCGTAGGAGTTGCGGCTGCCGGTGCCGGCGGCCACAGTCAGACCGCGGGTGGCCATCTGATCCTGCGCGCCCACGCCCTGCATGCCAGGTGCAAGGGCGATCAGGCCCATGACGCTGAGACGCCCGTTGAGCGGCGTGTTCTGAATGGCCTGCGAGTCGATCACCTGGCCCACCGAAGAGTCTTCGGTCTGGATCACCGGGCCTGCACTGGTCACCTCGACGCTCTCGGCCTGTGAACCCACCGTGAGCTGAGCGTCGATCAGGGAGACCTCATTGATGGTCAACACGATCTTGTTCTGTTCGTAAGACTTGAAGCCGGCCTTCTCTACCTTGACGCTGTAGGTTCCAGGGGGCAGCATGGTGGCCTTGTAAGTACCGGCCTCCGTGCTGGTCAGGTTCCTCACTGCGTTGGTTTCAATCTGCTTGATCGTCACCGTTGCTCCGGCCACTACCGATCCGCTTGGATCGGTCACCGTGCCGGTAATGGTTCCGGTCGTGCCCTGGGCCATGCTGCTCTTGCTCGTAGCAAAAAGCATGCCGAAGCCCATCAGCACCACCAACATCGTCCGGACCAGCCGGAATGATGCACTGCGTAGCTTGTTCATCAATTGCCTCCATCCTTTGAGCCGTTGCCACTCGGCAACGTATGTCTGCAAAATCTGCCAGCCACCACACCTGAACCCGATACGGAAAAACCGCCGGGTGACGGCAGCAATGGCAGATCAATTTCGACCGATTCGCTCGTTCTATAGCGAGCCGTGTGGCGAACCGTTACCGCCCGCAACGAATATGGGCGGCCTGCTTTATCCAACTCTCAATTGAGCCCAGGAGACATGGCCTGACCCCTTGGCTGATTTTTGAGTCATCCAACAGTGGCTGAAGAACTTAGAGTTGGGGAGTCAATTTATGCTACGGTAATCTCTTTAACAAGATTTTACGTAAAGATCCTGTTTTTTCTATACGATAGAGACGAATCGGTTTATGCTGATGGGTGAAAAGGCTAGTTTGAGGAGGAGCGGGGGATCGTTATCGTTACGGTCTGGTCGGCACATGAGTCTCATACCCAAAAGCCGCGCTTCTCAACCCAGCGCTTCCCAGGAAGCGCTGTTACTGGCGGATGCCCGATGGCAGATTGCCAGCCGCATCGCCAGCAGCTCTGCCCTGTCACGCGCCAATCAACTGCGCGAGATGCTGCTGTTTCTCGTTCGCCAAACCATTCTGGAACCCACCGAACCCATCCGCGAGTCTGAGATTGCCCACCGCGTTCTGGGCCGCCGCAGCGACTTCAATCCCCTCGACGACAACATTGTCCGGGTGCAGATGGCGCACTTGCGCAAAAAGCTCGAACTCTACTACGGCTCTGACGGCAAGGACGAATCCACCATCCTCACCATTGCGCTGGGCAGCTACAAGCCCATTTTTACCCCCAGAGCAAAAGCTGCCAGCGAACAGGCGCACTCAGCCGTGGAGCTGCCAGCCCTTGAAGATCGCTCTCCCATTCCGGCTGTACCTGCCGTCCATCCGGTTGAGCCGTCTGTTGTCACCGTGGAACCTGCCCGCCACGGCTTCCGTTCGGCAACGGCGTTGATGGCCGCGACCGCGCTGCTGCTTGCCGTATCCATCGGACTCGGAGTCAAAGTCTACCGCCAACAGCAGACCATCGCCACCATGCAAACGGCGCTTACTCCCTGGCGTTCGCAGCCCACTGTCGCCGCTCTGTGGACCAGCTTCTTCGGCTCCAGCCATGACACCGACGTGATTCTGGGCGACGATTCTCTGCTCCTGGTCGAGCAAATCACACATCAGTACACGTCCTTTAATAGCTACCTGAACCGCAGCTACCTGGCCGATTCATTCGTCTCCACGTTCTCCCCGGCTGATCGCAATGCCCTCAACCTAATTGCATCCAAAGGCCTGGGCTCTACCAGTGAATTCAAACTGGCGCAGCGCATCATGGCGCAGGACCCGCTGAACCGGCGTCTTCACCTCTATGGCGCGCGCCAGTATGTCCCGACCCTGCTCAAGCAGAACAATGTGATTTTGATCGGCGGGCGTGTCTCCAACCCTTGGGAGGGGCTGTTTGACAGCAAACTCTCCTTCAATGAGGGAATGACGTTTACCGATGTTGGCGTCAGCAGCGTCATGAACAGTTCGCCAAAACCCGGCGAGCAACATGAATATTTAGCCAACGATGTGGTAGGTTACTGCGTTATCGCCTTCCTGCCCAATCAGGCCGAGGACAGAAACGTTTTGCTCTTGGAAGGAACCAACTCCGAAGCCACTGAGGCTGCTGGAGACTTCCTGCTCTCCGAGGAGCAACTCTCCGCCTTTCTCGGGAAGATCGGCGCCAAGTCGTTCCCTCCTTTCGAGGTCCTGCTCAAAATCACCCAGGTCAAGGGCACCCCGCTGACCGCCTCCATTGAGGCCTACCGCACTTATCCCACCTCCCGCTAAGCCCTCCGCCGCCCGATTCGTTAAACTGAGTGTGAACCCATCACTCTCGGAGCCGTCTTGCACAACTCAGCCAAGGAACGCCTCATCCGTCCCGCGCGCAACATCAGCGGAAGCCTTCGTCTGCCCGGAGACAAGTCCATCAGCCACCGCTACGGCCTGCTCGGCGCATTTGCCGAGGGCACCTCGCGGTTTACCAACTTCTCTACCGGAGCCGACTGCGCCTCCACACTGGCCTGCATGGCTCAACTGGGCGCAAAGGTTACAAAAACCGGCTCAGACTCCATTGAAGTCACCGGCGTCGGCGGACATGTCACCCCCAGCGCGGACCCCCTTGATTGCGGCAACTCCGGCTCGACCATGCGCATGATCTCCGGCCTTCTGGCTCCGCAGCAGGGCAGCTTTACGCTCATTGGAGACGAGTCGCTCTCGCGCCGCCCCATGGAGCGCATCCGCAAGCCGCTGGAGGCAATGGGCGCTCGTTTGACGCTGACCGAGGGCCACGCGCCCCTCACCATCCACGGCTCCGCGCTCAAGGCCATTGACTACACCACGCCTGTACCCAGCGCGCAGATAAAAAGCTGCATCCTGCTGGCCGGCCTGCAGACCGCTGAAACAACCACCGTGCGCGAAGCTGTACGCACACGCGACCATAGCGAGCTGGCGCTCAAGGCCTTCGGCGCTACAGTCAAGCGCGGCCGCGAAGGCGATTACGAGACCGTATCCATCTCTGGACCGCAGCCTCTGCACGCCATCGAGGCGTCGGTGCCGGGCGACATCTCCTCGGCCGCCTTCTTCCTCTGCGCCGCGGCCTTGTTCCCAGGCTCGAACCTGGTGCTCGACTCGCTCGGCCTCAACCCCACCCGCGCCTCGCTACTCGACGTGCTGACCACGCTCGGCCTGCGACTCTCCGTCATCGATCTGCAAGAGAAAAATTCCGAGCTGGTGGGTATGGTGCAGGCCACGGTTCCTGCCGAAGGGCTGCGCTCGGCCGAGATCAGCGGCGCGCTGGCCGCGCAGTTGATTGACGAGCTGCCCGTATTGGCCGCCATTGCCCCCTTCACCACCGGCGGCATCCGCATCCGCGATGCCCGCGAACTGCGCGTCAAAGAGTCTGACCGCATCGCGCTCGTGGTCAAAAACCTGCGCGCCATGGGCGCTGAGGTCGAAGAGCACGAAGATGGCATGGATGTACCCGGAGGACAAACGCTGCACGGGGCCACCATCGACTCCGGGGGCGACCATCGCATCGCCATGGCCTTCAGCGTGGCCGCACTGCGCGCCACCAGCGACACGCTTATTCGAGGCGCCGAGTCAGCCGCCATCAGCTTCCCTGAATTCTTCGACCTGCTCGACAATCTGGCCGAACGCTAAAACCAACCCTACGAGCCGATCGGGTAGGAGGCGGGATCACTCCCGCCGTCCTCCCACACCACAGGACGTGCCGTTCGGCATCCGGCGGTTCATGAAGCAGATGTAAGGCGTTGCCGCGTTTCCAGCAACGAAACCAACCCCATACGGTCGAACCAGGACTTTGGATAAGCGG
>Ga0302267_10002810_pt1 | contig 20635 bp, 10 predicted proteins | sample III_Bog_E1_3_FD_194555 | JGI IMG/M metagenome (GOLD analysis project Ga0302267, IMG submission 194555) | Peat permafrost microbial communities from Stordalen Mire near Abisko, Sweden - III_Bog_E1_3 | ecosystem: Environmental > Terrestrial > Soil > Wetlands > Peat | place: Sweden: Abisko... | reverse complement strand
GCAAGTGGCTTTTCAGCAGATCGTCGTCGATGTTATATCCGTTCTTCTTGAGGAACGAGAGCGCGCAGATGTTGAATAGCCGCCAATTGTTCTGCGTCGTGCAGTGATGGGCCCATTTGGAAATTGTGACGGCCATTTCATCGCGCTGCTTTTCGGTCAAGTGCGGCCACAAAACATCGGGCATCAGCAACAGCGTCTTGGCCAATCCGCCGAACTCGCAGGTGAACTGATAGGTAGCGTCCGGCAGATCCTCGGGCATGGGCACGCTGTTCACGTGCCCAGGCGTCAAGGCATTGTAGAACTGATTGGCATAGTACTCGCGCAGCTTGATGCCGCCGATTCTGACCTCGGGATCGATGTGGATCAGCGGAGCCGCCAGATTGAAGGTCCTCTCCAGCGCTTCGAATTCGTTGGAGCGATGGCGCCATTCCGGCGCATTCGGCTGAGGATACGACTTACCCGGTACCTGCGGAAACACGATTGGCGAATCGAACGACTTCACGTGCCGGAATGCCCGTTGGAGAACATACTTGGCGCAATCGATGTAGTGTTTCCTGGCCATCCCGGTCATCGGGCTCAGATTCAAATCGGGATTCGCAACTTCAAAAGCATTTTTCATCATCGTCTCGATCGGTTAGCATTTCTTGTTCCCTCGCATCTTTGTGCAAGGTCAAATGGAATTGAGGTTCAACAGCCCACTGGCGCGAAAGATCGGAGCCAGCCGGAATATTACTTGTCCGATCACCTGCTGGGCATGAACAGCCAAAGATCGCCAGGCTCACAGGGTTGTCGTCAGGCTGGCAGCATTCACTCGCGACCAGTCACCTTCATTCAGTTCGAATGCGATCGCTTGGCCCAGCCCGATTGTCCTGCCCGCCACTTTCGCGAAGGATTCGCTCAAGTCAAATAAACTTCGTGTCATGAACAAAAGCCCATTCATGGTCGACGCACTCAAGGCGCTTTCCTGTTCGGATCGTTAGCCATGAAACCGGGCCTACGATCTAGTTACCCAACTACTGCCAACAAAAACATTATCACCAAAGGCAATATGTTTGCATTCCTGGAGCTCCTGCCGGGCCAAAAAAAGAGGAAATATAATATGTTTCTCTAGCAAACAAATTCCCATCCAATTGTGCTTATCTGCGGCTCGATCTGCGTCACTTCGGCAACTGCGCCTCATCCCACCCCCCGCCAAGCGCGCGAACCAGGCCCACGCTGGACACAAATTGCCTTGTTTGCAGGTCGATGGCAGTTCGCTGGTTCTGGATGAGCGTGGCCTCGGCCGTGAGCACCTCAAGGTAGCTGGTGACGCCGCCCAAGTATCGCTCGTTAGACAGATCAAGCGAATGCCGCGCGGAATCGACGGCTTTCTGCTCGGCGCCTGTTTCCTGTTCAAGAATCCGCAGGCTGGAGAGCTGGTCTTCCACTTCATTGAAGGCCTGGAAGATGACAATACGGTAGGCGGCGACCTGTGCTTCATAGGTATGACGGGCCTGATCGGTGACCGCGTGACGCTGGCCGGCGTCGAAGAGGAGTTGAGTGGCCTGCGCGCCGAGAGTCCAGAGCGCGCTGGGGCCTTGAATCCAGGTGCCGAAGTGAAGGCTTTCAAAGCCGCCTTCGCCGGTGAGGTTGATGGTGGGATAAAAGGCGCTGACGGCGATGCCGATCTGGGCGTTGGCGGCGGCGGCGCGGCGCTCGGCGGCGGCAATGTCAGGGCGGCGTTGGAGCAGTTGCGAAGGCACGCCGAGCGGCACTGTGGGCAAAGGCAAATCGAGCGGCGAGGGGGGAATGCTGAATTCCGAAAGCTTCAGATTGGCGATGGTGCCGATGGCATGCTCGTATTGGGCGCGAGCCACGCCAACGTCGATCAGTTGGGCGCGCACGGTTTCGAGCTGAGTTTTGGCCTGGGCAACGTCCACCCCTGTTGCCACTCCGCCTTCTAAACGGCGCTGGGCCAGGTCGAGCTGCTTCTCCAGGTCAGTGACGGTGGCTTGCAGGAGCTTGGTTTGGGAGTCGAGCCCGCGGAGCTGAAAGTAGTCGGAGGCCATCTCGGCGTGGAGGCTCAGGTCGATATTGGCCTGGTCGGCGGCGCTGGCCTGGGAGTTCTCTCGCGCCGCCTCGACGGTGCGGCGGATGCGTCCCCAGAAGTCGGGCTCCCAGCTTGCCTGGCCGTCGATCACCAGGTCGTTGTAGCCGGTGGGTTTGCTGGCTGCGTAGGAAGGTCCGTTCTTGGATATATGGTCGCGCGAAACGGAAGACCCAGCGGAGAGTGTGGGATAAAGAGCAGACTTAGCGGCCCTGACCTGATCGCGCGAGGCCAAGTAGACCGCAAGCGCCTGGCGGAGGGTCTGGTTGTCTGTGGCGATACGCTCTTCCAGTTGGTTGAGTTGCGGGTCGTGGTAGATCTCCCACCATTTTCCGCGCAACATTCCGTCTGAGGGCGTGGCCGGCTGCCAGCCGCCGCCATTGGCGGGATTGGGCGGCGGCGCCAGCACCGTGGCTGCGCCGGTTTCCTTGTAGGCAGGCGGCGCTTCATATCCGGGACGATTGTAGTTTGGGCCGACGGGCTTGCAGCCGGTAAGCAGGGCGGCTGTAACGAAGACCCACCCTAGCCGCAAAAACAAGGGCGCGGCGAGGGTGGGGCACCCGGCAAAAGCTTGAATATTCGCAGCTTTGAAAGGGCACGACTTTAGTCGTGCCGTAAGTAGCTGAAAAATGTATGTGGGCTTTAGCCCCTGAGGGATTGTCTTCCCTTGAACCTGCATTCCCTCGGCGGCTAAAGCCGAGCTCGTTTGGGGCGCTTCTGTGGCACGGCTAAAGCCGTGCCCTTTCAAAACCCTTGTCCTTTCCGCAGCTAGAAGCACCCGCATTGCTATTTGCCTCCCGCATTGGGTGAGGCGCCGGGGGTGACCACAGTTACCTTTTCGCCCTCAATGAGCGAGTCGGGCGGGTCTTGAATCACCCTGTCGCCGGCGCTGAGGCCGGTGACAATCTGCACGCTGCCTCCGTCGTCTTCGCCGATGACCACCGGGAGCAGATGCGCGACGTTGCCGTTGACCACAACGGCGACGCGCAGCCCTTCCTTGCGGAAGATGAGGGCAGCGGCAGGCACGACGAAAGTGGGACCCGCGGGCGGCGTCTTGAAGTGGACCTGGGCCAACGACCCAGGCAGCAACTCTCCCGCATGGTTGTCCACATCGATCTCCACCAGCAGCGTGCGGCTGGCGGGGTCAATGGCGTCGGAGGTTCTGGTCAGCGTGCCCAGATAGGTCTTTCCGGGGTGTTCGGCAAAAGTCAGATCTATTTTGGAACCGCGCTTCACAGCATTCGAGTAAACCTGGGGCAGGCTGGCGTAAACGCGCAGGGTCTGGATGGCTTGCAGGTGGAAGAGCTCTTTGCCCGCGCCGGGATCGATCAACTGGCCGGTATCGATATTGCGGGCGGTGATCACCCCGTCAAACGGCGCGTAGACCTTCTCGAAGGATTGCAGGTCATGCAGCCGCTCGACGTTGGCCTGCGCGGAGCGCACCGCAGCCGCTGTGGCCGTGGCCTGGTTGACAAGCGTGTCAGTGTCCTGGCGGGAGACGGCGTTGGACTTGACGAGGTCCGTATAGCGATCTGCCTGGATGCGGGCGTTGTTGGCATTGGCCTGTGCGGTGTTCAGGTCGGCCTCGGCCTGGGCGAGTTGCTGGTCCACCTCGGGAGTGGCGATTTCGGCCAGCAGCGCGCCCTTTTTGACCCTGGCGCCGATGTCGAAGTACCACCGGGTAAGGTAGCCGGAGGTGCGGGCGTAAATAGGCGACTCCGTCAGTGCGGTCACGTTGCCTGGCAACACAAAGCTGTCCACCGGCGCGCCCTGCGCGGGGGGCGCCGCGATGACCGTGGGTGCAGCCAGCTCCTGCGTGCGCTCAGCAAGCACGGTGGCGGCGGTCTTGCGGCTCACGATGCCAAAGGCTGCCAGCAGCACGGCTACGATGAGCGCCACGGCAACGCCCGCCAGAGCAAGGCGCGGCGAGATGGGCTCCTGCTCGGGCGCGGTCTCGTGACTGTGAGCCTGCTGGGCGGCTTCGCCCCGGTTCGATTTGGATTCACTGCTCATAAAAAACCTACTCCGATAGCTCGTCAAACTCGTCGAAAGTGCCGGCCAAAGCAGCGCCGCGGGCCGTCCTGCGGCGGCCTTCCAGCCACCCGTGTACCAAAGAAAAGAATGCGGGCACAAAGAACAGCGTAGCCACCGTGGCCAGCAGCAACCCGCCAATCACAGCCCGTCCCAGCGGCGCATTTTGCTCGCCGCCATCGCCCAGGCCCAGCGCCATGGGCGCCATGCCGAGGATCATCGCCAGGGCGGTCATCAGCACCGGGCGCAGCCGGACAAAGCCGGCGTTGAGCGCAGCCTTGCGCGCATCGCCCACCAGAACCTCCAACTGCTCACGCGCAAAGCTTACCACCAGAATGGAGTTGGCCGTGGCCACGCCCATGCACATGATGGCGCCGGTCAGCGCCGGCACACTGAGCCGGGTATGGGTCAGAAAGAGAAACCAGACGATGCCCGCCAGCGCCGCGGGCAGCGCCGCGATGATGATGAACGGATCGAGCCACGACTGAAAGTTGACCACGATGAGCAGGTAGACCAGCAGGATGGAGAACGCCAGCCCGGCCAGCAGACCAAGGTAGGACTTCTTCATGGTCTCGCTCTGGCCGCGCAGAACGATGTGCGACCCGCGAGGCAGCTCCTGGTTCTGTTCGTGTTGAGCGATCTTCCTTTCGACCGCGCGGGTCACGGTGCCCAGGTCGGTTCCATCCACGTTGGCATAGAGATCGATGACCGGCTGCACATCGTAGTGGCTCACCGTGCCCAACTCGGCTCCGGGAGCGATGGAGGCAAGATTTCCCAGTACCTGCACCGGCCGCGCGGCCCCGGGCCCTCCATTGGCTCCGCTGGCAGGCTGTGCAGCGGCAGTCCCGGTCACCGGCAAGCTCTCGAGCGCGGCCAGCGAGTTCATCCGGTACTGCGGAGCCTGGATGGCGATGTTGTAGCTCACCCCGCTCTTCGGGTCCAGATAAAAACTGGGCGTGGTCTGGAAGCTGCCGCTCAAGGCCACCAGAAGGCTGGTGGCTACGTCCTTCTGCGTCAGCCCGATCGTCTCGGCACGGGTGCGGTCCACGTCCACCGTCATTTTGGGATAGTTGAAGGGCTGCTGAATGCGCACATCGGCCGCGCCGGGGGTGTTGCGAACTTCGTCGGCCATGCGTTCCGCGAGAGCCCGGTTGCCATCGAGATTCGGACCCACAAACTGGACATCGATGGGCGCCGAGAGCCCAAAGTTCAGAATCTGGGTGACAATGTCCACCGGCAGAACGTAGAACGTGACGCCGGGATACTGCTGAGCCAGCACTGTGCGCAGGCGCTCGACGTAAGCCGCGGTGGGGTGGTGATCCTTGCTGAGCTGCACCTGAATATCGGCGTCGGCCGGCCCGATGGGCGCGGAGGTCGAGTAAGACAGATTCAAACCCGAGTAGGGAAGGCCGATGTTATCGACAATCGAAACCACCTCTTCGGCCGGAATGTTCTGGCGGATCGTGGAGTCGATGTGGTCGCAGAGCAGCGCCGTCTCTTCAATGCGCGTGCCGGTGCGGGCGCGAACGTGAAGCTTGAATTGGCCTGAGTCCACGGAGGGAAAGAAATCCTGGCCCAGATAAGGCGCGAGAACCCCCACGGAACCCATCGAGAACACCAGGAACAGGATCAGAAACACCACCGCGTGGTCAACGCAAAGAGCGAGCAGGCGCAGGTAACCGTGGCGGAAGCTCTCAAATCCCGACTCGAAGGCGCTCTGGAAGCGGATAAAGGGGTTGCGGCTCAAGCGCTTGCCGGCGGACTCCGCGTCGCTGTGCTCTTTGAGCAGATATTTGGCCATGGTGGGCACCAGCGTCCGCGAAAGGAGGTAGCTGGCCAGCATGGCGAATACCACCGCCTCGGCCATGGGAACGAACATGTACCGGGCTACCCCGCTCAGGAAGAACATGGGAACAAAGACAATGCAGATGGCGAGGGTCGATACCAGCGCTGGGACAGCGATCTGAGCCGAGCCGTCGAGGATCGATTGCTCGAGTTCCTTGCCCGACTCCAGGTTGCGGTTGATGTTCTCGATCGCCACGGTGGCGTCGTCCACCAGAATGCCCACGGCCAGCGCCATGCCTCCCAGAGTCATGATGTTGATGGTTTCGTGCAGCATCGCCAGCACGCTTAGGGAACAAAGGATCGAAAGCGGAATGGAGACCGCGATAATCACCGTCGAGCGCCAACTGCCCAAAAAGACCAGGATCATGATCGCCGTGAGGCAAGCGGCAATGATGGCTTCGCGGACTACGCCATCGATGGCGCTGCGCACAAAGATCGACTGGTCGGAAAGTGCGTTGATCTGGAGTTGCGGCGGCAACTGGCCCTTGACGCTTTTCAGTTTGGCCTGCACGCCGGCGATGATGTCCAGCGTTGAGGCCGAGCCGGTCTTCATGATGCTCATGAGGATGGCGCGCCTGCCATCTACGCGAACGATGTTGGTCTGAGGGCCCGATCCGTCGCGCACATGAGCCACATCGCGAATGTAGATTACAGCCCCATTCACCGCGCGAATCGGCAGGTCGTTCAGGTCGTTTACGGCGCTGGGCGCGGAGTTGGTCTCGACCGCGTACTCGAAGCGGTCGATCTTCATGGTGCCGGAAGGGGCAATCAGGTTTTGCGCTGAGACGGCATTGACCACATCGACGGGCGAAAGCCCCTTGGCCTGGAGCGCAGCCAGATCCAGGTCCACCTGAATCTGGCGAGGTCTGCCCCCGTAGGGATAAGGCGTCTGCGCTCCCTCAATCGTTGCCAGTTGAGTGCGAATGGTGTTCTGGCCCAAATCGAACACCTGCTGTTCGTTGAGGCCCTGGCCGGCGATCCCCAACTGGAGTACCGGCACGCTCGAGGCGTTGTACTGGATGATGAAGGGCGGCGTCGATCCTGGCGGCAGGCTGCGCAACATTACCTGGTTGATTGCGGTCACCTGGGCCACCGCGCTGCCGATGTTCACTTGCGGCTGGAAGAATATCTTGATGACTGCTATGCCGTTGAGCGATTGCGACTCGATGTGCTCGATGTCGCTGACCGCGGTGGTCATGCCCCGCTCGCTGTTGAAGGCGATGCGCGTGGACATCTCCTGCGCCGAGAGGCCGCTGAAGTTCCAGACGACCGTCACTACAGGGATGTCGATATTGGGAAAAATATCCGTAGGCATCGTCAGGATGCTGTACGCGCCGACGATCAAGATTAAAAGCGCAAAAACGGCAAAGGTATAAGGCCGCCGCAGCGCAAGCCGGACAATCCACATAAGGCTGGTAATCGCTCCTGAGCCGCGTCGCGCTTGAAGAGTTTGACAGGCCCGGCGGCCCTGCCCGTGCCTGCACTCTTTGTTCGGGGCCGGAAGTTGAAATCTGCTAGGCCCTTTGGAACCAGCGCTTGAAACTACAATGGTAGACGATGAGGCGGGCGAAAAGGCCGCGCGTGGACGCCCAGGCTTGCGTATGCAGAGTTAGGACGCGGCTTGCCGGGGAAAGGATGCTCGATCACAAGCCGGCCATGCTGGAATACGTGCCGCTTCGAGCGCCACCCTTCCATCGGCATTGCCTTGCTCGCTTACAATGGTCGCGGCGTTCGCCCCCGGCTGAAGCGGTTCTCTAACCGGCGCGGACGAAACTTCTGCTGAAACTGCTGCGTCCGTAAAGACGTAGATCGGCGATTTGCCGTCAAACGGGCAGGCACGAGCAAGTGCCCCGTCCGGGGCATTTACACACACTTGAAATCGACGGGAATTCACACCATGTCAACCGAAGGCACTCCAGGGTCCCAACTGCGTACACTTAGCGCATCCGAACAGCCCCCCGCACACCACGGATACTGGCTCCGCATCGCCGGATTGATTGTGGTGGTCTGTTTAGGCGTTGTGGCGTGGCGGATCTACCAGAACCAGAAACAGAGCGCGGCAAACAGCGCCAGTCAAGCGGCGGCGTTGCAGAGCCGGCCGGTTCCCGTGCAGATTGCCCCTGCCCAGCAGCGGCCGATGCCCATCTTTCTTACCGCCCTGGGTACGGTAACGCCGTATATGAGCGTCACGGTAAAGGCGCGCGTCAACGGCCAGCTCGAGCCGGTCAAGTTCACCGAGGGACAGCAGGTGAAGCAGGGCGAGACCATCATGGTGATCGACCCCAGGCCATACAAGGCCGCCCTGGACCAGGCCAAGGGCACCCTGGCCCACGATCAGGCGCTGCTCAAGGACGCCCAGGCGCAATACGCCCGCTACAAAGCACTCTATGACGCAGGCGTCACCTCAAAAGAGACGCTGGACACCGATGCCGCTACCCAGGGCCAGTACCAGGGCGCTATCGAGGCAGACAATGCCGCCATTGAAGCCGCGCAGTTGCAGCTCGATTACTGTACGATCCAATCGCCCATCGACGGCCGCATCGGCCTGCGCCTGGTTGACCCCGGCAACATGATCACCGCCAACACCACAAATCTGGTGGTCATCAATCAGTTCGAGCCCATCGCCGTCTACTTCACCCTGCCAGAGAACGATCTCCCCGAGGTGTTGAAGAAGCTGGCTGCGGACAAGCGCATGCCCGTGGACGCCTACGACCGCGACGATGTGCAAAAGATCGCCAGCGGCTATCTGCTCACCGCCGATAACCAGATCGACACCACCACCGGCACCGACAAGCTCAAGGCAGTCTTCGACAACAAGGATCAGGCGCTCTTTCCCAACCAGTTCGTCAACATTCATCTAGTGCTCGAAAACCGGCCCAATGCGGTGGTCGTGCCGTCCGCGGCCATCCAATCCGGCTTGCAGGGATCCTTTGTTTGGGTCATTGATACGGATGCCAAGGGAGTTGCGACCAGCCGGATTCAGCCTGTTAAGGCGGCTCTCGCCGAGGGACAGCTCACCATCCTGGACAGCGGACTGCAACCTGGGCAAAACGTCGTGGTGGACGGCGCGGACCGCTTGCGTGCTGGACAGATTGTGACCGTAAGCGTGGCACGCCAAAAATCCGGCAAGAGTGCGGCCCAACCGGGATCGGGGTCCGCCGCCGCGGGCGCTGCCTCCAGCAAGGGCATTGGCCAACCCAAGAAGGAGCAGCAGTGAGCCTGAGTCCTTCCCGGCCATTCATTCTGCGCCCGGTAGCCACCTCGCTCCTGATGGCGGCCATCCTGCTGGCCGGTTTTGTGGGCTACCAGCAGTTGCCCGTCTCCGCTCTGCCTGAGGTGGATTACCCCATCATTCAGGTGCTCACCTTTTATCCCGGCGCCGGGCCTGAGGTGATGGCCTCGTCCGTTACTGCGCCCCTGGAGCGGCAGTTCGGCCAGATGCCGGGCCTCAAGCAGATGACCTCGGTCAGTTCCGGCGGCGGCTCGGTCATCACCCTCGAATTCAATCTGGATGAGAACATCGACGTTGCCGAGCAGGAAGTACAGGCCGCCATCAATGCCGGCAACAGCTTTTTGCCGCCCGATCTGCCCAATCCACCCATCTATAGCAAGGTGAACCCCGCCGACGCGCCCATCATGACCCTGGCGCTCTACTCCGATTCGCTGCCGCTGGACAAGATCGAGGATGCCGCCGACACCAACCTGGCGCAGAAGATCTCCCAGGTCACCGGCGTCGGGCTGGTCTCCATCGCCGGCGGGCAAAAGCCCTCGGTGCGCATTCAGGCCAATCCGGCGCAGTTGGCTGCCTATGGCCTCAGCCTCGAAGATCTGCGCACCGCCTTGTCGGCGGCCAACGTTGACCAGGCCAAGGGCACCCTCAACGGCAATCGCCAGTCCTACACCATTGGCGCAAACGACCAGTTGCTCACCAGCGGCGATTACCTGCCCATCATCGTGGCTTATCGCAACGGCGCAGCCGTCCGCGCCTCCGACGTGGCCACCATCGTCGATGCCGCCGAGAACTCCCAGCAGGCCGCCTGGATGGACCGCCAGCCGGCCGTCATCGTCAACATCCAGCGCCAGCCCGGCGCAAACATCATCGCCGTCGTCGATCGCATCCAGAAGCTCCTGCCGCAGTTGCGCACCAGTCTTCCCGCCTCCGTCCAGGTGCGTGTGCTCACTGACCGCACCACCACCATCCGCGCCTCTGTCCGCGATGTCGAGTTTGAGCTGATGCTCACCGTCGCCCTGGTGGTCATGGTGATCTTCCTCTTCCTGCGCAATCTGGCCGCTACCGTCATCCCCTCCGTCGCCGTCCCGCTCTCCATCGTCGGCACCTTCGGCGTCATGTACCTGCTGGGCTACTCGCTCAACAACCTGACGCTGATGGCGCTCACCATTTCGACCGGCTTCGTCGTTGACGATGCGATCGTGATGATTGAGAACATATCGCGCTTCATTGAAGAAGGCGATAGCCCCATGCAGGCCGCGCTCAAGGGAAGCGAACAGATCGGCTTCACCATCATGTCGCTGACCGTTTCGCTCATTGCGGTGCTGATTCCGCTGCTTTTCATGAGCGATGTGGTGGGCCGGCTCTTCCGCGAGTTCGCAATCACCCTCGCCATCACCATCCTGGTATCGGCTTTTGTCTCGCTCACGCTCACGCCCATGATGTGCTCGCGCATTCTCAAGGACAAGTCGGTCGCCACACAGACCCGTTTCTATTATTGGTCGGAGAAGGTCTTCAATTCTGTCATCGCATGGTATGGCCGCACCTTGCAGGTTGTACTGCGCCATCGCTTCACCACCCTGCTGGTCACCATCGGCACCCTCGTGGCCACCATCGTCCTCTTCATCGTGATCCCCAAGGGCTTCTTCCCGGTGCAGGACACGGGCGTCATTCTCGGCATCAGCGAGGCGCCGCAGACGGTCAGCTTCGCCAGCATGGCCCAGCGCCAGCAAAAACTTGTGGACCTTCTGCTCCAGGATCCCGCCGTCGATAACATCTCTTCCTTCATCGGAGTGGATGGAACCAACACCACCCTCAACTCGGGGCGCATCCAGATCAACCTCAAGCCGCTCGATGTGCGCAAAATCTCTGCCACCGAAGTGATCCTGCGCTTGCAGCCAAAGCTCGCCGGCGTTGAGGGCATCCAGCTCTTCCTGCAGCCGCTTCAAGACCTCACGGTGGAAGACCGCGTCAGCCGCACGGAGTTCCAGTACTCGCTGGAAGATCCCGATCCGGTCGAGCTGGCCAAATACACCCGGCAGATGGTGCGCGAACTCGGCAAGGAGAGCGTGGTCACCGACGTGGCCAGCGATCTTCAGGATCAGGGCCTGGGCGCCAATCTGGTCATCGACCGCGACACCGCCGCCCGCCTCGGCATCGCCATGGCCGACGTTGACAACACTCTCTACGACGCGTTTGGCCAGCGCCAGATTTCGACCATCTTCACCCAGCTCAACCAGTACCACGTGGTCATGGAAGTGGGGCCGAACTTCCAAACCGATCCCTCGGTGCTGAATAGCCTTTACGTAAAGTCGGGCAATGGCTCCCAGGTCCCGCTCGGCATGGTGGCGCACTGGGAGCAGTCGAACGCGCAACTCTCCATCGGCCATCAGGGCCAGTTCCCCTCCACCGTCGTCAGCTTCAACCTGGCGCCGGGCAAGGCGCTCGGCGACGCCGTCAATGCGGTCAATCGCATCGAAAAGCGCATTCAGATGCCAGCCGCCATCAATGCCAGCTTCCAGGGCACGGCCGCGGCATTTCAGACCTCGCTGGCCAACGAGCCGCTGTTGATCCTGGCCGCGCTGGTCACCGTCTACATCGTGCTTGGGGTGCTCTATGAGAGCTACATCCACCCCATCACCATCATCTCTTCGCTGCCCTCGGCTGGCGTGGGAGCGCTGCTGGCCCTGCTCATCACCCGCACCGAATTCAGCGTCATTGCGCTTATCGGCATCATCCTGCTCATCGGAATCGTGCAGAAGAACGCCATCATGATGATCGACTTTGCCCTCCAGGCGGAGCGACAGGAAGGCAAATCCGCCGAGGATGCCATCTTCCAGGCCTGCCAGCTCCGTTTCCGGCCCATTCTGATGACCACCATGGCCGCGCTGCTGGGCGGCCTGCCGCTGGCGCTGGGCGGTGGCGTGGGGGCCGAGCTGCGCATGCCGCTAGGCGTTACCATCGTCGGCGGATTGATTCTTTCGCAGTTGCTTACGCTCTATACCGTTCCGGTCACCTATCTGTACTTTGACAAGCTGGCCAAGCGATTGAAGCCGCGCGAGATCAGGGATCAGGGGTCAGAGGTCACGGATCAGGCGGCAGAGATCAGCCTTTAGCTAGGGGCCCCGTCCACGCCGCATTTTTGCTTTTGCGGCCAGGACGGAAAACCTCAAATGTCGACCGTGTCTATTGCGCAATTGAAATGCGGCTTTGTATCAGGGCACGGCTTCAGCCGTGCCGGAGAGTTGGGAAGGAGGAAATGGGCTTTAGCCCCTGCTATGGCAATACCAGCCCGCAACGCTGTTCCTGAAAACATGCTCAGTATGTCGCGTGTATTCTTCACCACCACCAAAACAAGCATGGGAAAACGCCTATTCCAGACGGAGCGAAATGCCATGCTTCTTGTCGACGTCTTGCGGTCGTATGTGGCGGCGCGGAAATTCCTTCTCCACGATTTCGTAGTCATGCCGGATCACTTGCATCTACTTATGACAGTCCATGGAGATATGACCATTGAAAAAGCCATGCAACTTGTCAAGGGTGGATTCTCCTATCGCCTGAAGCGGGAATTCCAGTACGCAGGAGAAGTCTGGCAGCGCGGGTTTTCCGAGGCGCGGGCCGACGACGAGGAAAGCTTTTTGCGGCATCGGGAGTATATCGCTCAAAACCCTGTGAAAGCAGGTCTGGCCGACTTTCCCGGACAATATCCCTTTTGCTACGTTTGTTTGGCAAAGAAGAAGCGAGCAGGGGCTGAAGCCCAAATCCCTTTTGCAGCCATTTACGGCACGACTGAAGTCGTGCCCTGATACAAGGCTCTTTAAGAATTGCCCAGCCGCCGGGCACACCAAGTCTCGATTTTAAGACCTGGGAGATATTCAACTTCAACCGACCTCTAGCTAAAAGCTAGAAGCTGAAAGCTGAATTTCATGCATTTATCCGCGCCTTTTATTCAGCGCCCGGTAGCCACTTCGCTGCTCAGCCTGGCCTTGCTTCTGGCTGGTTCGGTGGCCTACTCCCTGCTGCCCGTGGCTTCTTTGCCCGATGTCGACTTCCCGGTCATCGGCGTGAGCGCTGGACTGCCCGGCGCCAGCCCGGAGACCATGGCTTCGTCCGTCGCCACGCCCCTCGAACGCCAATTTGGTCGCATCGCCGGCGTCAACCAGATGACCTCGTCGAGTTCGCTGGGCTCAGCTTCTGTCAATCTGCAATTCGATATCAATCGCAACATCGATGCGGCCGCCCGCGACGTGCAGGCCAGCATCAACGCGGCGCGCAGTCAGTTGCCATCTTATCTGCCGCAGAATCCCAACTACCGCAAGGCAAATCCGGCTGAAGCACCGATCCTGATCCTCACGCTGACCTCCGACGTGGTGCCCAAGTCGCAGATTTACGACTTGGCCAACTCCATTCTGGCGCAGAAGATATCCCAGATTCAGGGCGTGGGCCAAGTCTTTGTCGGCGGCAGCTCCAGCCCCGCCGTGCGCGTTGAGTTGAACCCCATGCAACTGGGCAGCAACGGCGTGGGTCTTGACACGGTGCGTGTCGCGCTGGCCGGAGCCAACGCCAACCGCCCCAAGGGCGCTTTTCAAGACGCCGCCAATCGTTGGCAGATCGGCGACAACGACCAGATATTCAAGGCCAGCGACTACGCGCCTATTATTGCCGGCTACAACCCCAAGACTGGCGCTCCAGTGCGCGTCTCCGACCTCGGTACCATTACCAATAGCGTCGCCGACATTCGCACCGCAGGCGTTTCGGGCATTAACACGCCTACCGGACCGCCCGGCCAGCTCAAAGACGCCATCCTGCTGGTCATCTTCAAGATTCCCGGCGCAAACGTCATCGATACCGTAGACAGCGTTCTGGCAGAAATGCCGCGCTTGAAGGCCGCGATCCCCCCCACGATCACGATCAACGTGGCTGTAGACCGCACCACCACCATCCGCTCCAGCGTCCGCGACGTTGAAATATCGCTCATGATCAGCGTGGCGCTGGTGGTGCTGGTGGTCTTCCTCTTTTTGCGCGAGGTGTGGGCCACTGTCATTCCGTCGATTGCCGTGCCGCTCTCGCTGGTGGGAACCTTCGGCGTCATGTACCTGCTCGGCTACACCATCGACAATCTCTCACTGATGGCGCTCACAATCTCCACCGGCTTCGTGGTCGACGACGCCATCGTAGTGATCGAGAACATCACCCGCTATCTCGAGATGGGCATGACGCCTTTTGACGCGGCCATGAAGGGATCTAAAGAGATCGGCTTCACGGTGCTGTCGATGAGTACCTCGCTGATCGCGGTCTTTATCCCGATTTTGCTCATGGGCGGCATCGTCGGCAAGCTCTTCCGCGAGTTCGCCGTCACGCTTTCGGTAGCGATTGCCGTCTCGCTGCTGGTATCGCTGACCACCACGCCCATGCTCTGCGCCAGGTTTTTAAAGTCGCGCGACGAGAGCCTCCACGGCCGCATCTATCGCACCAGCGAGAGCATCTTCAACTGGCTGCATAACGAATACGCCACCGGCCTGCGCTGGGTACTGCGCCACCAGGTGCTGATGCTCCTTGTGCTCATCTGCACCTTCGGACTGAATATCTACCTCTACATCGTCGTGCCCAAAGGCTTCTTCCCCCAGCAGGACACCGGGAGGATGGGCGGATCGACCAGGGCCTCCCAGGACATCAGCTTCGACGCCATGAAAATCAAGCAGAGCCAGTTGGCGCAGATGGTGCTCGACGATCCGGCCATTGCCTCGGTCACCGCCTTTGTGGGCGGCAATGGCCCCGGCGGCGGCAGCTCCAACGTAGGCCGCATGTTCATCGCCCTGAAGCCCCTCGCCCAGCGCCCTGGCCGCGTCTCTGCCGACATAGTGATTAATCGCTTGCGCAAGAAGCTCACCAGCGTTCCCGGCGCTGCGCTTATTCTCCAGTCCCAGCAGGACATCCAGATCGGAGGCCGCGGCTCGGACGCCCAATACCAGTACACTCTTTCCGATGAGAACCTGAACGAACTCAATACCTGGGCGCCACAACTCCTCGCTCGCATGAGAACCATGCCCGAGTTGACCGACCCATCCACCGACCAGCAGAACCAGGGTCTGGCCGCCAACCTGGTGATCGACCGCGACACAGCTTCACGGCTGGGCATCACGGCCACCGCCATCGACCAGGTGCTCTACGACGCCTTTGGCCAGCGCGAAGTCTCCACCATGTACACAGCGCTGAACCAGTACTTTGTGGTCATGGAAGTCGATCCCAAATTTCAGCTCAGCCCGGACGCGCTCAACGGCATCTTCATCAAGTCCGCGACCGGCGCCATGGTGCCGCTTTCGGCCATCGCCAAATTCGATTCGCAGCGCACTGCGCTCCAGGTAAACCATCAGGGCCAGTACCCGGCCGTCACGCTCAGCTTCAACCTGGCGCCGAACGTGGCCCTCGGCGATGCCGTCATCGCCCTTGAAAAGGCCCAGCGCGAGATGAACATGCCCTCCGCCGTTCACGCCACCTTCCAGGGAACGGCGCAGGCCTTCCAGGACTCGCTCAAGAACGAGCCATATCTCATCCTCGCCGCATTGGTCGCCGTCTACATCGTGCTCGGCATTCTCTATGAGAGCCTGGTTCACCCCCTGACCATTCTCTCCTCGCTGCCCCCGGCCGGCGTCGGCGCAATCCTCGCCCTTGAGCTCACCGGAACCGAACTCAGCATCATCGCCCTCATTGGCATCATCCTGCTCATCGGCATCGTCAAAAAGAACGCAATCATGATGATCGACTTTGCCTTGCAGGCCGAGCGCGACCAAGGCCTGCCGCCCGTCGAAGCTATCTATCAGGCCTGCCTCCTGCGCTTCCGCCCCATCATGATGACCACGATGGCGGCGCTCTTCGGCGGGCTGCCGCTGGCCATCGGCATGGGCGTCGGCTCGGAACTCCGAAAGCCGCTGGGCATCACCATCGTCGGCGGCCTCATCGTCTCCCAGATGCTCACGCTCTTCACCACCCCGGTCGTCTACCTCTTCTTCGACCGCCTCCAATGGCGCGTGATGAAGCTGCATCGAGTGGGCCAGGAACTGGAAGAAGCGCCGGGGGATTGATCGGATTCAGTTCCAAGGGGCGGTTGCCCTCATCATCCTTGCTCCCCTGCCGATAACTCCATTGCCGGCTCGCTCCGGCTGGAGGATGCACATGGCTCTGCTGAGCTGGAACAGCAAGTATTCCGTTGGTGTAAAGACTATGGACGGTCAGCACACCATTCTATTTGGACTCCTGAACGATCTGCACGCCGCGATGTTGAAGGGTCAGGCGCAGAGCCTGACCGGCCCCCTGCTGCGCAGACTGGTGGAATACACTCACACCCACTTCGCGGCCGAGGAGAAGATGCTGGCGGATACGCGCTATCCAGGGCTTGCCGCGCACAAGATCAAGCACAGCAAACTCATTGAGAAGGTCGAAGGATACCTTGTCCGCTTTGAAGCCGGAGAAATCACGCTCAACCTGCATCTGATGAACTTTCTTCGCGACTGGCTTACCGAGCACATCCAAAAGACCGACCATGAGTATGGCTCGTGGCTCAATGAGCACGGCGTGCATTGAGAAGCCGAGGACGCCCAAGGCCTCCGTTTTGGCGCTTGGGAATCCGCATTTTTTCACCACCGCTCCTTGCGGAGAATACCAAGCCTACTGTCCACGATTCTGTTCGCCCGCCTGGGTTCGCGAAGCGTGCCTATAACATGCTCGATCGCCTCTCCATTTCTGGGGGTTGGGATTTGCCGTCCAGGCCACATTCGAGGTCCAGGGCGCCCTGGCCTCGAATGCGCTCGGCGGAGGCGCTTGCCGATTGTGTGCCAATCCCGGTAAAGTGACCCCACGCGGGGATACTTCGGGAGGCTCTTCCCAGACCGTCGCGTACAATCCATTTTCTTCCCCAAAAGGACGCATTCATGTCTTCCCTGCCCATTCCCGCCATTGCCAATCAGGATATCGACTCGACACTGCGGGAAAACCGCGTCTTTCCGCCGCCGCCGGAGTTCAGCGCCAAGGCCCACATCAAGAGCCTCGAAGAGTACGAAGCACTCTACAAGCAGTCCATCGACGATCCGGAGAGCTTCTGGGCCGGGGTAGCCAAGGACCTGCATTGGTTCAAGCCCTGGGACAAGGTACTCGAGTGGGATTTGCCTTCGGCCAAATGGTTTGTCGGCGGCAAGCTCAACCTGAGCTACAACTGTGTCGATCGCCACGCGCTCGGAGCCCGCGCCAGCAAGACGGCGCTCATCTGGGAAGGCGAGCCGGGCGAGGTGCGCCGGCTGACCTACGCCGAGCTGCATGTAGAGGTGCAGAAGTTCGCCAACGCGCTCAAAGGCCTGGGGATCAAAAAGGGCGACCGCGTAGCCGTGTACATGGGCATGACCCCCGAGTTGGCCATCGCCCTGCTGGCCTGCGCGCGCATCGGGGTGGTCCACTCTGTCATCTTCGGCGGATTTGCCGCCAACGCCATCGCCGACCGCGTCAATGACTCCGAATGCGTGGCCATTCTCACCCAGGATTCCAGCTACCGCCGCGGCAACGAGATCAAGCTCAAGCAGACCGTGGACGAGGCCATGAACGCCTGTCACACCGTCAAGCACGTCGTGGTCTATCGCCGCACCGGCTCGCCTGTAACCATGGTAGCCGGCCGCGACCACTGGTGGCACGACCTGATGGCCGCCGCCGCACCCGACTGCCCTGCCGAACACCTGGATTCCGAGGACCCGCTCTACATCCTTTACACCTCCGGCACCACCGGCAAGCCCAAGGGACTGGTGCACACCACAGGCGGCTATGCCGTGCAGACCTATCTCACCACCAAGTACATCTTCGATATTCGCGACGAGGACGTCTACTGGTGTACCGCCGACATCGGCTGGGTCACCGGCCACTCCTATGTGGTCTACGGTCCGCTGCAAAACGGCGCTACCGTGCTGATGTACGAGGGCGCGCCCAACTGGCCCGATTTCTCGCGCTTCTGGAAGATCGTCGATGACCACCAGGTGAGCATCTTCTACACCGCGCCCACCGCCATTCGCGCCTTCATCAAATGGGGCGACCAGCACGTCGAGAAGCACAAGCTCGATTCGTTGCGCCTTCTCGGCACGGTAGGCGAGCCCATCAACCCCGAAGCCTGGATGTGGTACCGCGAGAAGATCGGCCACAACCGCTGCCCCATTGTCGATACGTGGTGGCAGACGGAGACCGGCGCCATCATGATCGCCCCCATTCCCGGCGCAGTGGCCGCCAAGCCAGGCTCCGCTACGCGGCCGTTCTTCGGCATTCAGCCCGAGGTGGTCAACAAGGAGGGCCAACCGGTGCCCCCCGGCCACGGAGGCCTTTTGGTCATCCGCAAGCCCTGGCCCTCCATGGCGCGCACCGTCTACGGCGATCCCGAACGCTTCCAAAAGACCTACTGGAGCGATGTCCCCGGCAGCTACTTCACCGGCGACGGCGCGCGCCAGGACGCCGACGGCTACTTCTGGCTGATGGGCCGCGTTGACGACGTGATCAACGTGAGCGGACACCGACTTGGCACCATGGAGGTCGAGTCGGCCCTCGTGGCGCATCCCAAGGTTGCCGAGGCCGCCGTCGTGGGCCGTCCCGACGAGCTCAAGGGCCAGGCCATCTCGGCATTCGTATCGCTCGAGAGCGGCAACCAGCCCAGCGAGGAACTGAAGAACGAGCTGCGCAAGTGGGTCTCCAAGGAGATTGGCTCGCTTGCCCGGCCCGACGATATTCGCTTCACCGACGCCCTGCCCAAAACCCGCAGCGGCAAGATCATGCGCCGCCTGCTCCGCGAACTGGCCACCCACGGCGAGATCAAGGGCGACACCACCACGTTAGAAGACTTCACCATCATCGCCAAGCTCCGCGAGGCGGAAGAAGGCTAGAGCGCGTTCAGAATTCCCGGACTCTGCGGCGTTTGTACTAGGGCCTGTTCACACTACTGGCGTGGATGGCGTTGCGGGCGAAAAAGCGGCCAGACGAAGCCGAACCCGAAGATTGTGGCGGGTCCACAGTCGAGGGCGGGAATGAAGTATGGCCGCTTTTTCGCCGCAACCCGAAGGGCTGGGGCCAATTTTCCCGATTTCTGCGTCGATCGTCGTTAGCAGACACCCGGTATGCGTCACTCCTCACTTCTGGAACTCGAAAAAATTGGCTCCCGGCGCCACCGCGCCAGTAGTGTGAACAGGCCCTAAGCTGCTGGCCGCGGGCCCCGGTCTCAAGAGGGATTTCATCAAGTTGAGGGTGCCACCCGCCGCAAAGCGAGCCGTGTACGCGCTCTGAAAAGGCATGAATTCCGTCCGGGAGCGGCTTCGGAGGGAACAAGCTGTCGTTCGCGATCGCGGATTCCTGCGTCATGGCCACAGCTCCCCTCTGGGGCTCCAGTGCAGGTTGCCCCAGCCTTTATCCTCCCCGCCGGGCAGGGGAGTCAATGCGAGCCTCCCGCGAACCCCCGCGAGAGATCCATGCAGCTTCCAATTCCGTCCGCATATTGCGGCAGGAGCGAAAGAGCCCGTTCCGAAAAGGCGACTCGTCACTATTTTCTTCAAAAGGCGCTTGACCCTCCCCTTACGTCATGGTCCAGGATGCTTAATGTGAGTCCAATAAGCGTCTTCGCTTTATTCCATGAAGCGTTTCTTGCATTCCAGCTAGAGGGAGGAGAGAACGATGGTCGTTCCCAGGAAGAATATCTTCGCGGCAATTACGCTGTTCTTTGTGGCTCCGCTGGTGGCGGAGTACCTGCTGGGAGATCTACCGCTGAAGCTGCTAACGGCGCTGATCGTATTGGCGCCGGCATACGGCGGCGGGGCGGTACTGATTCGCGAGACGGCGCGGCGAACGGGTCGCGGCTGGCCGACGATGCTGATGCTGGGCGCGGCCTACGCGTTGATCGGCGAAGGCCTCGTGTCGCAGTCGCTCTTCAATCCCGACTATATGAACAAGCACTGGCACCTGCTCTACCCTGCCTATATTCCAGCGTTGGGCATCGGAGGGTGGTGGACGCTTTTTATGGTTAACCTCCACATGTTCTGGAGCATGGGCGTCTCGATTGCGCTGGTGGAGACACTATTTCCCGCCGAGGCCGACGCGCCATGGCTGGGCCTGGCAGGCGATTCGGTAGTTGCAGCCGTGTTCGTGCTTGGGTCAGCCGCCAGCTTCGGCATCGGGTTCAAGCAGAACCGGTTCGTGGCATCCCATGGACAGCTTCTTGGCGCGGCAGTACTTAGCGTGCTGTTGATGGTGTGTGCGTTTCTGATTCCGGCGCGGAGATGGCGCATGGCCGGCGGTATGGCGCCGAGCCCCTGGGTTACAGGAACTGTTGCCTTCGTGCTGGGCATGGGCGTTATGAATACGCCACCGAAGTGGGGCTGGGCTTCGGTGGGTGCGTTCCTGGCGATAGACGCGGTCTTCCTCGTTCTGGTCGC
>Ga0302267_10002804_pt1 | contig 20656 bp, 18 predicted proteins | sample III_Bog_E1_3_FD_194555 | JGI IMG/M metagenome (GOLD analysis project Ga0302267, IMG submission 194555) | Peat permafrost microbial communities from Stordalen Mire near Abisko, Sweden - III_Bog_E1_3 | ecosystem: Environmental > Terrestrial > Soil > Wetlands > Peat | place: Sweden: Abisko... | reverse complement strand
CTGCGCGTGGCGATTCGCAATGAGGAGATCCTGTCATGAGCCGCAATCGGATGAAGAACAGCCAGTCCCTTCAATTGATGGGAGTCGTGAAGTGGATACTCGTGGCCGGGCTGCTGGCGGGCCTGGGTCTTTGCTACATGATTTGCAAGAACCAGAACCTGCATCTCGCGGAGGAGACGCACCGCGTGCAGCGGCAGCTCGACGAGATCACGGAGCGTAACAAAGGGCTCGCGCTCGACCTGGAGGGCATGAAGTCGATGACGGTTTTGAAGCGGAGACTCGAGCTGATGCATTCCACCCTCGTGCCGTGGAATGATCCGAGCGCGTACTGGGTGCGCCTGGACCAGAACACGCGCGCGCGCCTGGCCCGCGTCGGGACGATGCCGCAGTCGACCATCAACATCGATTCCGTTCCTGTGGCGAGCACGTCGAACACGCCGCAAACGGACCACTAACCCCATGCACCACCGCACGCGCGCCATCTGGATTCTTGTATGCCTGGCCTGCGGGTTCACGACGATCTCGTTCAACCTGATCCAGATTCAGCTCGTGGAGCACGAGCAATACTGGCGGATGGCGAAGGACAATCATACGCATACGGAGGTGATTCCCGCCAAGCGCGGTTCGCTGTTCGACGCCGACGGCAATATTTTGGCGCAAACGCGGCGGCTTTACGACCTGCGCCTGGACGGCCAGTTGATGAACAACACGGAACATCCGGACGTCGCTCTGCCGAAGGTCGCCGCGGGGCTGAACCTGCCGGACGACACGTTTGTGAAGGTGTTCAACCCGAAGAATCGCGACCAGCTTCTGGCGCACGACCTGGACGACGGGATGGTCACGAAGTTGCGGGCGCTGAAATTGGAGAGCCTGATTTTCCAGGAGCATGACCGGCGCGTTTACCCGAACAACGGGCTGGCTGCGCATGTTCTCGGTTTTGTCGATGACAACGGGCACGGCCTGGCGGGGATGGAGAAGGAAATGGACGGCCTGCTGTGCGGCACGCCGGGCGAGCGGCTGGTGGAGCGCGACGCGAAGAAGCACGACATTCCGGTGTACCAAAACGGCGAAACGCCGGCGGTCGACGGCGACAATGTAACACTGACGATCAATATGGCGATTCAGCATGTGGTGGAAGACCAGCTGGACCAGATCGAACAGACGTATCAGCCTGAGGCGGCCTACATCATCGTGATGGACCCGCAAACCGGGGAGATCCTGGCGATGAGTTCGCGGCCCACGTACGACCCGAATGATCACAGCACGTTCAGTTCGGACAGCGTGAAGGAGCATTGCCTGACTGACACGGTCGAGCCGGGGTCGATCTTCAAGATCATCACGCTATCGGGCGCGCTCAACGAGGGGCTGGTCAATCTCGATACGCCGATCAATTGCGAAAACGGCTCTTTTTATTATGGCGGCAAGGAGCTGAAGGACGATGAACCGAATGGCACATTGCCGGTCATCGAGGTGATGGCAAAGTCGAGCAACATCGGCTTCGCCAAGATCGCCCTGAATTATCTGCACGAGGAGAATCTTTATAAATATGCCACCGCGTTCGGCATCGGACACCGGACCGGCCTGCTGACCGACCAGATGGAATCGCCGGGCATTTTCCGGCCGGTAAGCAAGTGGAGCGCGCTTTCCATCACGCGCATCCCGATGGGACAGGAAGTCGGCGCCACACCGATCCAACTGGTGACGGCGATGAGCGTGGTCGCCAATGGCGGCCGGTTGATCATGCCGAGGCTCGCCCGCGAGGTGACGGATGAAGACGGGCATGTGGTGAAAAACTATCCAACGCAAGTCGTGCGGCAGGTGATCAGCGTCGCTGCGGCGCGGGAGGTCGCGAAGGCGCTGCAGCAGGTGACGATCGACGGCACGGCCAAGAACGTTCACATCACCGACGCGACCGGCGCGGGACTTTCCTTCGCGGGCAAGACCGGCACGGCGCAAAAATTTATCGACGGCGCTTATTCGCACACGCAGCACGTCGCCTCGTTCATCGGATTCGCGCCAGTGGAAGACCCGGCGTTTGTGGCGCTGGTCATGGTCGACAGTCCAAAGACCGCGCCGCGGCAGGATTACGGCGCGGATGTTTCCGCCCCGGTCTTCGCGAACATCGCCAAGCAAGTGGCGCAGATCATGAACATCCCAATGGATATCCCCCCGCCCACACCGGCGCCGGCCCCGGCTTTAACTTCCAACCCTGCCCCAAGCGCACTGTGAAACTTTCCGAAATACTCAAGGACGTTGAGACCAGGTCGATCCAGGGTCCGGTGGACCGCGCGATCCAGGCGCTGCGCTACGACTCGCGTCGCGTCGAGCAGAATGATGTCTTTTTTGCCTGGAAGGGCGCGAAGACGGACGGGCATCAATACATCGCCGAGGTCGCCGACAAGGGCGCGGCGGCGGTTGTTTTCGAGAACCCGGCCTTCACGCATCAGCGCGGGCCCACTTATATCGAGGTGCCGAACGCGCGCCGCACGATGGCTGACATGTCGGCCAATTATTTCGGACGGCCCGACCGCGCGCTCAAGATCGTCGGGATCACCGGGACCAACGGCAAGACGACGACGAGCTTCATCCTGAAGCATCTGCTTTCCGAGCCGAAGGTGCCGGTGGGTCTGATCGGCACGGTGCGTTACGAGATCGGCGAGCGCGTTTTCCCGGCGTCGCGCACGACACCGGAGTCTCTCGACCTGCACAGCCTGCTCGCCCAGATGCGGGTGGCCGGTTGCCGCGCGACGGTGATGGAGGTTTCGTCGCATGCGCTGGAGCAAGGCCGGGTCGCGCCGATCCAGTTTCAGGTCGGCATTTTCACGAATCTGACCCGGGACCATCTCGATTATCACCTGACGATGGAGAATTATTTCGCCTCGAAAGTGCTGCTCTTTGCGAATCTCGACCGATTGGTCCATGCCGGGATCGCGGTCATCAATGCCGACGATCCTTATGGCAGCAAGCTGATCAAGCTCCTCGATGGCCGCATCCGCGTGATCTCCTACACGGTGGACGGATTGTCCAACTGCGAGATCGAGGCGAGACATGTCGTCAGCACGGCGGTGGGGACGACGGGGCAACTGCGCATCGGCAACGAGAACTTCCCCTTCACGCTGCCGCTGATCGGTGCCTACAACGTAACCAATGCGCTGGCGGCGGTGGGCGGCGCACACGCGCTGGGCATCGCGCCGAGCGTGATTGTGGAGCGGCTGCGCGACACGCCGCAGGTTCCGGGGCGGCTGGAGAGATTCGTTTCGGCCGATGGCGTGACGGCGGTGGTCGACTACGCGCACACCGACGATGCGGTGCGCAAGGTGCTGACGGTTTTGCGCGGCATCACGCAGGGCAAGCTCGTTTGCGTGCTGGGCTGCGGCGGAAATCGCGATGCGGTCAAGCGTCCGCTGATGGCCGCGGCGGCGGTCGAGTGCGCCGATTATTCGATCTTCACGGCGGACAATCCGCGCCAGGAGAGCGTCGAGTCGATTCTCGATCACATGGAAGCGGGCGTGGCGGAAAAATACTTTACCACTCAATACGAGCGGCTGCCCGACCGCCGCCAGGCCATCGCCCACGCGCTGGCGCGGGCGCAACCGGGCGACGTCGTGTGCGTGGCGGGCAAAGGCCACGAGACGACGCAGGAAATCGCCGGGCAATTTCACCCGTTCGACGACCGGCTCGTGGTGCAGGAATTTCTGCAAAGGAGGGCTGCGTGATGCGCCGATGCACTCTTGAGGATGTCGCACGGCTCAGTGGCGGGCGGTTGATTCAGGGAAATCCCGAGCTGCCGGTGGATCGTCTCCACACCGATACGCGCACGCTGGTGGCGGGAGACTGCTTCGTCGCGTTGCAGGGTGATCGGTTTGACGGGCACACGTTTGTTCCGCAGGTGAAAAATCACGGCGCGGTGGCAGCGGTCGTCTCGCATCCGCTGCAGGCTTCCGATTTGCCGAGCGACCTCGGCCTGGTCGAGGTGCCCGATACGCTCGGGGCGCTGCAGCGATTCGCGGCCAATTACCGGCAACTGCTTTCGGTGAAGACGATCGGCGTGACGGGCAGCAGCGGCAAGACGAGCACGAAGGAGCTGATCGCCGCGGTGCTGCGGACGCGGTTCAAGACGAAAGCGACCGAGGGCAATCTCAACAATCACATCGGTGTGCCGCTGACGCTGATCCGCCTCGACGAGGACGACCAGATGGGCGTGATTGAGATGGGAATGAATCATCCCGGCGAACTCGCACCGCTGGTGAAGATGACCGCGCCGGAGATCGGCGTGATCAGCAGCATCGGTCCGGCGCATATCGAATTTTTTGCGAACCAGGCAGCCATTGCCGCGGAAAAGGCGGAGTTGATCGCGGCGCTGCCACCGGAAGGTCTGGCCGTGCTGAACAGCGACGACGAATGGAGCCGGCGGATCGCCGACCGGACTCACGCGCGCGTGGTGTGGGTGGGCAAGAGCACCGATTCGACCTGGTGGGCGGAGGATGTGCAAGTCGGCACGGACAGGCTCACGTTCCGTCTGCGGCACAATGGCAGCTCGGCGATGGTCCGGCTGCCGGTGGTAAATCGCGTAATGGTGGGCAATGCGTTGCTCGCCGCCGCGGTGGGGCGCGAATGCGGGCTGACGATGGACGAGATCGCGCGCGGGCTGGAGGCGGTGAAGCTTCCAGGCGCGCGAATGAAGGTCGAGAAGGCTCACGGCGCTTGGATCATCAACGACGCCTACAACGCGAATCCCGATTCGATGAAGGCGGCGCTGGTGGCGCTGCACGAATTTCCCGGCGCGGCGCGGCGCCTGGCGGTGCTGGGTTCGATGGGCGAACTGGGCCAGCACGCGACCGAGCTGCACCGCGCGGTGGGCGAATTCGCCGCGCAGCAGGATTTGGCTTTTCTGATCGCGGTCGGTCCTCATGCGGAAGCCTGCGCCCGGGGCGCGATGGCGGCCGGCTTCAGCCTCAACCGGATCGTGGCCGCTCTCGACGCGGAGGAAGCGACCACGGCGTTGCGTCCGCTCCTGCGCGAGGGCGACGCCGTGCTGGTCAAGGGCTCGCGCTTCATGGGGCTCGACCGGCTTGTGGCCGCGCTGACCGGCGCCAACCAGGAAAGGTCGCACTAATGCTTTATTATTTGTCCCTTCTTTCGTCCCACTGGGGACCGCTCAATGTTTTTCGTTACGAAACGTTCCGCGCCATGTCGGCGGCGCTGACGGCGCTGATGCTGTCGCTGGCGATGGGACCGAAGACGATCGTGCTGTTGACCCGGCTGAAGCTGGGCCAGCCGCTGCGGCTGAAGTCGGAGGTGCGCGAGCTGGCCGATCTCCACAGCGCCAAAAAAGGCACGCCGACGATGGGCGGCATTCTCATTCTCTTCACGGTGACGATCAGCGGGCTGCTCTGGTGCGACCCGGCAAACAAGCTTTTCTGGCTCGTGCTCGGCTCGATGCTTTATCTCGGGCTGGTCGGTTTCGCCGACGACTACGAGAAGGTGGCGAAGAAGAATTCCAAGGGCATCCGCGGCTGGCAAAAGCTGGCGGCGCAGGCGCTGCTGGCGATCTTCGTCTTTTTGTACCTGAGCTACTTTTCGAATTATCCGGGCGAGTGGAACCGGCTCTACATTCCGTTTCTCAAGTCGGCGGTGGTGCTCGACATGGGTATCATCGTGACGGCGATTTTCTTTGCGCTGGTGACCATGGGCTCGTCGAACGCGGTGAATCTGACGGACGGGCTCGATGGCCTGGCCATCGGATGCTCGATCAGCGTGGCGTTGACCTATGCGATTTTTTGCTACGTCGCGGGCAACGCCAAGCTGGCGACCTATCTCTTTCTGCCGCTGGTCAGCGGTGCGGGCGAGCTGGCGGTTTTCTGCGCGGCGATGGTCGGCGCGGGGCTCGGTTTTCTCTGGTTCAACTGCCATCCGGCGCGCGTTTTTATGGGCGACACGGGTTCGCTCGCGCTGGGCGGCGTGCTGGGCGTGATTGCGATCTGCATACACCAGGAGTTGCTGCTGATCATCGCGGGCGGCGTGTTCGTCCTCGAGGCCGGCTCGGTGGTGCTGCAGGTCGCCTCATTCAAGCTGACGGGCAAGCGGATCTTTGCGATGTCGCCGCTGCATCATCATTTCGAATTGAAGGGTTGGGATGAAACGACCGTCGTGGTGCGGTTCTGGATCATGAGCTTGATCGGCGCGATGGCGGCGCTGGCGACTCTCAAACTGAGGTAACAATGAAACAACATGATGAACGTAACCGGAAAACAAGTGGTGGTCCTCGGACTCGGAATTAGCGGTATGGACGCGGCAAAATTACTCCAAGACAACGGCGCGCACGTGACGGTGCGCGATAACGCGGCGGACGAGGGCAAGATCGGCGAGCGCGGGGCGGCCCTGCGGCAACGCGGCATCGCGGTGCAGCTCGGCCGGGCGATCCCGGCGACAGACCGGTTCGACTTTTGCGTGCTAAGTCCGGGCATCAACCCCAACGCGCCCATTGTGCAGCGGCTGCGCCAGGCCGGGCTGCCGATCTTCGGTGAGCTCGAAATCGCGTACCGCTTTTGCCAATGCCCGATCGTGGCGATCACGGGCACGAATGGAAAAACGACGACGACAGAACTGGTCGACGCCGTACTGGCCGCGGGCGGGAATCGGACGAAGGCGTCGGGTAATATCGGCACAGCGTTTTCCGCGGCGGTGCGCGACAGCGCGAACCTCGATGTGATGGTGCTCGAAGTCAGCTCGTTTCAGCTCGAGCACGTGGCCGAATTCCGTCCGCGCATCAGCGTGCATCTCAATCTCACGCCGGATCATCTCGACCGCTACAAGACGATGGAGGAATACGAGGCGGCGAAGTGGCAGGTTTTCCGCAACCAGACGGCGGATGACTTCGCCATCGTCAACGCGAATCTGCGTTTGCCGGAAATGAAGGCGCAGAAGATCACCTTCAGCGTGACGGGCTCGGATGCAGATTACCGGCTGGTCGACGGCTGGCTGGTGGCGCGGGGCCAACAGGTGCTGGAGCAGAGCCGGACGAACCTGGTCGGGCCGCACAATGCGGAGAACATGCTCGCGGCGCTGGCCGTGGCTGATCTTTACCATGTCCCGCGTGAAGCGGCGATTGCCGCGCTCTGTGCTTACAAACCGTTGCCGCATCGCCTGGAAAAGGTCGGCGAGATTGACGGAGCGACTTACATCAACGACTCAAAGGCGACGAATATCGACGCGCTGGAAAAGGCGCTGATCGCGATGCGGACGCCGGTCGTGCTGCTCGCGGGCGGGAAGGACAAGGGCCTCGATTTTTCAGGGATGCGCCCGCTGCTGCGCGAGAAAGTGAAAGGGGTCGTGCTGATCGGTCAGATGACGGAAAAACTTTTCGCGGCGTGGAGCACGGCTGTGCCCTGCGTTGTGGCCGCGACGCTGGAGGACGCGGTCGAGCGGTGCCGGCGGCTCGCGCAGCCCGGCGATGCGGTGCTCTTTTCACCCGGCTGCTCGAGTTACGACATGTTCAAGGACTACGAGGACCGCGGGAACCGGTTCCGCGCGTTGGTCCAGGCCCGCCTCAGCAAATAACCGCAACCCTAGGATTTCAGGACACCACCACACACAAACCAAAAGAGAGAAAACAAATGGACAACAACGACAACAGTATCAAGCCGCAACAGACCGGCGGCTTAAAACTAATGACGGTCTTCATCGCCGTGCTGGCACTTCACGTCGTGGTCATCGGCGGGTTCACCGTCTATCACCTGATGAGCGGCGGAAGCACGGATGCGGACCTGGCCACCACGGACAAGAGCCACAAGAGTACGGACTCGACCTCACCCGACGCCACGCAGCCGGACAAGAGCACGACGGCCACGGTGCCTGGCACGGATGTCGCGACTGCGACCACACCAGCGAATCCGCCAGCGCCAACGGCTACGCCCTCGCCTGCTCCCGCCCCTGCGCCTGCAACGGCATCGGTGGCCGCAGTGGCTTCGGCTCCTGTGCCTGATATGGCCGCCGCGAACCCGACGGCCATGGCGATGACGCCTGCGCCGGCGATCGCTCCGGTTCCCACGATGGTGACACCCACCGTGCCGAGCCTTGCGCCGCCGCCCGAAGTAACCAACGTTACTTCGCGCACGCCCAGCGGCCCGATTGGACCGGACCTCGCGCCGCCTGCGGACTCCACGCCCGCGCCGACAGCAGCGCCAGCGCCCGCTACTTCGGCCCTAGCGGCCGGACCGGTGCACATGCCGGCGATGAACACGGCCCCGAATACGGCCACGGCCAAGGTTGCCGAGCGCGAGCATGAGCATCAGCAGACCTACACGGTCAAAATCACCGATTCCTATAAGAAGATCGCGAAGGCGCATCACGTCACCGTGGCGGAATTGAAGGAAGCGAATCACATCAAGGGCGATGTCCTGCACACCGGCCAGAAGCTGGTCATTCCTTCGGCCAAAACGGAAGTTGCGGAAACGGAGCCGACGACGGTCAAGGCCGTCAACACGTCGCTCACCGCGACGACTCTGAGCGAATCCGCCCCGGCCTCGACGGCAAGCCTGTCGGCTGTGCCGCATGCCCACACCTACACGGTGATGAAGGGCGACACGCTCACCAAGATCGCACATAAGTTCAAGACGACGCGGAGCGCGATCCTCGCGGTAAACAACATTGCCGATCCGGCCAAGCTGACCGTCGGCAAGAAGCTGAAGATTCCCTCCAAGGAAACGCGCAGCGCGAAGAACAACGTGACTCCAACACCAGCGGCACAGCCGAGCCAGGTGCAGGCGAAGGAGAGTGCGCCGGCGGAAACGACGGCATCGGGTGAACTGGCCACGTTCGTTCCCTAAGGCCCTGTCATGCTGTTGAAAACGATTCATGTGGCGCTGAATGTGCTGGTGGCGTTGACCGTCTGGAGTGCGGCGTTGATGTTCGCGGTGTTCATCGCGATCATGGCGCTGCACGTCCTGGCGGTGGGCGGTTTCACCATCGATCATTGGTCGCATTCCTAAGGAGATTTCGCCGTGTTCATGCAACGCAACGTCGCTTACCTGCTGCTCATCGTCATGCTCGGGCTCATCGCCCTGGGTCTGGTCATGCTCACCAGCACCAGCGCCGTGCTCGCGTCGCAGGACATGGCCGGGGTCTACAGCAACCTGCGCAAGCAGCTCGTGTGGCTCGGCATCGGCGGTGTCGTTTGCGTCTTTCTCTCGCGCTACGACTACCAGAAGCTGCTGCGCCACGCGCCGTGGCTGCTGGGCATCGCCTGCTTCATGCTCGCCCTTTGCCTGATCCCGCACGTCGGTCTGCGCATTAACGGCTCGCCGCGCTGGCTGCGCTTCGCGGGTTGGACCTATCAGCCTTCCGAATTCGCCAAGCTGGCGCTGATTCTTTTCCTGTCGTGGTGGATGGGGAAAAATCAGCGCCATGCCCACGAGTTTTCCAAGGGCTTTTTGTGGCCGATGCTGGGCGTGATCCCGCTCTTTCTGCTCATGCTCTTCCAGCAGGATTTCGGGACGACCGCGATCATGGGAGCGATCCTGATCGCGATCATGTTCTCGGCGGGCTCCAGGATTCTTTACCTGATTCCGGCGTCCGTGATGGGCGTGATGGGCATCGTGGTGATTTCCCTGTTCAAGGCGGAACGCCATGCGCGCTGGATGGCGTTTTTTCATTCCGGAGTAACTACCGATCCGATTTTGTTGCAGAAAATTTACCAGCAAAAGCAGGCGTTGATCGCGCTTGGTTCCGGCGGGCTTTGGGGCCTCGGCCTGGGCAATAGCCGCCAGAAAATGTACTGGCTGCCCGAGGTGAACACCGACTTTGTCTTCCCGATCATCGGCGAGGAACTGGGCATGTGGGTGACGCTGTCGGTGGTGCTGGCGTTTCTCGTTCTCGTGCTTTGCAGCGGCTGGATTACGATCCACGCGCCCGATCCCGCCGGGGTGTTTTTGGGCACGGGTCTGACGCTGATGATCGCGCTGCAGGCGATGATGAATCTGGCGGTGGTGACGTCGCTCATGCCGTGCAAGGGCATTCCCCTTCCTTTTATTAGCTATGGCGGATCGAATTTGCTAACGTGTCTGGCTGCGATTGGTATCCTGTTCAACATGCACCGGCAGGGGATTTACCAAGGCCCAACAACGGCCGCGCCGAAGCCAAAAACGTATAGCGTGCGCATGTAACTTTGACTTGAATAAACTTTGATGAAAATTGCCATTGCTTGCGGCGGAACCGGGGGCCATCTCTTTCCGGGATTGGCCGTCGCGGAAGAGTTGCGCGAGCGCGGCCACGATACGCTGCTCCTGGTCTCGCCGAAACAAATCGATACCATCGCGCTCGAGGGCGCGAAGGAGCAGCAGTCGCGCGCGCTGCCGGGAATTGGCTGGCCCGGTTTTCTTTCGCCGCGCGTTTTCAAATTCGGCCTGAACCTGGTCAGCAGTTGGCGCGAATGCGGCGCGGTCTACCGCGATTTCCAGCCGACCGCGGTGGTCGGCATGGGCGGCTTTACCAGCGCCATCCCGCTCCTGCTCGGGCGCCATCTCAAATTGCCGACGCTCATTCACGAATCGAATGCGATTCCGGGACGCGTGACGCGTTACATCGCGCCGCTGGTGAACAAGACCATGCTCGGTTTCGAGGGCTGCGCGAATTACCTGCGCCGCGCGCATTGCGTGGTGACGGGTACGCCGGTGCGCCGCGGGCTGGGCCGCATCGACCGCGCGGTCGCGGCGGAGAAATTCGGCCTGAATCCCGCGCTGCCCATCATCCTGATCATGGGCGGCAGCCAGGGCGCACATGGCATCAACCAGCTTGTGCTCCAGGCGCTGCCGATGTGGCATAACCACCGCGACGAGGTGCAGTTCATCCATCTCACCGGCCAGGCCGACGCAAACATCGCGGAGATCAATTATCGCCGCCAAAGACTCACCGCGGTGGTGCAAGCGTTCTCGACGGAAATGGAACATTTCTATAGTCTCGCCGATGTGGTTATCAGCCGCTCAGGAGCCGCCTCGCTTACGGAATTGAGTCACTACGGACTGCCCTCGGTTCTCGTCCCCTACCCGGCGGCGGCGGATGATCACCAGACGTTCAACGCGCGAATTTTTGAGGAGGCGGGCGCATCGCAGCTCCTGCCCGAAAGCAAGACCACGCCGGAAACACTGCACAGTGTCGTCGCCGATATTCTGGCGAACAAATCGATACGCGAGAAGATGGCTGAGGCGGCGCGTAGCCTGGCCGGCGTGAACGCGGCGAAACGAGTGGCCGAGGAGATCGAAGCTTCATGCAACCGGAAATAAAATTGCGTCTTGAACATCTGCTGAGGGATGGGCCGCAAAAGATCCATCTCATTGGCGTCTGCGGCAGCGGCATGAGCGGGCTGGGCCGCCTGCTTCTCGCACAGGGTCATCACGTTTCCGGCTCCGACCTGGTCGCGGCGGCAGATGCGACCGACTACGTGCCTGCGGGCGTGCGCTATTTCGAAGGCCATGCCGCGTCGAACATTGAGGGCGTGGCGCTCGTTGTCTTTTCTTCCGCCATCGCGGCGGAAAATCCGGAACGCATCGCCGCTCTCGAGCAGGGAGTCCTGACGGTGCGCCGCGCCGAGTGCCTCGTGGTGCTGGCCGATTCGAAAAGCGCCTACGTCGTCGCGGGCAGCCATGGCAAGACGACTACGTCGTCGATGCTGACCCATGTGCTGCGGCAGGCCGACCTGAATCCGTCGCACTACATCGGCGCGCAGGTGCCGCTGCTCGGCGCGAATGCATCGTGGACGACCGGCAAGCCGTTCGTGGTCGAGGCGGACGAAAGTGACGGCACGCTGGCGCTCTTCTCGCCGGAGGCCAGCCTCATTCTCAACATCGAGGAGGAGCATCTCGATTTCTATCACAATATCGAGGAGATCGTGCAGGTCTTCGCCGCGCTGTGCGAGCGGACGCGCGGCCCGATCGTTTATTGCGCGGACGACAAGAACGCGATGCTGCTCTGCTCGCTGGCGAAGAACGCGGTGAGCTATGGCCGGTCGGAACTGGCTGACTATCGCGCGCTCGATGTGCGTTTGCAGAATTTTTCGTCGCGCTTCACCGTGCTGCGCCGCGGTCAGTTGCTCGGCGAAGTGGTGCTGGAAGTCCCCGGCGCGCAGAACGTGAGCAACGCGCTCGGCGTGGTTGCGCTCGCGACGGAACTGGGCATCGCGTGGAACCAGATCGTGAGCGCGCTGGAGGAATTCCGCGGCGCGGCGCGCCGGTTCGAGGTGAAATACCGTTCAGCCGACTACATGGTGGTCGACGATTACGCGCACCACCCGACCGAAATCAAGGCGACCCTGGCTGCGGCCAAGAACAGCGGCTGGAAACGGGTGCTGGCGCTGTTTCAGCCGCATCGCTACTCGCGCACGAAGGCGCTGCTGGGCGAATTCGCCGGGGCTTTCCACGATGCGTCGCACGTTTTCATCACGGAGATTTACGCAGCGAGCGAAGCGGCCATGGCCGGCGTCACGGGCGAGTCGGTCGCCGACGGCGTGCGCGCGGACGGGCACAGCCAGGTCTCCTACGAGCCGACGCTGGGCCGGCTTCGCGCGGCCGTAAATGCGGTGCTGGAACCCGGCGACCTGGTCATCACGCTCGGGGCGGGCGATATTCACCGTGTCGCGCATCACCTCGCGCACAGCCTGGCCTGGTACAGCGAACTGATCGGCCAGTTGAAGCCGGAGAGCATTCTCAAGCGCGACGAGCCGCTGCACAAACACACTACGATGCGCATCGGCGGTCCGGCGCAGCTTTGGTTCGAGCCGGCCGACGAGGAGGACCTCAAGCTGGGCCTGCGCTTCGCGCACGACCGCGGCATCCCGGTAACGTTCATCGGGCGCGGCAGCAATCTTCTCGTGCGTGACGGCGGGATTCTCGGGCTCTGCGTTCATCTCGGGCGGCCTTACTTCAGCCGCATCGAAGTCGAGGGCGAGTTTGTCACGGTCGGCGCGGGCGCGCGGCTCAAGCAGGTCGTGGCCGAGGCGCGCAAGTCCGATCTCGGTGGCTTTGAGTTCATGGAAGGAATTCCGGGCAACCTGGGCGGCGCGTTGCGGATGAATGCCGGCGCGATGCAGGGCTGGACGATGGAAGTGGTGGAAAGCGTGCGCAGCGTCGACCTGCTTGGGCACGTCCACGAGGTGAACAAGGCCGACATGGAAATTCATTATCGCAGTGTGCCGCATTTCCAGAATCACATTGCGGTCTCCGCGCGCTTGAAGGGCGTGCCGAGCTCCAAGGACGAGATCAACGAAAAGCTGAAGGCTTACTCGAGCAAGCGGTGGACTTCGCAGCCCGCCGCGCCAAGCGCGGGTTGTATTTTCAAAAATCCGGGGCCGATTCCGGCGGGCAAGCTGATCGATGAGCTGGGGCTGAAAAATCTTTCGGTCGGGCCGGCGCGCGTCTCGGAAGTGCACGGCAATTTCATCGTGAACGACGGCGGCGCGACGGCAGAAGACGTGCTGCAGCTCATTGCGCTGATCCAAAGTCGCGCGCGCGAATCGCGGCAGATCGATCTCAATACCGAGGTCATCGTGCTGGGAGAGGACAATTGAGATGAAAACGAAGACGAGACGCCGCGAAAAAAACAAGTCGGACGGGCGCATGTACAAATACTCGGGCCTCGTGCTGCGGGCCTCCGTCGAATCGCGCATGATTTTTGCCCACAGGCCAGCCGCTTCAACCGGGCTTACCAGGGGGTGGTCGCCGGAGCCGGTCGTCGTGGAGAGGACTAATTAAATGAGTGACAAGCCCAAAAATATCACGGTGCTCATGGGCGGGACGTCCGCTGAGCGTGAAGTGTCGCTGCGCACCGGAGCGGCCTGCGTGACGGGCCTGCGCGAAGCCGGCTACGAGGTGTCCGAAGTTGTGGTCGAGGATGAGAATTTCGTCGTGCCGGCCGATACCGATCTCGCGTTTTTGTCGCTGCATGGGACTTTCGGCGAGGACGGGCAGGTACAGGGCATCTTGAACGCGCGCGGGATTCCCTTCACCGGCGCCGATGCGGATACGAGCCGCATCACCATCGACAAGGAAAAAACCAAGGAGCGTTTCCGCGCCGCGGGCGTGCCGACGCCCCGAGGTCAACTTGTGCATCGAATGGAGGAAATCACGTTGCCGTTGCCGGTTTTCATCAAGCCGAACAGCCAGGGATCAAGCGTCGGCTCGCGCGCGGCGGCGACGCGCGAAGAACTCACGGCGGCGATGGCGGACGCGCTGAATTTCGACTCGGCGGTGCTGGTCGAGCAACTCATCAAGGGGCGAGAACTGACCGTCGGCGTGCTCGGCGACCAGGTCTTGCCGGTCATCGAGATTCACCCGCTCGACGGCTTTTACGATTACACGAACAAGTACACCAAGGGCCGCACGGAATACTTTTGCCCCGCCGATTTGCCGGCGAAGGTCACGGCGGAAGTCCAGAAATACGCTCTGATGGCGCACCAGTCGGTCGGCAACACCATCTACTCACGCGTCGATTTCCTGCTTGAGGGAGACAATCCTTATTGCCTCGAAATCAACACGATTCCCGGAATGACGGCGACGAGCCTGCTGCCGAAAGCCGCCGCCGTCGTGGGCATCACCTTCCCGCAATTGTGCCGCCGCATCGTCGAACTGTCCTGGGCCGCCCGGCAAAAGGAGCGACACGCATGAGCCGCCAGATGCGCATTCGCAGCCGCCAAAAGCAGATTAACATTCTGCACACGACGACGCGCAAACGGCATTCGCAAAAGCAAATCGTGGAGATCGGAATGTGGTGCGGCCTCGTGCTGGCGATGATGGTCGCCATCGGGGTGGCCCTTCACTTCGGCATTGCCTTCGTGCTGGATAAAGTCCTGCTGAGCAATCCGCGCTATAATTTGACCAAGATCGAGATCGAACCGCGCGACCATTTTTCGGACCGGCAAATCCGCATGGCCGCAGGCCTCGCGCCGGGCGAAAATCTTTGGACTCTCAATCTGCACCAAATCACGCACGACGTGGAAAAGCTGCCCTATGTCTCCAGCGCCACAGTCCAGCGCCATTTCCCTGACACGGTCTCGATTACGATTCATGAGCGCGTGCCGGTGGTCAAAATCGTCGGGCTGAATATCGACTTGAACACGCGCGAGGTCTTCTACATCGACCGCGACGGGATTGTGCTCAAACCCCGCGAGGATGAAACCGCGCCGCTCCTGCCCGAGATCATCGGGCTGACCGACGCCGAGACCGAACTCGAGCCGGGCGAGCAATTGGACCAGGGGAGCCTGAGGAGCGCCCTGGAAATCCTTGACCAGATCGACCATAGCCGCCTGCACACCTCTATCACCGTCAGCACGATCGATCTGAGAAATCCACTCTACATCACGATGACAACAAGGCAGGAGATGACAGTCACTTTCCGCCGCGACAATATTTATATCGAGCAGGAGTTGCAGCGGCTGCTCCAGATCGTAAACGACCCGCGCTTTCAGGCGCGTATGATTTCCTCCGTCGATCTCAGTCCCGACAGCAACGTGCCGGTAACCTTCGCCCAATACCAATAAACTTCAGCCACCAACCACCACAAAATTATGTTCTGGGGAAAATCACGCAATATCGTCGTCGCACTTGAAGTTGGCAGCACGAAGGTCGCCGCCGCGGTCGGGGAAATCCGGCCGGACGGGACGCTCGCGCTGCTGGGGATTGGCGAGGCGGCATCGGGACAGGTCCGCAAGTGCGAGATCGTCGATTTTGAAGTTGCGCAGGGTTGCGTGCGCGATGCGCTGGCTGAGGCCGAGCAGAAGACCGACGTGGTGGTTGCGGAAGTTTACCTTGCTATTTCCGGCGCGCACATCCGCTCCAGCAACACGCGCGTCACGACGCTGATTAATAACGACGGCGACGAGATCACGCCTGAGAATTTGCAGGAACTGCATGACATGGCCACGGCCCAGCCGCTGCCGACCGACCACGCCATTGTCCATCACCTGTTGCAGCATTACGTGCTCGATGACGGCTCGATGACGGACAATCCGATCGGGCTCGCTTCGAAGCAGCTCACGGCCCATTTTCACCAAGTCTACGGCATGGCGACGCGCTTGCAGACGACAATCCGCTGCGTGAAGGAACTCAGCATCGAGGTAAAGAACTACGCGCTCAGTTCCTATGCCACGGCGCAGGCGGTGCTCAGCCGCAACCAGAAGCAGCTCGGCGCGATCGTGATTAATCTCGGCGGCGGCGTCTCGGATTACATCGCCTATCAAAAGGGCGCGGTGGTCCACACCGGCGTGCTCGGCGTCGGCGGCGATCACCTCACCAACGACATCGTGTCAGGCCTCAAGATTCCCTACGCCAAGGCCGAACTGCTGAAGAAAAATGAGGGCTCGGTCATTCTCGACGCCGCTGAGGCCGATTCGTGCATCACGCTGCCGGGGGCCTACAATTTCGAGGAGCGCCTGATCCACCGCACGTCGCTCAATACGATCATGCAGGCCCGACAGGCGGAGATTTTCGAGATCATCCTGGAAGACCTGCAAAATGCACCATTCTGGCCCGACTTCGCCGGGACGCTCTACATCACGGGCGGCGCGTCGCAGGTCAAGGGCCTGGTCGAGCTCGCCTCGCAGGTCTTCCCCTGCCCGGTCGAGCTGGCGCACCAATCGCCTTTCGACGGTGACCAGACTTATGGACGCCGCCCGGACCTCAGCACGCTGCTCGGCCTGCTGCAGTACGCGCGGCAGGCGGAGCTGGAGCTTCCCTCCGCCCGAGGATTTGCCCGCGTCGGCCAGTCGCTGCGGCGTGCGCTTGCCAGTATGAGATTAATCTAAACCGGAGATATCCATTACCATGATCGAATTCACTCCCGACGGGCCTTTTTCCGAAAAGGCCGACCAGCTCTTTCCCGGTCGCGTGCGCGTCATCGGCCTCGGCCAGACCGGTGCGGCGGTGTGCGATCAATTGGTGCTGCATGGACGTCCGTCGCAAGATCTCTGGGTTTTTGACTCGGACCAACTGACCATCGAGGGCTCCGTCGTGCCGAAACGGTATCTGCTCGGCCACAGTCTGGTGCATGGGCTCGGCTGCAGCGGCGATATCGAACTGGCCCGCGAGATTGTCGCGCTTGACGAGGAACAGATCGCGCCGGCAGCGCGCGGTTGTGATTTTCTGGTCCTCATTCTCGGACTGGCCGGTTCGACCGGGGTCGCATTGGCGGAGCGGCTGATCGAGCTGGCCCACGGAGCAAACGCGAAGGTCATCGTGGTCGGCGTGCAACCGTTCGCCTTTGAAGGCGCCGCGCGCCGCGCAAGATCGATCGAGACGATCGCCAGTTTGCGCGCGGAGGCCGACAGCGTCCTCGTTCTCGCCCACGACCGTATCGCGGAAAATCCGGCCACGATCAAAAACATCCGCCACGGTTTTCACATGATGCACCAGTTGATGGCGAAAGTTGCCCAGGCGCTTTCGCAGATCGTCTGCAAGCGCGGGCTGATCCAGCTTTCCTTTGCCGATGTGCGCAGTCTCTATGGCCGCTACGCCGGCTCCGAGGTGCTGGAAAATTGCTGGGCCGCGCACGTCGAAGGCGACATTCACGACCGCACGGAAGACCTGGTTGCGGAGCTGCTCGCCTGCCCGCTCCTCGGTGACGAATTGATCTGGAAACAGATCGACCACGCGATCGTCGCGGTGAGCGGTTCGTGCGACCTTGAGCTTTCCGAAGTGCAGGAAATGGTGCAGGCACTCAAGGATCGGCTGCCCGGCGACATTCCCATCGCCACCAGCGCGAGTCTCGACGAGGAAAGCAACGAACGGGTGCGCGTGACCGTGTTGCTCGCCACGACCGCGCCCGCGCGGATGAGCGTGCCCGAAATCGTCGCCGGCTTCGAAAATCCTCCGGCCAAGAAACCGCGGCCTTCGTCCAAGACGGCGCCTATTTCGGTGACGACGGAACCGGCAAAACCCGCGCCGCCTGTGGCGAACCGGCCTGCGAAAAAGCCCAAGATTTCACCCAAGCCGACCGCGCCGCCGGAGCCGGTCTCCGCGCCCATCGCCGCGCCGATGGCGGTCACCGTCGAATCGCACAGCATTGCCGAGGAGGACCTCATTCCCGCGATTGCAATCGAGCCTGAGGAAACCCCGACGGCTGTCGCGGACACCCCGCCGACGCCCCGCGCTTCGCGTCGCTTCCTCGCCAAGCAGGAGGAGATGTCTTTCGAGGCCGCTCCCCGTGGTCGCTTCGAGAAAACGCACGAGACGATGTATCGGGGCGAAAATCTCGACCAGCCGACTTATCGCCGGCGTGGGTTGAAGATTCAGCTCTAGGCTTTTGGCACCACATCCGTTGCCTTCGCACGATCGGAAGCGTTCGGATCGGTGAAGGAAGGCAGAAGAAAACCGCCGAGCCGGATAAAGGGCCGTTCCACGAGATAGAACGAAACCGACGCCATGGCCAGGCAGAGAATCGTTGATGCTGGAAAAATCAACCACTCGATAATCAGACGCCGGGTCGTCTCGTCCGTCGGTGCCGACAGAAGCACGCGCTGAACCAGGTCGACGCTGAGCAGGTTGAAGAGATAGTAGCTGTAGGAAACCTTGCCGAAATACCGGACGACCCGGTGGTCGAGAACGGAAAAGATCGGATGGGAGGAGAGCAGGATCATCAAGAGCAAAGCCGTGCTGCCCAACCCAGCCAGCAAGAGCCCGATGTGGGCGCCGGGATTCACTTGCAAGGGATGGGAGGCGGCCAGCGCGGCCAGCGCCAGGGCCACGGCCCAACCATTGTTCATGATTTTTCCGAGGTGTCCTGATGCGCGCAAGTTTTCAATCAAAGGCGGAATCCAGTAGCCCAGGTAAAAGAGATAAAGATTAAGGCGCGTGCCGCCACCCGAAGCGGAGAAAGAAAGCATCACCAACGCGAGAAGCATCAGCGCTGCCCCTTTACCGCGAAAGCGCAGCGAAAAGGCGTGGAGCAGGGGAAGAATGAATGCCGCCAGGGCTTCCACCCTTAATGTCCAGGTCGCGACGTTGAGCGACTGGCTCACGAAGCAAAAATTCCCGGCCAAGTGCGTCCATTTCCACGCGCCATCCCGCAGGTAGTAATCGCACCATCCATTTCCGACGGGCAGCCCGTGCGCAGCGCGGTCCCATAACCCAAAATAAAGCGCCAAATAAAACAACGTTGAGAAGAAATAGGCGGGAAAAAGCCGGAAAAAGCGCCGACCGCAAAAGTGAAAATAATTCCACGCCGTGACCGATCCGGCCCGCCGCAGCGACATGCCGAGGACCAAACCGCTGAGGACAAAAAAAATGCTGACACCCGTTCGTCCATCAAAAAAGAAACCTAAAATCCAGGCCGCGTAAATTCCGGCCAGGGTTGGGCCGCCAGCCAGCCCCGCCGCGTGAAAACCACCCACCATAAGCGCCCCGATTCCCCGCATTGAATCGAGACGTGGGAGGTGTTTGGTCATGGCGTGTGAAGCGCGGGCGATCGTCCAGCCGATCCCCTAATCTCTAGCGAGCACCTGCGCGCCCTCATTGTCCGCCTTGAGGACGATAACGCTGGCGTGCAGATCATGTTCCTTCGCAGCCTCGAGCATGGCGGCGGAGATCGCGTCGACGTGGTCGAGCGTCACCGACATCAGGCAGGAGCCCGAGCCGCTGAGGAAGCTGCCGAGCGCGCCCGCCTCCTGCGCCGCAGCCAGGATGGGAGCGAAACCGGGAATGAGCACCTGGCGAAAAGGCTGGTGCAGGTGATCGACGAACATGCCGCGCAATGCGGCGTAGTCGCCCGTGCAGAACGCCGCCGTGATCCGGGCGGTGCGCTGGACGTTCTGAACGGCCTGCCGGAATGGGACCTGCTTGGGCAAAAGACCGCGCGCGGCTTCGGTCGAGAGGCGCAGTTCGGGCACAAGCGTCACGAAGGAAAGCTCCGGCTTGACCGGCAGACGGGTGTAAACGAAGCCGTCCGCCGGATCGGACGAGGCATGGGCGCACACGGCGAAGCCGCCGAGGAAAGACGGCACGGCGTTGTCGGGATGGCCTTCCAGCTCGATCAAAAGCGCGAGGAGTTGCTCGCGTGTGACGGGAAATGAGTCGCGGACGAGTTCGGCCAGCCCCATCAAGACGCCGAGGCGTACCGTAACGCTGCTGCCCAGCCCGCGCGAAATCGGGATGTCGCCGTCAATTCGCGCCTCGAATCCAAACGGCGCGACCTTGCCGCCGGTTGCCCGCTGAAAGAAAGCGGAGGCGGTCTCGCCGATCATGCCGTGGGGCGGCTTTGCCTCGTCGGAGCGGGTAAGCGTGGTCGTATTGTAGAGCTGGAGCGCCAGCCCCAGGCAATCAAAGCCAGGGCCGAGATTGGAGGTGCTGGCGGGCACGCGGACTTGGACTCGGGAACAGGACATAGACGCTTCTACTTCACCATCGCACGCGCGAACAGTCCAGAACAGCCATGTGACAATAAAGGGAATTTACGAAAGCCCTTGCTCAACTGCGCCGGATAGTGGATAGTGACACTTCGCGCAACTCCGGGTGAGATGAAAGCCCCTTGGTTCGGAAAGTTGCGCCTACCTCAATCGCGGGGTGGAGCAGCCCGGTAGCTCGTCAGGCTCATAACCTGAAGGCCGCAGGTTCAAATCCTGCCCCCGCAACCCCTTAATTCCATATAAGGGGCTTACTTCCAACGATTTACCTCTGAT
>Ga0302267_10002793_pt1 | contig 20710 bp, 19 predicted proteins | sample III_Bog_E1_3_FD_194555 | JGI IMG/M metagenome (GOLD analysis project Ga0302267, IMG submission 194555) | Peat permafrost microbial communities from Stordalen Mire near Abisko, Sweden - III_Bog_E1_3 | ecosystem: Environmental > Terrestrial > Soil > Wetlands > Peat | place: Sweden: Abisko... | reverse complement strand
ATGCAGTCTTTCAACCCCACGCCGCTCGCTCTCCCGACGGGCGCTTGTGGTTCGCCAATTCAAATGTCGTGCAGATGATCGATCCCAATCATCTGGAAGTGAACGCTCTACCGCCGCCTGTTCATATTGAGCAGATCGTCGCGGACAGAGTGAACTACTCGGCAGGCGGTCAAATTAGCCTCCCTGCGCTAACACGCGATCTGGAAATCGACTACACCGCCCTGAGTTTCGTTGTGCCGCAGAAAGTGCGCTTTCGTTATAGATTGGAGAATCACGATCTTGTTTGGCAGGAACCAGGAACAAGACGCCAGGCTTTCTATAGCGACCTCCGTCCGGGTAAGTACCGTTTTCACGTGATCGCCTGCAACAACGACGGCATCTGGAATGAACAAGGTGCAATTCTAGATTTCAGCATTGCACCCATGTGGTATCAAACGATTTCGTTTCGGATCTTATCCTTCGTTTCCTTCGTCGTGATCGGATCGATTCTGTACCGCATTCGCGTGCAGCAGGTCGCAAAAGCCATTGGCGTTCGCTTCGATGAGCGACTTTCGGAACGCACGCGAATGGCGCGAGAGTTGCATGATACTTTCCTTCAGACGATTCAAGGCAGCAAATTCGTCGTCGACGATGGCCTTGAGGAACCACTGAATCCGGAGAAGATGCACCGTGCGTTGGGACAAGTCTCTGGTTGGCTTGAGCAGGCGATTGAGGAAGGCCGTGCGGCTCTTAATTCGCTGCGGTCCTCGACGACATTAAAAAACGATCTTGGACCGGCGCTGCGACGGGCCGCAGAGGGTGGAGTTGTCCCGGACGGAATGGCAGTATCGGTTTCGGTCATCGGGGATGCGCGAGAGTTGCATCCGATCGTTCGCGACGAGCTGTATCGAATCGGGCATGAAGCGATTCAGAATGCAAAAGCTCATTCTCACGGAAGTTTCCTGGGTATCGACCTTGCTTACGGTCGCGATCTCGTGCTGCATGTGAAGGACAATGGGGTCGGCATTGATCCAGGCTATGCAATAAGTGGGAGAGAAGGGCATCATGGCCTGCCGGGCATGCGCGAGCGTGCTGCCCGCATCCAGGGAAGATTGACAATCCTCAGTTCCGCCGAATCTGGAACTGATATCTCCGTGATCGTGCCCGGCACCGTGAGCTTCTTGCATCCCGTCGGGGGCATAATCTCCAGACTCCGTAGTCTCTATCGTCGCGTCATTCGAAACCGTGAACCATTGTAGGTCCCTCGCATTTTCTCTCAAAAAAATCAAATCTCACCTACAGAAAACGTCAGGGGATTTTCTGCAGTTTCAGGTGTGTTGCGCGTCCTGGGATATCTGTATCGTGTGGTTAGATAGGCAGCGGTAAAGCACCCGACGCCCCTAAAGCATAGCAACTGGTGAATCTTCGGCACTATCTCCCCATGGTGAAGAATTGAGGACCATATGCGTGACCGGGAATCGAACCGGACCAGTCGACAACTGGAAGTGATCGCACTTTGTGATGCGAACCCGATCCTCCTGGCTGAACGCGAGCTGGCAGCCTTTGCCAGAGCGGTCAGAGAGCTGTTTGGCTCCGAACAGGCACGGTTGGCCACTGCGGATTGGCTCGAAGAGCTGGAGTCGCTGAATTGGCCGGCCAAGCCGGGAGTCTCTGACTTTCGTCGCATCACGACCGTAGCATCGGCCAGGCTCGCTGATCGACAACTATCCCCATGCTTCATTCAATACAAGCTGGAGGCCTCGCACACATGAATACAGCCAGCCAAGTCCCTACAGTTTGGAATCAACTCGCCGAGGCCATGTATCTCAAGGATTCGCTCACGGCCCAGGTCAAGCTATCCGAACATGCCTCGTTCTCATTCGGGCGAGTCATGAGCAGCGAAGGTCTCCCGGAAATTGCACGTCCAATCGCAGGAGAGAAGGGATTCATAGTTGCTTTGCAACTGAGAGCAATACCCTTTATCGAACAATTCTTCGGAAGGACGAAGGTATCGAGTGGCTCTTATCCCGTCGGAGGAGTTAGTGCGATCGACTTACGGGAAGAGCCCGCAGTTCTGCTCCCGCACCCCTTCGATGCATTGGTGCTGTATGTCACTCAAGCTTCGCTGGATGAAGTTGCCTATGCCCATGGGGCGCGACGCGTGGAGCAATTGGCTTGGCCGCTTGGGCATTTCGACCCGGTCGTTTACCACCTTGGAAAGACGCTTCTCTCTTCGCTTGAGCAACCCCATCACACTTCGAAGCTTGTCGTTGACCATGTTTTGCATGCTTTGAATTGTCATTTTGTCTACAGCTATGGCGGGGTGAAAATGTCGGGCCCGCAATTTCGTGGTGGACTTTCTTCGTTTCAGAAGCGAAGAGCGACAGAACTCTTGGAGGCCAATCTGGATGGCAAGATAGCCCTGCAGCAGGTTGCAGATGCATGTGACTTGTCGGTAGGCCACTTTGCTCGAGCCTTCAGGCAAACCTTTCGCAAGCCGCCTTATAAGTGGCTAACTGAACGGCGCGTGGATAGAGCCAGAGATCTCATGACGAATTCTCGCCTACCCCTGGCCGATATCGCAATTCAGTCCGGATTCGCGGATCAATCTGCACTTAACCGCACCTTCAAGCGACTTCACGGGGTAGCTCCAGGGATATGGCGGCGGTCGACGACTCGCGGCCCCATCGGTCTGGGCAGTTCAAATGGCGAAGACGCAGGTCCCTATCGACAAATGCATGCATGACGAGCGCACAGAGTGTTCTTATGCAGCAGGAATGGCCAACTCCTGATGGCTTTCGCCTAGATGCCTTCCCTCATCCAGAACTAGGATCAGATGTAACGGGAATCCCACTAGCCAAGAAAATCGGCACACGAAGCGAAGGTGACAAGATGAGAGGACAAGTTATGAAATCAAGAATCGCTATCCAAGCATTTTTGAGTGTCGGACTTCTGCTGACGGCAGGATTCCATGGCGTTGGCTATGCCCAACAATTACCGCAATCCTCGCAAGACAATTTCAAGCATGGCGTCAGAAACATCGTGCTGGTTCACGGCGCATGGGCTGATGGCTCGAGCTGGTCCGGTGTAATTCCCCTACTGGAGGAAGAAGGATACCATGTGGTCGCGGTGCAGCTTCCACTTACTTCTTTAACAGACGATGACGCCGTAACGCAGCGTGCGATCACACGCATCACGACGGCATACCCAGGTCCCGTGCTGCTCGTTGGGCACTCTTATGGAGGCGTCGTAATTGGAGACACGCCCGGAAATGATCCAAATGTCGCAGGCTTGGTTTATGTTGCCGCGTTTGCTCCCGACAGCGGTGAATCCGCGCTCTCACTACTGGGGACGCTTAAAACCCCTTCTCCAATCACGCCGTTTCTTGTATTCGACGCGGCCGGGCAATTCGTAACAATCTCTCCACAGGGTGTGGCCGAGGCATTCGCTCAAGACTTATCGAAGCGTGAGCAGGTGCAACTGACGGCTACGCAAGGTCCTGCGTCCGTGGCTGTCCTCGCGGCGACGCCTACAGTCATACCCGCTTGGCGAACGAAGCCTTCATGGTTCATCGTCGCCTCTCAAGATAAGGCGATTACTGGAGGTCTTGAAGAGTGGATGGCAGAGAGAATTGGGGCCACAACGATCACGCTGCCAACCTGCCATCTCGCAATGCTTCAGGAGCCACACAAAGTTGCAGAGTTTATCGAGCAAGCCGCGACATCGGCCGGAAGCCGGTAATAACCTGGATTGAAACGGGAATTCCTGCAATGCAAATGGACATGAATCTGTGTCCATTTGCATTGCGGACTTTTGATCTCTGCTTGAACTAACCCGCTCGAGCGGTCTCCCTTTGGGAAGCATCAATCCTGACCGCTAGAGGGCCAAATCGGTCAAGCCTGGATGTTCATCGGGGCGTCGTCCAAGCGGCCAGTTGAACTTTCGTTGATCCTCAGTGATCCGGAGTTCATTGATGCTTGCGTGTCTCGTATGCATCAGCCCTTCAGAGTCGAATTCCCAGTTTTCATTGCCGTAGGCCCGAAACCAATTGCCCGAGTCATCGTGATACTCGTAGGCAAACCGGACGGCAATCCGGTTGTCCAGAAATGCCCAGATTTCTTTAATGAGTCGGTAGTCGATTTCTCGGGTCCATTTCCGTGTAAGCAGTGCCACGATCTCTTGACGCCCGTTGGCGAACTCTGCTCGATTTCTCCAGCGCGAATCTACTGTGTACGCAAGGGAGACTTTCTCCGGGTCTCGGCTGTTCCAGCCGTCTTCTGCCAACCGAACCTTTTGGGTGGCGGTTTCCAACGTAAAGGGAGGCAATGGGGGACGAGGTGCCACGAGAATATCCTTTCAGTTAATTGCCTAATTGGATCCAAAGGAAGGCGGCGGTCCCGGTTCCAGGTCGACGGCCTTCAATCGCTGGTCGGGTATCTTGCTGGGATGCACTAGCTTGCGAACTATTCCAGCAGCTTCATTTCACCGAACACTGTAGGGATCAGCTCGGCGACTGTCGGATGAATGTGTACCGAGTGCTGCATGAGCGATACGGGCTTGCGGGCATACATTGCTGTGAGGATACAGTGAATAGCCTCGTCACCACCCGTGCCCAGGATTGTCGCGCCGAGTATTTCCTTCGTTTCGGCATCGGCCAACACTTTCATGAATCCATCCGACTCACCCTTTTCGACGGCTCGACCGACCTTGGTCATGGGACGAATCCCTATCAGCGCGGGGCGACCACGGTCACGCACCTCGCGTTCGTTCATGCCCACGTGTGCCAGCGGCGGATCGATATAGACAGCATGGCACGGGATGCGGTCGTCGACGCTGCGTGAGCCGCCGTCAAACAGGTTCGCCGCAACGATCTCATAGTCGTTGTAGGAGATGTGTGTAAAGGCGCCGCGTCCATTGCAGTCACCCATCGCCCACACGCCAGGTATGGCGGTTTCCAGTCGCGCGTTTACCGGGATATATCCGTTCTCATCGCGTTCGATTCCTGCCGCTTCAAGCCCGAGGTCATCCGTGTTGGGAGTTCGGCCTGTAGCCAGCAAGACATGGCTTGCAACGATCTCTGGGGCATTTTCCTGACAGTCCACATGGACCACGGGCTGCGAATCCTGCATCCCTAACCGAATGCACTCGGCCTGGGTGCGTATATGTATGCCTTCCTTCTCAAGAATGGCGCGCACAGCGTCCGAAACATCCGCATCTTCGTGGTTCAGCAGTTTGGACTGCCGTTCCACTATCGTGACATTCGAACCGAAGCGCCGAAACATCTGAGCAAACTCAAGCCCAACGTAGCTGCCCCCGACGACCACCAGGTGCGATGGCAAAACATCGAGCTTCAGTATAGTAGAGTTCGTCATGCACGGGACTTCGTCGACGCCTTCAAGCTTGGGGATGGCAGCCCTCGTTCCAACATTCAGAAAGATCTGCTTCGCTTGCTTCACGTCTCCCTTGACTGTAACGGAGTCCGGCCCAATAAAGCGTGCGTCGCCACGGATGACCGTGCAGTACTTCATTCCGCCCAGCCACTTTTCAAGACCCTGGCGCGACTTCGTTACGATCGCATCCTTCCTTCTCTGAATCGCAGCGAGGTCAATGCCGGCGAGGTGTTGTCGAGGCAAACCCATTTCCTCCGCACGACGAATCATCTGCGCAGCTTTGGCGCTCGCCACCAGCGCTTTGGTGGGCGTACAGCCGGTGTTCACACACGTGCCACCGAGAAGATCTCGCTCAATCAGCGCCACGGTCTTTCCTGCATCGTTGAACCGGGCCGCCAGCGAGGGTCCTGCCTGGCCGGCGCCGATGATGATTGCGTCAAAAGTCTTGTTCATTCAAACCTCGCCCCTCCCGCATCATGAATAAGCACATCGATAAGGCTCACATTATCGCTCAGGCATCATCACTGCTAAAGCTAGGCGCTGGTGAGGGAACATTATTAGCAGAAAGCAACACAATTTGGCTATTCATGATGGATACGTCGAAAAATGCAGGTTATCTCAAAGTATCGAGAACCTGGAAGAGAATTCAGAATCCATAATGAATATGCTTTGGTCCGCGAGCCGGCCCCCATTTGCATGGCGTGGGGGTAAAGGCATGTTGGACTAACCATGCTACATCGTTTGCACGCCATGAAAACTCAACGACATGAATCGATCACGCAAGACTCTAACAAGAGATGGCAAGCGGAATGAACTGGCGGCCACTCACAGAAAGGCTTACGCATATGATCAAACCCACTGAGTCCATTGCGTTGATCGTCGGATTAGTCGGCGGCCTCATAGGCACCCCAACCGGTTCGAACGCACAAGCCGATGCGCATCGCGTTCACAATATCGTCTTGGTTCACGGCGCGTGGGCAGATGGTTCAGGTTGGAAGGGCGTCTACGACATTCTCACCAAGGATGGATACAAAGTGAGCATAGTTCAGGAGCCAGAGACATCTTTCAAAGATGACGTGGCGGCGACCAAGCGAATCCTCGCACTCCAGGACGGTCCGAGCCTTCTTGTCGCTCACAGTTATGGCGGCGCTGTCATTACAGAAACTGGCACGGAACCGTCCGTCGCAGGCCTGGTATATGTTGCTGCGCATATGCCGGATGCCGGCGAAGACGAGGCTGACGATGGCAAGCGCTTCCCGAGCGACTTGAGCAGGTCGACGGCAATCAAGAGAACTCCAGATGGCTTCACATACCTTGATCCCACACAATTCCGCGATTACTTCGCCGCGGATTTGCCAACTGCGCAGGCCGAATCAATGGCGCATTCACAGGTCATGACTTTTGCGGAGAACTTCAAGGCGGTTATCACCATACCCGCCTGGCGCACTAAGCCGAGTTGGATGATCGTGGCAACCAAGGACAGGACGATCAATCCCGACTTGGAGCGATGGTACGCGGCGCGCGCCAAAAGTCACACTACAGAGATCGCAGGTGCCAGCCATTCGGTGTACGCCTCCCGTCCGAAGGATGTTGCGGCGGTAATCGAAGAAGCTGCCACACACGTTCAGTAGAAGACCTCACGATTCCAACCTTGTGAAGGATCGGAGTCTGAGACTCTGGCTACTGTGTCGAGAATTCGACACCCAGTTCAAGAACATGAAGAAGGCGCCTCAGAGTTCTGATCGCGAAAGGGAGTGATTGTTATGTGGACAACACGGCAGAAATCGTCAGTGAAAGCATTGCAGTTTATCGCGTTGCTCTCCCTCTGCAATCATTCCAGCCTGGACGCCCAACAAACACCGCAACCATACGATGGTGTCATTCTGCCAACACTTCCCGAGGTGCGCAGGCCCTTTGTTCTAGAAGCGGTGAATGATCCGACAAATGGGAAAGGCGCTTTCCTCTTTGAAGGTCGGGAGGTTCCCCCAGTCATTCGCACAGAGCCCGGCGGAAGAATTCGCGTGGCGTACGTCAATCACATGTCAAAAAAGTCCAAGGAATTATGTGTCGACGGGCCTTGCATGAATATGACGAACCTGCATTTTCATGGGCTTCACGTCTCCCCGAATTCTCCTCACGATGACGTTCTTTCCATGATGGCCATGCCCGGCCAAATGCTGGAATACGTGGTTGACATTTCCATGGATCAACCGCCCGGTTTGTATTGGTACCATACACATCCGCACGGGGAGAGCTATCAGCAGGATCTCGATGGAATGTCGGGAGCCATCGTGATCGACGGCATCGACCGGTATGTCCCCGAAGTGCGATCAATGAGGGAGAGAATTCTAATTCTTCGCGATGCGGAATTGCAGGAGCACGATGCAGCGTCATCCCTTCTAAAGGAGCAGGTTGAACTGTCTCCGACGGCGTGCGGCGCGGCCACTGGTGAGCCCCAACGGATCTTCACTGTGAACGGTGTTGTCCGACCGCAGATAGCCATTGCCCCAGGGGAAAGGCAGTTCTGGCGCATCGTCAATGCATCTCCCGATCTTTACGCCGACCTTGAACTCGACACGGAACAATTGACAGCAATAGCGCTGGACGGAATGCCGCTGGCCTATCACGACCCCAATCGCCGAGCTGAGTCATTGCAGCATGTTCTGCTCGCACCTGCCGGACGCGTTGAGGCAATTGTCACCGGGCCGAGGGCCGGCGTGCATGCGTCGCTCCGGACACGTTGCGTCGATACAGGGTCGGATGGAGACCCGAATCCTGCGATGGTTGTCGCAGATGTCGACGCATCGAAAGTAGCGCCAACACGCTCTGTTTTGGAAACTCCAAGCACAGTGAAGGCCGTATACAAGATTCTTTCTCCCGCCCTGGTGCGGGGGCTGGAAAGCAGCACTCCCGGGTTCACAATAAAGTTCACTGAGGACACCCACGGATTCTATGTGAACGACAAGAAGTACTCTCCAACCGATGGCCCCATGCTCACTGTGAAAATTGGGCATTACGTTCATTGGCGGGTTGTCAACGACTCTCACGAAATCCACCCGTTTCATATCCACCAGGTACATTTTCTTGTTTACGAAGAGAACGGGAAGAAGGCGGATCGGCCTGAATGGCTGGACACAGTGAACGTCGCGCCGGAGGGTTCGGTCGATCTGATTATGGACTTCACCGACCCGATTATCCGTGGAATGTCCGTATTTCATTGCCACTTGCTTAAGCATGAAGACAAGGGAATGATGGCCAAGATTCTCTTTCAATGATTCGCATGGAACGCCGGATTTGAGACAAGTCCCCTATCCGGACGAAGTGCCGGTAAAGAACTGTTGAAGCACCGATGGGAGCTAGTTAAGGAGCAAAACGCGATGAGCGAGGAACGGGCAATACAGCAAGTGCTTGCGAAGTATGTGCGCGGAGCGGATACGAGAGATGGAGCCGCAGTGGCAGCGGTGTTCACCGAATCGGGCCGCGTGGAGATTTCTTATAACAACTCGGGGAGATCGGAGCCCGTTGGCGAATTGGTTGGAAAGGAAGCGATCGCTGCGGCCGTATCGCAGATGATGCGACCGCACCCGGCGCATGGTTGGAGCCACCACACAACTCATGACCACATTATTGAAGTGGATGGCGACATTGCGACGATCGATGCTCAGTTTGTAGTCTTTGAGGTTCGTGGCAAAGAGCGGCCGGCTACGGGATGGTCCGAAGATGCGTTTGGAGTTCAGGGCACAGTGACTCCAATCGAAGCAGGCTACTATCGGCCGATCTTGCGAAGAGTGGATGGCATATGGAAGATCGATACGCTACGCATCGTGATGAATCTTCCGTTGGCCTTTCCCGGGCAATAAGGAGCTAACCGTGAGAGCGATTATTTACCGGCGGTATGGTGGGCCTGAGGTACTTGAACTTACGGATGTCCCCGACCCAAAGCTGGCACAGAACGGCGTGCTTATCAGGGTGAAGGCGGCCGCACTCAACCCAGCAGACCTTGCATTGCAGGCGGGTCTTGGAGGCTCGATCATGGACGCATGGTTTCCAGTGATCCCGGGCTGGGATGCTGCGGGCATAGTCGAACGTGTAGGCGCGGGAGTGACCGAGTTCGCCGCTGGAGACGAAGTGATCGGCTTTGTGCGCGAGGAGATTCTTCACCATGGCACGTACGCCGAAAAGATCTCTGCCCCAGCGTCTACCCTGGTTCGCAAGCCGCGCAATGCGACGTGGGCGCAAGCAAGTGGGCTGCCGTTGGCAGGGCTCACGGCATACCAGGCAATCGTTCACACGCTCAAGCTGACGAAGGGCGAGACTGTTCTAATTCACGGAGCTTCAGGTGGTGTGGGCTCCTTGGCCGCGCAGATTGCGGTCAAAAACGGGGCGCGCGCTATAGGTTCGGGGTCAACCGCCAATCACAGCTACTTGCGTTCGATCGCCGTGGAACCGGTCCTCTACGGTGATCATCTAGTTCGCGACGTGCGCGCAATAATTTCAGAAGGTGTGGATGCCATACTCGACTGTGCTGGGCGTGCGGTCCTTGCGCTCAATCCTCAGTTGGGCCGCGCTGGATACCGTTCCTGCTCGATCGCCGACAGCGCCGCTGGTGTAACAACGGTGTTTGCACGCATGAACCAGGCAGATCTACTGAGGCTTGTTGAACTTGTCGAAGCGGGGAGCCTGACAGTCGAGGTTGCGGCAACCTATCCCCTCGAAGATGCGGCAAGAGCGCAGTTGGCATTGCGCGACGGCGGCAAGAAACCTGGGAAGATCGTGCTGGATGTGGGCTGAGCCGGTACGGTAGACCGGTTGTCTTCGACGGGACAAAGTGAATTCGCGAACGGATCAATGATCGAAGAAGGAGAGCCCGCATATGACTGGCATTGAAATACCCGCAACAAAGGTATGGCTCATCACTGGAAGCACGCGCGGATTGGGACGGGCACTCGCGGAAGCGGTCCTCGGCGCCGGGCACAAACTTGTGGCGACTGGACGTGATCCGGGGAAACTCATGGACCTGGAGGCGCGCTATGGCGATCAGGTTCGCGCTATAAGCCTCGATGTGACAAGCGAGCAATCGGCGACCAGTGCCGTTGCTGAAGCAATCAAGACCTTCGGGCGGTTGGATGTGGTTGCCAACAATGCCGGCTATGGTGAGGTCTGCCCAATAGAAGACATGAGCATGGCTGAGTTTCGAGCACAAATGGAAACAAACCTTTTCGGCGTGGTTCATGTTACGAAAGCGGCGCTTTCGTTTATGCGTGAGCAAGGAAGCGGTCACATTCTTCAATTCTCCTCGGTCGGCGGTCGGATCGGTCCAATTGGACGTGCAGCCTATGCTGCCGCGAAATGGGGGGTGGAAGGTTTCTCGGAAGTTCTATCGAAAGAAGTCGGTCCTCTAGGTGTAAAAGTAACGATCATTGAGCCAGGAGGCTTTCGTACCGACTTTGCTGGCTCGTCCACCGCGATTCGAGAGGGGCGTCCTGAGTACGATGCGACCGTAGGGAAGACTGCGCGGTTTCAACGCGACTTCAACGGAAAGCAGCCGGGAGATCCGGCAAAAGCCGCCGCTGCCGTGCTCCGCATTACCGGCATCGACAACCCTCCGCTTAGATTGATTCTCGGCAGCGATGCCTTCCAGGCTATAGAACAGAACGACCTCGCGAAATTGAATTTCGACAGACAGTGGAAGGAGTTGAGTATTTCAACCGACTTCGTTCTGGAGTAATTGCCCTTGGGGGCATTTCGCACTAATTCAATAGGCTAAACAAATCGCAGGGAGCTGCGGAGCGTTCAATGACTCGGAAAGGCAACGAACCTCGGCGCATTTCAAGCACGTTCCTTTGGTGTGCTTCCGACCAGCACATATGAAGTCGCCACGCGGTCACAGGACTGCAAAATCCCGGCCGCCCTTCAGACATATAGTTCGCGCAACGCTCGTCTCGCTCTGGATAGCCTAGACTTCACTGCCGGTACGGAAAGATTGGCTAGTAAAGCGATCTCAGTATGCGAGTATTCATGTCTTTGCTGCATCTCGACGACGGTGCGCAGACTAGGATTGAGACGACTGATCGCCACATTCATCCAGTCGATCACTTCTGACTTTAAAAGGCCGGCTTCGATATCAATGGCTTTATCCGGAATCTCCCAATGCCATTGGGAGTCGCCATTATTCAGGCCCTCGAAGGATGTTTCAGGGCGAGATCGCCTTCTGCGCAGTTCGCCAAGCGCTGCGTTGATACCAATGCGCACAAGCCATGTCGAAAACTTCGAAGCGCCATTGAAGCTTTGCAGGTGGGCGAACGCCTTGAGGGATGTCTCCTGAGCGAGATCTTCAGCGTCCTCGCGGTTCTTCACAATTCGATACACCGCGCGGAAGACCGTCGATGAGTGGCGACGCCATAGCTCGACAAACGCAGATCCATTGCCGGACCTTGCGGACTGTACTAGTTTTTCGTCGCTGTCCTGAGCTCTGCAAAGCCCGGCGACGGGATTGTGGATGTTGGGCACCTCGCTCATCTCGTCGTCCTTTCCGATTGATTCTGTCAATGCGGCGCTCTGATCGGTGTAGAACCATCATTGTGCGACTGCCTTTCAGCAGCCTGCTAGGTCTTCAAAAATGCGAGTAGCTCTGCATTTACCTGGTCCGCATGGGTAGTGCAAAGACCGTGAGGCGCACCCAAGATTACCTTCAGAACTGAACCTTTGACGAGCTTCGCGGAGAGGATCGAAGCATCCTCGATCGGTACAATCTGGTCGGCATCCCCTTGCAGGATCAGTGTCGGGATGTTCATTTTCCTGAGGTCTTCTGTGAAGTCTGTCTCCGAAAAGGCCTCGATGCAGTCGTACGACGCAACGATGGAAGACTGCATGCCCTGCTGCCAGAATGAGTCCCGAACTCCTTCAGATGCCTTTGTGTCCGGTTTGTTATACCCGTAGAACGGGAGACTTAGGTCCCTGAAGAACTGCGCACGATTGTTGCGGACACCGGCGCGAATGTCATCAAACACTGATTTTGGCAAACCGCCAGGATTGCTCTCGGTCTTTACCATGATCGGCGACACAGACGCGATCAGAACCGCTTTGGACACCCGCTCGGATCCGTGCCGCCCAATGTATCGTGCGACTTCACCTCCGCCTGTCGAGTGGCCCACCATGGCTATCTCCTTCAGGTCGAGTTTCTCCACAAGCTCGGCAAGATCGTCAGCATAGGTGTCCATGTTGTTGCCGGTCCAAGCCTGGCTTGAGCGACCATGTCCTCGCCTGTCATGTGCAATGACCCTGTATCCTTTTTGGCAAAGAAAGAGCATTTGAGCGTCCCAGGCATCGGCGCTCAAAGGCCAACCATGTGAAAACGTAACAGTAGGTCCGGTTCCCCAGTCCTTAAAGTAAATCGATGTCCCATCCGTGGTCGTGAAGCTGTTCATTGTGCTTGCTCCGTATCTGTGACCGCATAAAGCGGACGTGTTTGAGTGTGATGTAAGAGAGCCCATGCAGTTCGTGATGGGTTGTGGGTCGTCTCTAACAGGTCTTCCGAAGACTTGAATTCAGTATTGGGTCCTATTCAACGGACGTTGGCAGGCTCAATCATTCTCAAGCTAATCTCATCGGGGTCGACATTCTTTGCAAGAAGCTACGCGACTTGGCTATTTCTGATCAAGCTGTGGAGTTCTCTGTTTTTCGGTTCCAATTGCTACTTGGGTTGGCCCTTTGTTCTGGCGGTCGCCCTGCTCTGCTAACCGCTGTCGCGGCTCGATTGACGCTCCGTGCGCCGTAAGGGGTGAACCGATGCCGGCTCATTTTCCCGAGCGTTGGCCTTTCGGGAATCAGCCAACTTTGCAAAAAGCGATGAGACATGGCAATTCCTGATGGATTTACGCGGTTGGCAGCGACGAGAACCTCGCAATGGTATCTGATATTGAGAAGATGGTAGTCGCAAGCGGCTTCTCGAACACCCATGACCTTCGCACTGAACATCTCTGGCGCAGACGGTCTGTTTCCAGAGTCCAACTAGCGTTATCCATGACGAGTGGGTAACTAAACCTCGTCGGCAATTGCCCTCAACTTCGCGATTCGAAGAGTCGCATTTCCATGGAGAATGATATGTCTGTCGTGATCTCTGCTTTCGTGTTGGGTGTTGTGTGCGGTCTCCGCTCCATGGTTGGTCTTGCCGCTGCGAGTTGGGCGGCTAACCGACAACAGATTCCGCTTGAGGGAACCTGGCTCTCATTCCTCGGATTTCGCTTCACCCCCTACATCACAAGCCTGCTGGCTGTCGGGGAAGTGATTAACGACAAGTTGCCCAAAACTCCCAGCCGCCTTGTGCCTCCTCAATTCGGCGGCCGTGTAGTGATGGGCGCGCTCACGGGATCAGCGATCGGGCTCTCGCAAGGGCACCTCATCATCGGCGCTCTCTCGGGAATCGTCGGCAGCGTCGTGGGAACACTTGCGGGTGCCAAAGCAAGAGCCTTTGCCGCGAAACTGTTCGGGCGCGATTTGCCCGCTGCGTTGCTCGAAGACATTCTCGCTGTCGCTCTGGCAGTGGTTGCCGTTGTCGCAATTCGATAGAGAGAGTTCCGGGCCCAGTCAGCTTGTTCTGTCTCAATCACGGAAACAACGAAAGAACGGATGAATCAATGAGAACTTTTCTATATGTCGCGGTCGCTCTGCTCTTCCCCTTGACCAGCGACCACGCAACAGCTCCTCTAAAGCCGCCTGTCATTGAGTCGCTCTCGCTGAGAGCCCCACTTTTCGAATACCGAAGCCTGGATGGAATCGTGCATCGGCTGAGCGAACTGAAGGGAAAGGTCGTAGTGATCGACTTCTGGGGAACATGGTGTCCCGGTTGCGTTGAGGAGATGCCGACCGTTCAACGACTTTACGAGGTATACCGCTCGAATCCCCGAGTGGCGTTCGTGATCGTCTCCCAAAACGACACCCCGGCAAAAGTCAAAGCGTTTGTCGAGAAGAATCACTTGACCATGCCGATCTACTACATCGGATCGAATCAACCACCAAAGCCATTAGCGCCTTCGGCATGGCCAGCAACGTATTTCGTGTCCCCAGACGGGATGTTGCGCGGGGTGCACCTGGGAGGCGCCGACTGGTCCGACATCTCCGTGCAGAAATATATCGAACACTTAGTGCAGGAAGACCCTGTACCACGTTCCAAGTAGCGCACTCGTGCACCGGGACCGACGGCGGTCCGCGCACAGCCAAAAGAAGCGAACCTCGCGGGCGCATTAAGGCAGCTGGAGCGAAGGTTCGAGTGAGGTTTCTGGCTACCTCACAGCCGTCAGACCTCCGGCGTGCGATAGTTCAAACCTGAAATTCGCGGGTACAAGTTCGGGTACAGACATCAGTTTGGCTCGATTACGGATAATTGAGCTAAGTTACTGATGGGCAGTCACTTGCGGATGGCCTCCATTACGCTCAATTTCGTTTATTTATCAATAACCTACGGTATTCTTGAGAAACTCAAAATCCGCCGACCGCAAGGTCATGGGGGTTCGACCCCCCCTCCCGGCACCATCTAATTTCAATCTAAGTCATTTCCTATTATTGACTTACGTCGACGTCCAATGCGCCGCAGACGGATCGCGCGCCGATTTCGGGTACAAATTTAGGTACAGTGCGAATCCCTTTTATTGTGAATAATTTAGAGAGCTATGAGGATTGTTCGGCGTCGCGGAGAGGGTTCAGTTTCTCCTGTTTACGCTAGATTACGGAATGCTCGGCGGATAATCGGTCCGCTAAAAGATTCATCAATGACCTGTTGATTCCTGCTAATACTTGGGGACTTGGAGAGCAATCTCCGGGGGATCCTTGCACCGGAGTACGGCGAAAGCTTTGTGCCGGGCGTTTAGTTCGGCAATCCGCTTTTGGGGCCAAAGACTTCAGCAGGGAGCCAGGCCTGACATCAACAATTGATAGCGATCCTCGACCTCGATGGAATAATCAATGCTATTTTCGACCGAAAAGATTGGTTTTCGACCTAAATCCGTGTATAGTTATTTTCGACCAGGAAGCAAAACTATCAGTTGCTTTCGACCGAGAAGAGGAGTTTTCGACCGTGGCCACTGAGAATCACCCCCGTAATGATGATTACGCCAGAACCTTCCAAGAGAAGACGGTGCCAAAGGGCACAAGGTTGGCGGGCTGGGCGGCACTCGTTCAGACATTTGGTGTTCAGGCCCCTGTCCGCCGCCCGAGCGCCGTATCCGAACAGCACGTCAAGACGAGCCGCCGAGAGGAGAGGGGGTGGGGCGTTTTCGACAAGCGGTACTGGCCCGGCGAGTCCTTCGGCGACCAGCTCGGATTCGCGCTGCGCCATGAAGACCTCGACCTACTTGTCCTGAAACGGATCTTCGAAGCTGCCCTGCAGGATACCGTCGCCGCGTTCGTGCGGAGCGCGCCGACCGGCGCACCTAACCGGCGCGCCTGGTTCCTCTATGAGTTCCTTACTGGCCGAACGCTCGACAGCCCCGACGCTGCGGAGGCGAGTTTCACCGATCTGCTGGACGACCGCCTCTATTTCACCGCCGCGCCGCGACTCTCCCGTCGTCACAAGGTACGTGATAACCTGCTTGGCACGCCGGCCTTCTGCCCAGTCATTCGCAGGACGCAGGCGCTCCTGGACTTCGGCGCGCGCGCTCTCGGAACCAAGGCGAACGAGGTCATTGGTCGTACCGGCGCGAACGTGGTCGCCCGCGCGGCCAGTTTCCTTTTGCTGGCGGACAGCCGCGCTAGCTTCGAGATCGAAGGTGAAAAGCCGCCGCGCAGCCGACTGGAGCGGTGGGGCCGGGCGGTGCTCCAAGCCGGAAAGAACTCACTTACGATTGATGAAATCCTTCGGCTGCATGCCGTACTGATCGAGGACACGCGCTTCACACGGGCCGGTCTGAGATTGGATGGCGTTTTCCTGGGCGACCGCGATCATGAGGGTGATCCACTACCGGAATTCATCGGTGCGCGCTCTCAAGATCTGCTGCCCCTGATGCAAGGGCTGGTCGCCGCGAACGAGCGCATGCGTGAAGGAGAGCTCGATTCAGTACTCCAGGCGGCAGCGACTGCATTTGGCTTCGTCTACATTCATCCGTTCCAGGACGGCAACGGGCGCCTCCACCGCTGCTTGATCCATCACGTTCTGGCAGAGAGAAAATTCACTCCGCCCGGCGTGGTATTCCCTGTATCTCCAGTGATGCTCGACCGAATCGACACCTACCGCGACACGCTCCGCGCGCATTCGGGGCCCTTGATGAACTTCATCGAATGGCGGCCGACACCCGAGAGAAACGTCGAGATCCTGAACGATACGGCCGACCTGTACCGATATTTCGACTGCACCGCGGCAGCGGAGTTTCTCTACGCCTGCATTGCGCGCGCCATCGATAAGGACTTGCCTCAGGAAATCGACTTCCTGCGCCGCAATGACGAGGCGCTGCGCCGCATCATGAACATGGTGGAGATGCCGGACAGAATGGCGGAAAACCTCATTAGGTCCATCCGCTTGAACGAAGGCAAGCTAGGCCGCAAGCGACGCGAAGGCGAGTTTGAAAAGCTGACCGACAATGAAGTGACCTCCATCGAGGCCATCGTCCGCGAAGCCTTCGAAGGCTTCGAAAGCTAGCCCAACTACGGCGGCTTGGAGCTGGGCTCCCACAGATTATTTCTTGGCGGATAGCGATGATTTGAAGGCTTCCCCTAAAGATTCGCCTTTGCCAGCCTTCGCAGGAAGGCGCCCTTGGCTGCATGTGTTTGGCGAAGCTCCTCCATCGTCAACTGGAACCCGGTTTCATCCCCCTGACGAACAGCGAGATCGTACAAGTCCACTAACAGAATCACGGCCCGCTCGTAATCCTTGGGCTGCCGCTTCTGGATATACGCTTCTACCTGCTTCCAGACCGCCTTCTCGCGCTTCGCCAGACCTTCCAGGTACACCGCGCGATCCGCCTCGTCTTTCGCTTTCTTCCGTGCAGCATCCGCCGCTCGTTTCAGGCTCAGTTGCCTTGCCCGCTCATCAACGCGGACACGAGCTGCTGTCAGGAGATCTTTCACTGTGCGCCGCTCGACTGTGCCGCGGTCCGGCGCGACGGCGTTCACCCGTTCAAAGCGCTGCCGAAGTTCGAGCCTGCGCCGCTCACTGGACTCTGACAGAAAGTCGATGAGCAGGTCATCCTTTTCATTCGCGGGCAAGCTCCGAACCCACGCTGCAAGCTCCTTGCGCGACGGCCCTTCTTTCAATGGCGCAGAAGCAGAGGCTGCAACTTCTACGAGATCCTCGTCGATGCCAAGAAATTCGATCAACGAATCAAGGGGCGCTGACAACTCTCGCAGGCCGGCAGGCACAGGCGGCTCCAAAGCATCTTCCGAGAATTCGTGACACTCCACGCAATGCAGCCACCCGAGGTAAAGGCAGCGGAGATCGCCCCGAAGCAGATCGGAGCGCAGAGAGACCAACGATCCCATCCAGCCGGTGCCATCATCCCAGTCGTCCTCGGGCTCAACGTCAGTTTCAAAGCTGACAATCACGAACCTTCCGGCACTTCGAACATGCGCGGCCTTACCTGGCAGAATCGACTTGAGATGTTTGAAGTCAACCAGTTCCTGCGGCAAGCGAAGATGGAACTCTCTCGTGCCCCAATTTGCCACATAGAGAAACGCGTCGAAGTACCTTTCCAAGAGTTTGAGCGGATCGGCTTTCAAGTCGCCCCACTCGTAGTGATTCGTAAAACTCGTCGTGGTAATTACGGCGCGCGTGGAAATAGCACGAAGGGCGGCCATATCGGCCTTAGTCAGTGCATGGTCAATTGCTTTGAAGTCGTAATACTGGTACTCGCTCATTCAGAAACCTCTGCGCCAATGGCTGTATGCCGCAATCCATTCCGCGCCTGCGGGTGCTGGCTTGGGCAGCGGCAGATCGAGAATTTCAATTCTCTGCCTTATGCCGTTTCGCTGGCAGACCGCGGCAACTCGACCGTCGCGCGTCATATCCACTTTTTCCACGGTGGCTTCAACACCGAGGATACTCACAGAAAATGGCAATGCCAGATGCTCCTGCATCATGGTGAGTAAACCTACTTTCTGTTCGTCGTCGCCGTAAGCATCCACCACAGCTTCCTCGATCAGCGCTTCCAGCTTTGCCTTGCTTAATGACGGCAGGTTGGTCTCCTGTTCAGGTTTCAGCTTCCGAATATCAATATGGACCACCACGGGCTTATTGCGCTCCTGTGTCATATTCCTCCGTTGCCTCAGCGAGCATTCGCGTTTTATCAGTCCAGTTTCTTGCTTAGCAACATTAGCCGCACGGAATCATTCCCGAACGGGCCTTCGGTTTTCATAAAACCAAATCTGTGGATCGCAGACATAGGCAGCACTCTGCCTCTCGTACGTGGTATGAGTCCATACCGTCTGCGCGTTCTGCCAAAATATATCCACGATTTGAATATTCTCCTGTTCGGTCAAAGTCTTCGGCCATACAACGGAGAACTCCTTGCCGGTTTTGTTGATCGTGAAGCAGAAGACATTTTTGGCGGTACTCTCGAAAACCTCGAGTAAACCTGCCGTTCGTACCCAGTCGCCGTCAGTATCGACAGGAAGGAACGTCAATGAGTAAAAGTATTTCGATTCGGACAGCATCGGCTGAAAATCTGACCAGTCGGCACTTTGCCAACGCTTTGAATAGTAAGCAACAACTTGGCTATCGTGCTCCACAGTTTCTAGGTGAATCGTGTCGTCGTCTCGGTAAAGAATGCTAGCTTTGAACTTATCTAATCCTGGCTTCAAAGATGTCGCAATTCCTCGCCACACAGCTACTGTATCGGGTGTCGTAGCCCGGTTGTGACCGATCACATTTCGAATCTCGATCGCTTCAGAAAGTTTGCTCACCAAGAAGGTCTTCTGATAGCCGCTGAACTCATGCACAAAAGGCCATGTCGAATCCATCGTCAGGATGGTCCGAAGTTCTTCCATCGTGGTGATCCAGACTGGGTTCTTGCTGTTCTCACAATTCAGGTGGATTCGGTTCGAGAGATTGGCGAGGCGCTTCTTTAGTTCGGCCAGCAACTCCGGCGGGAGAACCCCTGCCCATTGTGCTCCAGCCTTGGCCACTAAAGCTGCGTGTGCAAGTCTTCGAAACAATTGCTCAAATTCGTAAAGCTCGCGGTAGACGAGCGCGTTTGTCTCTGGAAAAGGCAATTCAGAGACAAACTGTACGTTCGTGTTCATCACCATTCTCCTTCACTGCCAGCAGTTTCATGGAGACTCGCACTCATCTTATCGTGTAACCATGTCATCAGTGAGCGGCCAATATGTTCGCGTCAAGCGATCAACCTTCTTGCGGTCTTCATCTTTCGCACTCAGATAGGATTTCCAGTCGCGATCCGCTTTGGGCTTGTATCCAGATCGCCCGTCATTATTCTCCCAACGAATGGCATGGATGTCTTCACGGCCACGGAAGAGGCTGCGAAACAAAGCGATTCGCTGCTCAGCAGTGGCTATCCCAGGCTTCCGGGCCTCAAGCGCAGAGTGCGAGGCTTGGGGAGGTTGCAAAGTTGGTCGTGCTGCCTCTGGAATTGGTATGCCATGCGCAATTAAGAGGCTTCGCAAGCGCGCGTTCTCTTCCACCAGTCGACGAACTTCCAGCGCGGAGGCAATTGGACTCGGAAGTTCTTGATCGACTGAGTTCACGCTCGGCTCCGTCAAAATGCTCTCGTGTATTCACAGCAAAATGATCGCACACTGCCGGGAACGTCTACGCTCTTCACCGGCATAGCTGTAAGTGTCAGGGAAGGCGGCGGCTGCGATTGGCCGCTGACATCCTGGAATGGCCCAGACATTGTCTGGGCGATTGCGAACGCTGGGAATTGTCCAGGCGCCGTCTGGATAATCTTCAGGAACCCTTTGCAAACACAATAGGCTTTGCGGCATGTTGCATTATGTCATTACAAATGAATAAATGATGATGGTTTGACACAATGCGTACAACAAAGCCAATTGAGAGAACGATGCAGTACGTCCGTCGGAAAGGAATTGTGAGGCCCCGCGACCTGGAGGCTCTCGGCATTCCACGCGAGTACCTGCTGCGTCTCCACCGTCAAGGAAAGCTGAGCCGGTCGGGGCGCGGGATCTATACTCTGCCAGGCGGGGCGGTCACGGAACGCCACTCCTACGCGGAGGTGGCAAAACGGGTGCCGGAAGCAGTCCTGTGCCTGCTTTCGGCCCTGGTCTTTCACGAATTCACGACACAAAGTCCGGCATCGGTCTGGATCGCTCTCGGCAAAGGGGCAAGAAAGCCTGCCATCCTGTCGCCTTCACTCCGAGTGGTGCGTCTCACCGGACCT
>Ga0302267_10002786_pt1 | contig 20760 bp, 24 predicted proteins | sample III_Bog_E1_3_FD_194555 | JGI IMG/M metagenome (GOLD analysis project Ga0302267, IMG submission 194555) | Peat permafrost microbial communities from Stordalen Mire near Abisko, Sweden - III_Bog_E1_3 | ecosystem: Environmental > Terrestrial > Soil > Wetlands > Peat | place: Sweden: Abisko... | reverse complement strand
GCGGTGGCGACATCGGAGGACCGCAGCCTGTTCATGGCCCGGACCGAGGTGCATTGCAGCAACTGCGGCAGCCATCTGGGCCACGTCTTCCCGGACGGACCGCCGCCCACCGGGCAACGCTATTGCATCAACGGCGTGGCCATGGACTTCAAGCCGGCGCCGTAATCCCAGGGGTTCAGCGGCCCGCCGTCAGCGCCCGCGCCGAGATCGTGTCGAGCGTTTGCAGCCGCGCGAACAACGTCTCCGCCGGGATGTCCGATGCGCCGGCCTCAAGGCAGTCGGCGAACTTCTCGCGGAGCTGGGCGTCGGACAGCGGCTGCGTCGCGTGGCCGGCGGCGCGGCTGACGGGCGGGCCGTCCAGCGCCTCGCCGGAGACCAGTTCGACGCTTGCCTGATCGAACGGCGCGGCGCCTGGCAGGGCGGGGTCGTGCGTCCCGGTCGTGACGGTGACCACGCGCTGCATCAGCGCCTGCACATCCGGCCGCTGCACGAATGCGTCGGTCAGTTGGCGCAGGCCGACATGGCGGGCGACGATCGCGCTGGCCATCGCGAACTCGATGCTGAACCTGGCGGCGGCAGCGGTCTCGGGGCGGTGGTTGCGCAGCACCGTCGCATAGTAATCGCTGAGCCTGACGGTGATCGTCTTTACCGCCTCGGGTTGGATCGAACGGCTCGCCACAATGCCGAGCAGCGAATCGATCGCGCGGTGCGCGCAGTCGGACACGGGGTATCGCTTGATGCTGAGCCCCTGCTGCACGATCGCCCAGTCGTGCCCGAGCCGCCTGTCGCTGTCCGGATCTGGCTCGGCGGACGGCAAGACCGCGGTCAGCAGCCCGTTGGGGTGGTCCAGCAGGTCGGTGCTGGCGGTGAACCCGGCCGCGGCGAGCCGCGCCGCCAGCACGCCGGCATGCGCCGCGCGTCCGGCCAGGAACGGCTTCGTCATGGCGCCGAAATTCGCCACCAGGCCGGCGCTTTGCGAGGCGCCGAGCGCGATGGCCTCGGCAGCGCGCGCGGCGTCCAGCCGGTGCAGCGAGGCGCACGCCGCCGCGGCGCCAATCGCACCGAAGCTGGCGGTGGGGTGCCAGCCCTGCAGGTGCCGCTGCCCGGTGTCGCGGCGGTGCAACTCCGCCCAGGTCTCATACCCCGCGACGTACGCGGTGATCATCGCGGCGCCGGACGCACCGAGCGCCTCGGCTTCCGCCAGGATGGCGGGCACCAGCACGGCGCTGGGATGGCCGCCGATCGCCTCATCGTCGTAGTCCAGCGCATGCGCCGCCGTGCCGTTGAGCCACGCCGCTTCCAGCGCCGGGCTGCGCGCGCGGCTGAGATACAGCGAGCACGGGCCATCGGCCGGCTGCAGGACCTCGTGCACCATCCGCACGCAGTCTTCGTTGTGCCCGGCAATCATGGTGCCGATGGCGTCGATGAAGCCCGTGCGCGCGATGGCAGCCGCTTGGTTCGGCGGCTGGCCCGGCGACAGCTCGGCCACGAAGCGGCCAAGCGTCCTGGTGAAACCCATGTGAGCGTTCCCCTTATGCTTCCTGGCCGATCGGGTTGCGCAGGATGCCGATGCCGGAGATTTCGACCTCGACCGTATCGCCTGGCTGCATCCAGAGCGGCGGTGTGCGGTAGGCGCCGACGCCGCCGGTCGTGCCGGTGACGATCACGTCGCCCGGCTCCAGCCGGGTGAAGGTGGAGCAATAGGTGATCAGCGTCGGGATGTCGAAACACAGATCGTCCACGCTGGCGCGCTGCATTTCCTCGCCGTTGAGGCGCGTCAACAGGGTGGTTTTCCGGATATCGCCCATTTCGTCGGGCGTGACGATCCAGGGGCCGAACGCTCCGGACCGGACGAAATTCTTGCCGGGGGTGAATTGGGAGGAGTGCCGCTGCCACTCGCGGATCGAGCCGTCATTGTAGCAGGCGTAGCCGGCGATCACCTGCGGGACGTCCTGGCGGGTGACGTGGCGGCAGCTTCGGCCGATGACCACCGCCAGCTCGCCCTCGAAATCGAAGGTCTCCGAGGCGTTGGGCCGGATCATCGTCTGGCCGTGCCCGACCTGGGAGCTGGCGAACCGGGTGAAGATGATGGGCTTCGCCGGCGGCTCGCGCCCGCCTTCCCTGATGTGGGAGACGTAGTTCAGGCCGACGCAGAGGATCTTGTCGGGGTCGGGGATCGGGGGGAGGAAGGTGATGTCGTCCAGGCTGAAGTCCGGTGTCCGTTGGGCTTCTATTTGGAGGGAGGCCATTGCCCAGAGCGCGTGGCGCAGGCCTGGCGCACAGGCGCCCAGGTCGATGACGCCGTCATCGCGGGCGACGCCCCAGCTTGCGGTGCCGTCCGGGCGGCGGAAGCTCATCAGCCTCATGGCGCGGTCCTTCCCCTGGCGGGGTATCGATACGTCGGGGCGGGCGGGGCGGCAAGGCGGTGGTTTGTGCGGCCAACAAGGCGCTTCATAATGTTCTTATGCGCGGCTGCATCGATTACGTTGATGCGGCGCAGGTCGTTGGCCGTCTCAAGCAGCGTCTTTGTCAGCCTGCCGGGGTGTGTTCGGGTCTTCATCGATTGGTCCTGCAAAGCTGCTCGTCAGTCCTCGATCGGCACCCACTGATCGCCGAGCTTTCGATAGCGCCGCTTCACCGCGGCCCAGGCGATTCGGTGAGGAATCGCCTCACCGCCGGCGTAGTGCTGCCAGGCGCTGTTGAACGCCTCGCGGTAGATGTCCTGTGCATGATCCGGCAGGTGGTTTCGTACCGACGGCGGCAGGTCTTCGTTGCTGGCGTAGGGCATGACAAGTGATTATAGCCTGCGCCGGACAAGGCGCATCCGACGCGGTTGACGCCTTAGCTTATAGCCACGCCCATCTATCTACAAACATTGCACCAGCCGTCTGATCGCGCTATCTTGCATTATTCTTGTCGGTAAATAGCTGAAATGAAAGATCGGCACGCCGATCTCGGATGGGACTCTTGCCCCTTCGACTTGCAGCCAGACGTTTTGCCGGCTGCCGAGCTGCGTGAACTTAGGTCGCTCTTGAACAACGAGAAGGCTCAGGGGCGGATCTCGGACTGGCGAGCCTGTAACCCAATGTGGACCGACGATTCAAGAAGCGCGGTAAGGGTTGGGTTTCCCGCCGACGGGTCTGCCGTGTTGGTGGCGATCCAATGGCGTAGCCGCTAGTTCGCTGAATTTAAATAAGATTCTGATCCAGCGACGCGCTAAGCACCTTCCATAACGCAATCGGTACGCACACCGGCTTAATCAATCGCCGCGTGCACCAGGTTGCTCACGCGATCCAGCCTCGCGGAATGCCACGGGTCGGGCGAGACGCCGTTCGTGATGTAGGTGAACGACACGCCGCTCTCCGGGTCGCCCCACGAATAGGACGAGCCCACCCCGCCATGCCCGAACGTCCCCGGCGAGGCCAGCAGCCCCAGCCCGCGCGTCCGGTCCGACAGCCCGCGTGCATGCGGGCCCAGACCGCGATGCATCGGGATGCCGCCCATGAACTCGTCCGGCCGGTCGCCGGTGAAATCCCTGGTTACGTATGAAACCAGCCGCGGCGAGAACAGCCGCAGCCCGCCAAGCCGCCCCTTGCCCAGCAGCATCTGGTAGAACGCCGCGATCCCCCGCGCGGTGGCGAACCCGCCGCCATACGGCACGCCGGCGGCGCGGAACGCCGGTGAGTTGTCGCCATATTCGTTAGGCGCCGGATAGATGTCGGCGCACCGCGCCTGCTGCGCCTCAGGCACACCGACGAAAATGTCGTTGCCGAGTCCCAGCGGCGCGATCACCTTCTCGCGGATCACGGTGCGGTAGTCCTGCCCGGTGACCGCCTCGATCACCATCGCCAGCACGATGTGCGCCGACCGCGGATGGTATTGCAGCTTCGTCCCGGGTGTCCATTCCAGCGAGAAGTCGCACACCTCCGCCGCCAGTTTCGCGTGGTCCGACCAGCTCTCCAATGAGACGGTGGCGTTGGGGAATCCCGCCTGGTGCGTGGCCACCTCGTGGATGGTGATCTCGCTCTTGCCGCGGGCGGCGAAGGCTGGCAGGTGTTCGGCGACGCGGTCGCTGAACGACAGCCGGCCTTCCTCGACCAGCGCCCACATCGCGGCCATCACCAGCACCTTGGTCTGCGAGAACACCAGAAAGATCGTGTCGTCGGTGGCCGGCACGGCGGGCGCCGTCCTGGCCGTCCCATAGGTCCGGAACAGCCCCAGATTGCCGTGCCGGGCGATGGCGATCTGGCAGCCGGGGTACCGCCCTTCCTCGATGTGCTGCAGGATCAGCCGCTCCAGGTTGAACAGCGGCCTGGGATCCAGTCCGAGATCGCCCGGATCGCTATCGGGCAGCGGAAACTCGTTCGCCATACAGGCTCTCTCCTGGGTCGTCGTGCCGGGCGCCGAGCCTAAGCCGCGAGGCGCTTGCCGCCAACCGGCCGATCGGGTCTGATCATACGCAACAAGTTATAAGGGAGAGGGGTCATGACCACGGTGACGATCGGCTTCGTTGGCCTGGGCAACATGGGCGGGCCGATGGCGGCCAACCTGGTCAAGGCCGGCCATCGCGTTGCCGGGTACGACACCAATCACGCCGCGGTGAAGGCCTTTGCCGCTGCCGGCGGCCACGCGGCCGGCAGTGCGGCCGACGCGGCCCGCGACGCCCAGGTGGTGATCACCATGCTGCCGGCGGGCGAACAGGTGCGCTCGGTCTGGCTGCAAGGCGGGCTGCTCGCGGCGGCGAAAGCGGCCCGCCCGCTGCTGATCGATTGCTCCACGATCGACGTCGCGACCGCCCGTCAGGTCGCCGAGGCGGCGCGCGAAGCCGGACTTGCCCTGCTGGACGCGCCGGTGTCGGGCGGCGTCGCGGGTGCGACCGGCGGCACCCTGACCTTCATGGTCGGCGGCACGGGCGAGGCATTCGCGTGCGGCAGGCCGATCCTGCAGGCGATGGGCAAGATCATCGTGCATGCCGGCGGGCCCGGCGCCGGGCAGGCGGCGAAGATATGCAACAACATGATGCTCGCGATCAACATGATCGGCGTTTCCGAGGCGTTCCTGCTGGCCGAAAAGCTCGGCCTGGACTGGAACAAACTGCACCAGATCGCCGGCGCGTCGTCCGGCCAGTCCTGGGCGCTGACGGCCTATTGCCCCGCGCCTGGCCCGGTGCCCGGCGCGCCCTCGAACCGCGATTACGCCGCGGGGTTTGCCGCGGCGCTGATGTTGAAGGACGTAACGTTGTCGCAGGATGCGGCTGCTTCCCTGGACGTGCCGACACCGCTCGGCGCGCACGCTGCCGCGCTGTTCCGGCAAGCGGTGGAGGCGGGTGAGGGCGCCCGCGACTTCTCCGTGGTGTTCCGCTGGCTGTCAGGACAGTCCCGGAAGGATTTGGTCTCGTAGGGGGCGGGGCCATGGGGACGGAAGCGTTCAAGGCGGCGCGCGATCTGCTGTTTGCGCACCGCACCGACTACCATGCGGCGCATGCCGGATTCCGCTGGCCGACGCTCGACACGTTCAACTATGCGCTGGACTGGTTCGATGCGGCGCTGGCGCGCGGCGAAAGCGCGAACCGGCTGGCGTTGAAGATTGTTGGCGACAACGCCGCTTCCGTCACCTTCGGCGAGCTTTCGGCAAGCTCCAACCGCCTGGCCAACGGCTTGCGCGCGCTTGGCGTGCGCCGCGGCGACCGCATCCTTCTGATGCTCGGCAACGTCGTTCCGTTGTGGGAGTCGATGCTGGCGGCGATGAAGCTGGGCGCGGTGGTGATCCCCGCCACCGCGCTGCTGACGCCGCACGACCTCAAAGACCGCTTTCAGCGCGGCCAGATCCGCCACGTGATCGCCAACGCCGCCGATGCAGCGAAGTTCGACGGGCTCGATCCGGCGGCAACGCGCATTGCGCTGGGCGACGCGCCCGCCGGCTGGACCCGCTATGACTCTCTGCTGACCGGCGCAGCGAATTTCGTGCCCGACGGACCGACCAAGGCGACCGATCCGCTGTTGCTGTATTTCACCTCGGGCACGACGTCGCGGCCCAAGCTTGTCGAGCACACCCATCAGAGCTACCCGGCCGGGCACCTGGTTACGATGCACTGGCTCGGGCTGCGGCCGGACGACCTGCACCTGAACATCTCATCGCCCGGCTGGGCCAAGCACGCCTATAGTTGCTTCTTCGCACCCTGGAACGCCGGCGCGACGGTGTTCATCGTCAACCAGCCACACTTCAACGTCCACGGCATCCTCGATGCGGTGACTGACCATAAGGTCTCCACCATCTGCGCTCCGCCGACCGTCTGGCGCATGATCGTCCAGGAGGATTTGCGCAACTGGCACCAATCATTGCGCGAACTGTGCTCGGCGGGCGAGCCGCTCAATCCCGAAGTGATCGGCCATGTCCGTCAGGTCTGGGGAAAAACGATCCGGGAGGGCTACGGCCAGACCGAAACCACGCTGCAGATCGGCTGCTATCCCGGACAGGTCGTGAAGCCCGGCTCGATGGGGCAGGAATCGCCCGGCTACCGCATTCGCCTGCTGGACGAGAACGGGCGCGATGTCGAGGAAGGCGAAGTGTGCATCGCACTCGATCCGCCTCCGGCCGGGCTGATGCGCGGGTACCAGAGCGACGACGGTTCGTTCGCGCCGCTCGGCACGGACGCCTATCGCACCGGCGACATCGCCAGGCGCGATGCCGATGGTTACTACACCTATATCGGCCGCGCCGACGACGTGTTCAAATCCTCCGATTACCGCATCAGCCCGTTCGAATTGGAAAGCGCGCTGATCGAACACGACGCGGTGGCCGAGGCCGCGGTGGTTCCCGCGCCGGACACGCTGCGCCTGGCGGTGCCGAAGGCCTATGTCGTGCTGATCGCAGGCGTGGAGCCCGATCGTGCCATGGCGCTGTCGGTGTTTCGCCATATCCGCGCGCGTTTGTCACCGCTCGCGCGCATCCGCCGCATCCAGTTCGCCGAGCTGCCGAAGACCATTTCCGGCAAGATTAGGCGCGTGGAATTGCGGGCGGCGGAGGCGATGCACGCCGCCAACGGCACGCGCCCGGCTGACGAATTTCGCGAGGAGGATTTTCCCGAACTGGCGGCGCGCTGACGGAGGATCGGCATGGGCGTGTTCATTGGCATCGATGTCGGCTCGGCCAGCCTGCGTGCCGGCGTGTTCGATCGTGACGGCAACCGGCTCGGCTTCGCGGAGCGGCCGATCCTGCAGTTCCATCCTCGTTCGGACTTCGTCGAGCAGTCCTCGGCCGATATCTGGTGCCAATGCTGCGCGGCGGTGCGCGAGGCGGTCGGTGTCGCGTCGGTGCAGGCGGGCGACGTGGAAGCGATCGGCATCGATGCGACCTGCTCGCTGGTTGCGATTGGCGCCGATGGTGCGCCGGTCTCCGTGGCCGAGGACGGCGATCCGTCGCACGACATCATCATGTGGATGGACCACCGCGCGTGCGAGGAAGCCGCCGCGATCAACGCCACACGCGATCGGGCGCTTGCCTATGTCGGCGGTGCGGTCGGCGTCGAGATGGAATTGCCGAAACTGCTGTGGCTGAAACGGCGTTTCCCCGGGCGCTACGCGGCGGCCTGGCGGTTCATGGACCTGGCCGACTATATGGTCTGGCGGGCCAGCGGCGCCGATGTCGCCAGCGTCTGCACACTAACTTGCAAGTGGAACTGGCTCGCGCATGAGGGCCGCTTCAGCGAAAGCCTGCTTGATTCCGTCGGCCTTAGCGACCTGCCAGCGAAAGTGCCGGCCACGGTGCAGCCGCTCGGATCGGCGGCCGGCCGGCTGACCGACGCCGCCGCCGCGGCGATGGGCCTGCGGCCCGGCGTGGTGGTCGCGACCGGCATCATCGACGCGCATGCCGGCGGCCTTGCGCTGATCGGCGCCGATCCCGCCGGCGGGTTGGCGATCATTGCAGGCACCTCGACCTGCCACATGGTGGTCAGCCGGGACCCCGTGATGGTTCCGGGCGTGTGGGGACCATATTTCGGCGCGATGCTGCCCGGCTGGTGGCTGAACGAGGGCGGCCAGAGCGCCGCCGGTTCGCTGCTCGACTGGACGCTGCGCCAAAGCGACGCCTGGCCCGAACTGGAGGTGCAGGCCAGGCACGAAGGCCGCGGCGTCTATGACGTGCTGTCGGATTGGGTGACGGCGCTGGAGGCGCGCGAGCCTTTGCCGACGCGGCATCTGCACGTGCTCGCCGATCACCACGGCAACCGTTCGCCGCGCGCCGATCCCAGTGCGACCGGCAGTGTCGTCGGCCTTACGCTGGAGACGGGCAGGGACGCGATGGCGCGGCGCTATCTCGCCACGCTGCAGGCATTGGCGTACGGCACGCGGCACATCATCGAGCGCATGAACGATGCCGGCCATCACATCGGGCGCATCGTGATGACCGGCGGCGGCGCGAAAAACAAACTATGGCTGCGCGAACAAGCGGACGCCACTGGTTGCGACATCCACCTGGTCAGCGAAGAGGACGCCGTCACGCTCGGTGCCGCGCTGCTTGGCGCGACGGCATGCGGCGCGTTTGCCGATCTGTCGCAGGCGGCGGCGCACATGGTGCGTCCGGGCGTTGCGGTGCGGGCGCGGCCGGCACTTCGCGCCTTCCATGACGCGAAGTATCGCGTGTATCTTTCGCTGTACGAAGAGATGAAGCGCTGTCGCGCCATGATGCAGGCGGCGCCCGCCTGATCCCGTCGTGCGTGCTTGCGCGGTGTAAGCCCGTCGCGTATTGCGCGTCGGTCGTTGCGGCGGCGCTTAAGGTCGCGCCGCCAGTGTAGGAACGAAACGGCCGAGCCGCACGGCGGTGTGGCCGCGGCTCGGGCGAAGGCTCGGCATCACCAGCAGGCAGTCGTCATGCGGCGTGCGAATCTCGGTGGTGCCGTCCAGTGCTATCAGCGTGTTGCGGTCAGGGATGACGTCCCCGCCCTGGAACGGCTGCAGAAACACGAATCGGCTGGTCGACGCGGTGACCGCGCGCGTCACCTCGGCAAAGCGTCGCGGGGCGCGGGTGGGCGGGGGCAGGGCGGGCGTCTCCGTGGCCATGCCGACATGCCGCAGCAGCCCGGCAACGCTGGCCATCGTGGTGTCCACCGTCGCTTGTTGCCAATGCTGGCCGGCTTCGATCAGGCTGGCGGCGCACGGTGTGGCCGGGTCGGCGAAGCGGCGATAGTCGATGATGCGCCGCCCCACGACGTGGCCCTGATCCGCCACCACCAGCCCGGGCACGCCGATGCCGAAGGCGAGCCGCCGTCCCTTTGCGGACTCGCCGCACAGGATCAGCGGCTCCGACGGCCACAGCATGGAATGCAGATCGAGCAGCACATCGACCGTATCGATCAACGGCCTGATTTCGCGCGCCCGGTCCAGCTCCACCGAGTGGCGTCCGCTGTTGAGCAGCGGCTGGTCCCACAAGCGGTTGATGTCTTCGTCAACGAAGCGCGACGCGGTCGGCTGCCGCGGGTCGAACCGATCGAATGCGACCAGATTGACGAACCCGAACGTCAGCCTGCCCCGCAGCGGAATGAAATTTGCGCGCAGCAACGCATCAAGCACGATGGCGCCGGCCAGTTCGTTGCCGTGCGCGAGCGCCAGCACCGCGACGTGCGGCCCGGGCACGCCGGACTCGCGCGTGGTGAAGCCCGGAATGCCGGTGTTGCCTTCGATCCACGGGCCGAGATCCGGCGGCGCCAGGCTCACCTCGAACTCAGGCAGCGGGGGCTGGACGACGGATGGCGTCATGGCGTGCGCATCGCGACGCGACGATTCGTCTCCGTGCCGACACCTTGCCGTCTCGGTGTGGCGCGGGCGGAAACGTCCGTTTCCTGCGAAGCCAGGCGCTGCGCAGGCCACGCAAGGCAATCAAGCCTGTCGGACACGCCCAGCCCCCGGCCGGCGGTGTCAGGCCGGGTGTCCGGGTCGGCCGGCCGGTCATGCGCGGCGAGGCAGCTTGCGGAAGCTGCCGGGCGCGACCAAGCGCGGCCAGGCGGAAACGCGCTGGAGCCCTTCATACGGGTCAGTCTATACCCCTTGCTGAAACGGACAACGCGGCTCGCCACTTGCGGAACAAGCGTTCGTTGATCGCCGGCCGTTCCTCGGGCAACGTGCGGTCATGCCCGCATCGATCATCACTATTCTGGCCGCCCCCTGCGACGACAGGCCCGTGCTGCCTCGCCCTGTCCGGCGCGCGGCAGCGTCAGCATGAGAGTACTCGTCTGGCAATGGGGCCGCCGCGGGGCCGGTCCCCGGCTGGCGGCGCTGCTGGCGGATGCGCTGCGCACGCTGCCCGGCACCGAGGCGCTGCTGTCCCTGTCCGCCGGCGCCGAGATCATGCGCGGGCCGTCGCCGCCCCGCTGCGCGCTGCCCGTGGACACGTACGCGAGCCTGGCCGGATTTGCCCGGCGCCTGGCGACCGCTCCGTTTGCCGTGCCATCGCTGATGCGGCGTCTGCTTGTGCTGCGCCCCACCCTGGCGGTCTGCATGCTGCCCGGTCCGCTCGACTTTGTGATGGCGGAGGCGCTGCGCCGGGTCGGCGTGCCGTTCGCGGTCGTGGTGCATGACGCCGACCACCATCCCGGCGACGGCCGCCCGCTGCAGATGTGGCTGCAGCGGCGCCTGTGCCGGCAGGCGTCGGCGCTGGTTGCGCTGACGGACCACGTGGCCGAGGCGCTGCACGCGCGCGGACTTGTGACCGCTGCCCAGCCGCTGATCCGGCTGTCGCTCCCGCCGATCATGTTCGGGCCGCCGCCGCTGCCGCCATTCGCGCATGGCGGTCCGCCGCGCCTGCTCTGCTTCGGCCGGCTGCTGCCCTACAAGGGGCTGGACCTGCTCGCCGCTGCCTTGCGCCGGCTGGGACCGCGCGCGGATCTTGACCTGCGGGTGGTCGGCAGCGGCCCGGAAAGCGACACGCTCGCCGCCCTGCGCGCCACGCCCGGCGTGCTGTTGGAGAACCGCTGGGTGCCGGAGACCGAGGTCGGCACGCTGATCGCCTGGGCCGACGTGTTGGTGTTGCCCTATCGCGAAGCCACCCAGAGCGGGGTGGCCGCCAGCGCGATCGCCGCACGCCGCTGGGTGATCGCCACGCGTGTCGGCGGCCTGACCGAACAGCTCGGCGAGGAACCGCTCGCCCGGTTATGCGCGCCGGACGCCGAAAGCTTCGCCGACGAGCTGCGCCGGATGCTGGTCTCCCCGCCGCGCGACCTGCCGGTGGCGGACGAACCGGCTTCCGTCTGGCGAGACTGCGCCGCCGCCTTGCTGCGGCAGTTCGCCCCGCTGGCGGGGGTTCCGGCGGGGTTCAGCGCAGCGCGACCGTGACCGGGACGTGGTCCGAAGGCTGCGGCTGGCCGCGCTCGTTGGTGTCGGGATCGGCGGCGACCAGCCGCTCCGCGAGGGTCGGCGACAGCAGGACGTGGTCGATCCGCAGGCCGAGCCCGCGCTGCCAGGCGCCCGCCTGATAGTCGTAGAACGTGTAGACCGGCCCGTGAGGATGCACGGCGCGCACGGCATCGGTCAGGCCGAGCCACAAAAGGCGCCGCCACCGTGCGCGGGTTTCCGGGCGGACCAGCGCATCGGTGGCGGGCAGGGTGCCTGGGGCCGCGTCCTCGGCGGTCGGGCAGACATTGAAGTCGCCGGCGATTGCAAGGGGCGTATCGGCGTCCAGCAGCGCCTGGGCGCGCTCGGCCAGCCGGTCCATCCAGGCGAGCTTGTAGGCATAGCCCGCCTCGCCGCCGGAATTGCCGTTCGGCAGGTAGATGTTGATCAGCGTCAGGCCGCCGGCCTCGATCTCCAGGTAGCGCGCCTGGGCGTCGTCCTCCGGCAGTCCCGGCAGGCTGCGATGGGTCACGGTGAAGGGCAGGCGGGACAGCACGGCGACGCCGTTATACGCTTTCTGGCCCATCGCCTCCGCCCGGTAGCCCAGCGCGTGATAGGCGAGTGCGGGAAATGCCTCCGACGGGCACTTGATCTCCTGCAGCACCAGAATGTCGGGGCTGCAGCGCTCCAGCCAACGGAACACGTGTTGTTCGCGCTGGCGGATGGAGTTTACGTTCCAGGTGGCGAGCTTCAAACCGGGTCCTCAGCGATCAGGCGATGGTGGCAGCATAGCACCTGGGTTGAGCAGGATGGCCAGCGGCGGCACTGTGGCGCCCGGGCGGGAGCCCCAGCGGAGCCATTTTCCTCGAGCCGAGAAACAGTGGGAAGCAACGGCCATGCCGATCGAACTCTGGGCCTGGAATACGCCGAACGGGCGCAAGATCAGCGTTGCGCTGGAGGAGATGGGGCTGCCCTACAGGGTGCGGCCGGTGGACATCTCCAAGGGTGCGCAGTTCGATCCGGACTTCCTGGCGATCAGCCCGAACAACAAGATCCCGGCGATCATCGATCCGGAGGGGCCGGACGGCGCGCCGATCAGCATTTTCGAGTCCGGCGCGATCCTGATCTACCTCGGCGAAAAGGCGGGAAAATTCTGGCCGTCCGGGCTGCGCGAGCAGGTGCCGGTGCTGGAGTGGCTGATGTGGCAGGTGGGCGGGTTCGGCCCGATGCCCGGCCAGGTGCATCACTTTTTGCTGGTGGAGAACGAGCAGGACCGCCGCTACGGGTTGGAGCGGTTCATGCAGGAGACCCGCCGGCTTTACGGCGTCCTGGACCGGCGGCTTGGCGCCGTCGAGTTCGTCGCCGGGACGCTGTCGATTGCCGATTTCGCCATTCTGGCGTGGGCGTGGCGGCACGAACGGCACCAGGTGGACCTCGCCGATTTCCCCAACGTGCGGCGCTGGTACGACTTGCTGATGGCGCGCCCCGCGGTGCAGCGCGGCTTCGATGTGGCGCTGAGCTGAGCCGACTGTGCCGGCCGCCGCGATGGTTTGACGCTGGGCTGGCGAGCCCCTAGAAGCGGTCGGGCAAACGCCGTGTCCGGGATAAACCCCGGGGATGCGCCCTCCCGGCGGAGGGGTGGCCGAGAGGCTGAAGGCGGCGGTTTGCTAAACCGTTATAGGGTGTCAAGCCCTATCGTGGGTTCGAATCCCATCCCCTCCGCCAATTCGGAACAGAACTGCGAACGCCTACCAGTTGAGCGGCAGGTCGAGTTCCACCCGGTCGTGCGTGACCTTCGGGGTGATCCGGCCCCGCTCGCCCCGTTCCAGGCGAACCAGGCCGTAGCCCGCCATCGTCTTCAGCGTGCGTGACAGGTTCGACTTCGCCTTGCCGGTGATCCGCGCCAGTTCGTCGAGCGAGCTGGGCGCCTGCTCCACGATCACCCGCAGCAGGTCGCGGTTACCGGCCGACAGCACCTTGGCGAAGGACTCCGTCGAGGTGAACCACACCTTCGGCTCGTCGGGCACGACCCGATGCTCGCCGCGCGCCACCGCCATGGTGCGGGCCTTCATGGCCTCATAGCTGGCGATACCCACCTTCAATGTCGTCATGAGATCACTCCTCTCTCGCGCAACACCGCGTCCACCATGGTCCAAAAATCGCCGAGCAGCGTCGCTGCGTCCCGGTAGTCGTACGCCTTGATCGTTCGCAGCCGGTGGCGATGGTCCTGCGGCTCGCCGCGCTTCTGCTTCGCCACCGGATGGGCGTTGTCGAACCCGACCAGCCGCTCGCCATCCGGGCCGTGCAGCGTCAGCGCGTAATCCAGCCCGTGTGGCTTCTCCGCCGACACCGGCACCCGCGTCACCACGAACCGGAACCCAGTGGCCAACCTCCGGGTCCACAACCAGCACCTGGCCGTCGAGGTCGAGCAGGACATCAAGGGTCGGGCAGCGTGGCTCCGTCACGGCATAGAGTTATCAGATTGAAGCAACTATGTCGAGGCACTCGTACGGCGAAAGAGGGCTGGACAAGGCGCCTGCCGCGAATGATGTTGATCCAATTGTATTTTCTGAACGAAGCGGCACTGCCCTCTTCCCGGCGGTACGCCGTAACCCACTGACCGACCAAAAAATCGACCGCAAGGCAAGTGGCTTTTATCTGGCCGCCCTCATCGCACGCGCGGAAACTGCCAGCCCACGAAACGGAGTCTCGAAATGGACTGGGATATCTCGCTGAAAGTTGCGCAGATCCTGGCGCCGTTCTTGACGTCAATCATGGTCACTGTTCTGGGCGTCGTAATTGTCCGCCGTATCGAGGGTATCAAGGCCGAGGCCACCAAACGCTCTGCGTTCGAAGCCAGATGGGCAGATGAGTTCTTTGATGCGTGCCAGCAGTTCGAGCGCGCTCTTGAACGCCAGATGGTGATTCTGGTCTTATTAACCCAGAGAATAAACAGTAACGACGAAGATTGTCTCAAGATGCAACGTGAACAGAGCGAAATCCATGCTCGGGCGTTCGAACTAAAGTTTAGAATCAGAAGGTGCGCCGCATTTGCACAGCAGGGTCAAGTCCGCATTTCTGAGCTTGCCGATGATTCGTTTCTTATCATTAATGATATCGTCGCGGGTAAACCGGGTAATCTAGATGTCGTTTTTAAAAAACTGGCTGAATTTAATGATTGCGCTCGGGCAGTGCATGCCGAAATCCTCGCGCTCGGGCGTGCCGAGCACCAAAAAGGGCCGACAAAATGAACATTTCCCCGAAATTCATAGGACTATGGCGTGGACATAGCGCTCATCATCGTCGGCCGTGGCCTGCCAACTCAGCACAGCACTGCGAACGCCGGGCGTAGCCGATCACACGCCCGAGGCGGGGGCCAGCGCCCGGAGTAGATCGCCCTGCGATCCAGGCCGAGATGCGCTCTTTCAGCGCCGGGTTGTCCGGGGCGGCGACCCCGGACTTTGCAATCGGCGGCGAAACTCAAGCGGCGACGGTCAGCGGGCGCGCTCGTTCGATCCGTTCGCGCTCGCGCGGCGAATGCATCGCCTCCCACAGATCGCTGCGCCGCTGCACGTTCAACCAAAAATCCGGGCTGTTGCCGAACACACGGGCCAGGATAAGCGCGGTCGGAGCGGTCACGGCCCTGCGGTCGTTGCATAGTTCGTTGACGTGCTTGCGCTGCACGCCCATCGCCTCGGCCAAGGCGCCTTGCGTCAGGCCCATCGGCGCCATGAACTCTTCGATCAGAATCTCCCCGACGCTCACCGGCTTGCGCTTTGTCGTCAACATGGTTCACGTCACAGTATAGCTATGGTCGTCCAGATACACGGCTGCCCCTTCGCCTCGGGCGCCGTCCCACCGGAAGATCAGCCGCTATTGCTTGTTCACGCGGATGGAATGGAAGCCTTCCAGATTGCCGCGCATTTTTTCGAAGCGGTTGCTCGGCGGAACCCGCAAATCCTGATCGGTGGTCGCGTCGTCGATCATCAGGAGCTTCCGGAACAGCCTGGTTTCCAGATCGGGCGGAATGCTTCGTGAACGGGCGTCGTCCACGAAGAAGGCGCGCAACCATTCATCCCGGAAGCCGACGATCATTCGACTGCTCGATGCTGGACCCGATGTACCACTCAATGGGTCAACTGTCAAGAATCGCAAAGCGCGAAGCTCGGTCCGGCGGGAACCGGGGTGCGGTCACCGGAATGGCGTAGAACTGCCTCCCTCTCCGGCATAACACCTAAAGCCGGGCACAGTGCCGATAGGGGGTTGAAATCATTCGCGAATCCCCCTTGGGCGGCTCACGCCCCGACGGTGGTGGCCAGAAATATCAAACTAAAACAGCCACATCCTCCACGGCGACGGCGGCGGTCTTAGGCAACGCCCAGAAATTGCCGCTTTGCGCGGCGTTTCCGCTTAGCCGCGCCCTCGCCCGCGTCCGGTCGTGTCGAATAAGACAACGTCCTACCCCCGCACATTCCCCAGCGACGCCGTCAGCCCCCCATCCACCGGCAGATACGCTCCCGTCACATACCCCGCCGCGGGAGACACCAGGAACCCCACCACCGCGGCCACCTCCTCCGGACGGGCGAAGCGCCCGGCGGGCACGCGCGCCTCGGCCTGGCTGCGATGTGCGGCGTAGGGCGCCATCATCTCGGTATCGACGAAGCCCGGTGCGACGTAGTTCACCGTCACCCCCCGCCGCGCGCTCTCGATGGCGAGCGACCGCACGTAAGCCAGCATCGCCGCCTTGGTCGCGCCATAGACGGCATTCCCCTGGCTCGCCACCTGCCCAAGCACCGAACCGATCCCCACGATCCGGCCCGCCCGTGCGCGGATCATCGGCCGCACCACGGCGCGCGCAATCCGGACAAACGCGAAGAAATTGACCTGCATGGCCTTCTCGGCGGCGGCCTGGTCCAGCATGGCCGCGAGTCCATCGGCCGCGGTGCCGCCCACATGCACCAGCGCGTCCCAGGCCGGAGCGTCCTCCTGCGTGCGCGCAAACGCCTCCACCGCGTCCCGATCGCCAAGGTCCAGCCGCACCGCCGGGATCGAGGCGTCGAACGGGCCGGGCGCGGTCCGATAGGTGTAGCTGACCGCCCAATCCTGTTGCGCCAGCGTCTCGACCACCGCCGCGCCGATGCCGCGCCCGCCGCCGATCACCAGCGCACGGGGTTGCGCCGTCATCAGTCGGCCGCGCCGATCACCAGGCACACGTTCTGGCCGCCGAAGCCGAACGAGCTGGACATCGCGTAGCGCACCCGCGCCTCGCGCGCGACATTGGGCACGCAATCCACCGGCAGGGCAGGGTCCGGCGTCTCGTAGTTGATGGTCGGCGGCAGCACGCCATGCCGCACCGCCAGCACGGTGAAGATCGCCTCCACCGCGCCGGCCGCCGACAGCGTATGCCCGATCATCGACTTGTTCGAGGAGATCGGCACCGTCGATGCACGCTCGCCGAACACGGCGGCGACGCCCAGGCACTCCATCTTGTCGTTCTCCGGCGTGCCGGTGCCGTGGGCGTTGATGTAGCCGATCTCCTCCGGCGCCACCCCGGCATCGGCGAGCGCGTTGCGCATGCACGCGATGATCGGCTTGCCGTCCGGCGAGGACCGGGTGCGGTGGAAACTGTCGGTCTGCTCGCCGCTGCCGGCCACCACGCCCAGGACCGTGGCGCCGCGGGCGCGGGCATGGGCGAGGCTCTCCAGCACCAGCGCGCCGGCGCCCTCGGCCATGACGAACCCGTCGCGGTCCTTGCTGAACGGGCGGGCCGCGGACTCCGGCGGGTCGTTGCGGGTGGACAGCGCCGACAGCAGGGAGAAGCGGATCAGGCTTTCCGCATTCACCGATGCGTCGGTGCCGACGGCCAGGGCCGCCTCGCATTCACCGCGCCGGATCGCCTCGACCGCGAGCTGGATGGCGGTGGCGCCCGACGCGCAGGCGGTGGACGTGGCGATCGGCGAGCCCTTGGTGCCGAACCGCTCGGCCAGGTGGTCGGCCACCGAGCCGAATAGAAACCGCGACTGGAAGCGCGCGAAGGCGCCGGTGTTGGCGACCCGCAGCAGGTCGGCGTAGGTGACGGCCTGCGTGCCCGTGGCGTCGGCAATCGCGCGCCGCTGCGTCCATTCCAGCTCGACCGGCGGCATGGCGACGAACAGCGGCCCCGGGAAATCGCCGGCCCGTCCGATGCCGGCCTCCGCCATAGCTTCCTCGATCACCAGCTCGGCCATGCGTTCGGCGAGCGCCGGCGCGGACGGTTCGTCCAGCGGTACCGTGTCCACGGTGCCGGCGACCGTCGTGCGCAGCCCCCCGATGGGAAAGCGGGTGATGCGGCGGATGCCGGACCGGCCAGCCGTCAGCGCGCGCCAGTTCGCCTCCCGGCCGATGCCGAGCGAGGTCACCACGCCCATGCCGGTGACCACGATCACCGGGCGTCCCAGCCTGTCCGTGTCCGCGAGTGCCATGCGCCTCTTCCTCTCAGACCGGGGACACCAGCGCCATCGCCTCGCCGCGCCACGCGCCCCAGGAGGTGACAAGTACGCTGCGCAGCGCCTCGGTCATCGGCGCTTCGGCGGCCTCCAGCGGCGGGAAAAGCGTGCCGCGTTCCACCGCGAGCGCCGCCAGGGCCAGCGCGGCGGGGAGGGTGGGTTCCAGCCCATGGCCGAATGCGGTGGCAATGCCGCGGACCGGCAGGCCGACATCCCGCAGGAACGCGGACTCTTCCGCCGTGGGGGCCGGTGCGCCGGTAGCGCCTGATACCACGGCGGCGCCTGCCAGATCATGGTTGGCCCGGATGCGGGCGAGCTGGCGCGCAGCATTGGCGGTCGCGTTGCCAGGGCGGCGCATGCACCGGTCGGTGGCGATGGCGGCGATGTGCGCCCGCGTGCGGGCACCGCGCGAAGCGGCGTGCGACCGGCTCTCTATCACCAGGAAGCAGGCGAGCGATCCCAGAACCAGCCCGCCGCCATCCGCCTGCCGCGCCCAGACCGGCTGCCAGGCGCCCTGCCAGAGCGCGCGATCCAGTTCCGGCAGCATCAGGATGTCCGGCCGCTCGGCATTGTATGACCCACCGACCAGGAACAGGTCCCCCTGTCCGGCGGCGATGCGCGCGCACGCGATCCGCACCGCGTCGGCGCCCGCCGCTTCCTCGCCCATGAAGGTGCGGGACGAGCCGACCACGCCATGCACGATGGAAATGTTGCCGGCCAGCAGGTTGGAGAGCTGGGCCAGGAACATGGTCGGGCGCAGGTCGCTCATCAGCCGCTGGTTCAGCAGCGCGCCCGGATCGGCCGAGGTCGCCAGGGCCGAGAGGATCGACTCGTCCGCGGCGGTGTCGCGCTCCCCGCCCGCGGCGGCGACGATCATGTTCATGCGCGAAAGCAGATCGGCATCGTCCTTCACCCCGGCGGAATCGAGCGCCAGCCCGGCGGCGTAGGTGCCGATGCGCTGCCACGCCTCCATCTGCCGCTGGTCGCCGCGCTTGGGGATCTGCCTGTCGAGTTCCAGCGCCGTGACGGGGTGCACCCGGTAGGGGGCGAATCGCGCCTCGTCCACCACAGGCTGAAACCCGCCCGGCCGCGTCAGCGCCGCCCAGTGCGCGTCGTCGCCCTCGCCGAGGCAGGAGACCAGGCCGATGCCGGTGATCAGCGCGTCGCGGTCATTCGCCATGCAGATACTCCTCCGGCACCCCGACCCGGCGCGCGGTCGCCAGCATTTGCGTCCGCAGCGTCTCGTTGGGGAAGGGAACGACGCGGTAGGTGATCGCTGCCGACGCCACCGCCTTTCCGGCCGACGTCATCCGGCCTTCCACCATGGCGTAGCCCGAGCCGTCATGCAGCAGCCGCGCCTCGGTCTGCAATTCCTGGCCAGGCGCGACGAAGGCACGCAGCTTGGCTTCCTTCACCTGGGCGAGGAACGCCATCCGGGTGAACCGCAGCGTGGCGATCACCAGCCAGCCGCCGGTCTGCGCCATGGTCTCGATCATCAGCACGCCGGGCAGGATCGGGTGGCCAGGAAAATGGCCCTCGAACACCGGGCTTGCCTCCGGCACGCGGCAGTCGGCGCGAACCAGTCCCGCCGCCGGATCAAGCTCCGTGATCCGGTCCACCATCTGGAAATATTCGAGTCGCATCCGGTCAGGCGGGCTTCGCGGCGACCAGCTTGTCGATGTTGGCGCACAGATGCTGCAGGACGAAATATTGATCGGAGGAAACCTTGCCCTCGTTCACTTCCTGCGTCCACTGCTCCAGCGGCATCTTGATGCCGAACGCCTTGTCGATGGCGAAGGCGACATCGAGAAAGTCCAGGCTGTCGATGCCAAGATCGTTGATCGCGTGGCTTTCCGGCGTGATGGTCTCACGCGGGATATCACAGGTCTCGCTGATGATTCCGACGACGGTTTCGAAGGTGGACGACATACGGGGATGGCCTCGCGCAACGATCATGCAGGCGCGACCCGGCTGGAGTCCCACCTTTGTTCGGCGGCACTAACACCACAGCCTATCCGGCATCGCAAGGGCGAGGCGTGATGATCAGCCTCCTGGGACCTCCCTGGGGCACCCATGGGGGGCGCGATCCGCTACATCCAGTGCGGCGGTTGCCAGGAGAAGGCCGCTGATCTCCGCCGTCTGCTGCTTCAGGGCGCGATCCGCTACATCCAGTGCGGCGGTTGCCAGGCCCAGCCGTTCGGGGTCTGCGCCCAGTAGCCCGGCATCCACAGGCCCCCATGCCCGCCTTTGGGCACGTATTGGCCCGCTTGCCAGACATAGCCGGCGCCGGTCCAGTTCCAGTGGCCCGGCTGCCAGATCAGCGGCACCTCGGTGACCGGCGGGTTCGGCATCGTCTCGACCACCGTCGCCGGGACCGGCGGGTAAGGCGGCGCGCCCGTCTGCACGACACAGCCGGTCAGGCCCGTCAACGCGGCCGCCAGGGCCGCGGCGAACCATACAGAAACGAAACGGCCAGGGTTCATCGCGACCTCCCGACCGCAATAAGTGACGCGCCGGGCCGATCCTGTCCATACGCGCTCGTGCGAGGCGAGAACGCTGCGCGGCGGGCGACCATCCGCAATCAAGGGACGCGGTCAGCGGACCTGCTGCTGGCCGTCCGGTCACAGCCCGATCGGTCGTCGAGATGGTGCTCAGGGCGCCGCCCAGGGGTCGACGAGCGGCACGCCTCGAACCGGTAGCCGCGGCGAGGTGTGAAACAATTCAGCGCGCACGATCCCGGGATGCCCCAGGTCTGGTCCTCCCATACCCGTTACCGGGAGCTAACCCGCGTCATCTCGCATGCCCAACGCGCTTAGCAGTCCTATCCAAGCCGTGGCCCGGTGCGTCCGCAACTTATACCAACCGCCCCAGCCCCTGACTCTCGGGGGCTTCCCAAGCGGCTTGAGGTTCGATTCGATAATCCACCGCGCCGATTCGCGGGAAAGGGGCATCGG
>Ga0302267_10002784_pt1 | contig 20767 bp, 18 predicted proteins | sample III_Bog_E1_3_FD_194555 | JGI IMG/M metagenome (GOLD analysis project Ga0302267, IMG submission 194555) | Peat permafrost microbial communities from Stordalen Mire near Abisko, Sweden - III_Bog_E1_3 | ecosystem: Environmental > Terrestrial > Soil > Wetlands > Peat | place: Sweden: Abisko... | reverse complement strand
CACCCCGACATCCATCACGCCGTTGCCGTGGGCTACCCGGACGCGCTCATGGGTGAGCGGGTCGCCGCCTTCGTCGAGTCCGCCACGCCCTTCGATCTCGAAGCGTGCCGGCGTTGGTTCAGCGACCGCGGCGTGGCCAAGTTCAAGACGCCCGAGAAGGTCGAGCGCCTCGACCACCTCCCCTTGCTGGGCTCGGGCAAGCCCGACCGGGCCGCCCTGCAGCGCCGGGCCGCCGCCACTTGAGCCGGGCCGCCCCACCTCGCGGGGCCGCTCCGCCGGGCCCCCGATAGCTTTGGCGCGTGCCACGCCGCAATCTGATCCCGTTCCTGCTGCTCGCCGCCCTCGGCGTCGGCGGTCTGGCCTTCGCCGTCCTGGGTGCGTCGTCGGCCCCCAGCGGGGCCACCCTCACGGTGCAGAACGGCTCCGCCCGGACCTTCGGCACGCCCACCGGGTCGACGTCGTTCGCCTTCGACCTCGTGAACACCATCTCCACTTCCGCCGGGCCTTCGGGGTGGACCGGATCGAAGGGCACCATCCGCCAGGTGCGCCAGGTGGACTACAAGCCGCCGTCGCGCATGACGATGTACCAGGAGACCGCCTCCGGTTCGAAGCTCATCGCCGTCCTCAGCCCGTCCGCCGCCGCCTGCAGGCTCAGCAGCTACACGGCCATCGTCGGCGGCTCCACCCCGTGGACGCCCAGCGGGACGGCTTTCGTGCGGACCGAGACCCTGGCCGCCTTCGAAGGCCGGGTGCCGGCCGCCGCGGCCACGACCTGCGCGTCGCGCCCCAGCAACGTGCCGGGGACGGTCGAGGAGCGGGCCGTCGTGCGCGGCGACTACCTCGTGGGTATCCGCCTCACCGTAGATGTGCCGCAATCCCTGGCCAACGGCCGGCATGCCGCCAGCGAGGTCGAGAACCAGTCGCTGGTCCTGCTCCAGATCAACGGCACCCCGACGTCCGCCCTGCGCCCGTGACCCGCACGTCGTCGGCGCCGGGCCGGCCTCAGGAAAGGACTTCGGCCGCCTGGAGCCTGGTGCGCAACAGCGTGGCCACGCGCTCGCGGTGGGCCGCAGCGTCCCCGTAGCTCACCTGATCGAGCTGGGCCCGCTTCAGGTAGAGGTGCATGTCGTGCTCCCACGTGAAGCCGATGCCGCCGTGGACCTGGAGCCCGGCCGCCATGACGCGGCGCGACGCGTCGGAGCACCACGCCTTGGCCATACTGGCCGCCAGTGAGCGCTCGGGGTCGCCGGCCGCGGCGCACCAGGCCGCGTAGTACGCGGTCGAGCGCATCCCCTCCACGTCGACCAGCGCGTCGGCCAGCATGTGCTTGACGGCTTGGAACGAGCCGATCGGCTTGCCGAACTGCACCCGGTCCTTGGCGTATTGCACGGTGAGGGCCAGGACATGGTCGGCCGCTCCGAGCATTTCGGCACTGGCCAACGTGGCCGCCCGGTCGACCAGCAACGCGGCCGCCTCCGGGCCGCCCACGAAACTCGCCGGCGTGTCGTCGAAGTCCAGCACGCCGAGCTCGCGCGTGCGGTCCATGGCGGACAACGGCGCCGGGCGTCCCGCTGAGCGAAGGTCCACCGCGTAGACACCGCCACCGGCCAGGACCACGGCCACATCGGCCGAGGGCGCATAGGCGACCGGGGGCGTCTGTCCGCTCAGGCGCGCCTGGCCCTCGGACCCGGACACGGTGAGCCCGCTCGACCCCGGGGCGGCAACGACACATCCCACGGCGTCACCTTGGCCCAGGGCCTCCCGCCACTCGTCGTTGGCGGCGACGGCCCGCGCCTCGTCACCGCAGAGCGCACCCAGCGCCACAATGGTGGGCAGGAACGGGGCGGCCACCAGTCGGCGACCGATCTCCTCGCAGAGCACGGCCAACTCGACCATGCCCAGCCCCAGGCCACCGTCGTCCTCGGGCAATTCGATGGCCAGCCATCCCTGCTCCGCCATGGCCGACCAGACCGTCTCGTCGTAGCCCGTCGGCGCGTCCACCGCCGCATCGCCGGACGCGGCGCCGGCGCCGGGAAGGGTCCCGACGATCACGCCGGTCCCCACCCGGGCCCGCAGGGCGTCGGATCCGGCCATCTTGTCGAGGAGTGACGCTGCTGCGTCACGCAAAGCTTGCTGGTCGCCTGAGAGGTCGAAGTCCACGGCGGCGAAGTCTACGGTGGCGACTGACACTGGTGTCACCTCGCCTGGCGGCTGTGCCATGCTGCGGCGGATGGATCTGCACGCCACGGCCGAGCAGGAGTCGCTGCGAGCGGCGTTCCGGAGCTGGCTCATGGAGCATCTGCCCTGGCCCTATGGCGTCGGGCTGCCGCCCCGGTTCGACGACCTCGCCGAGACGGTCGCCTTCGGACGGCGCTGGCAGGGCGAGCTGGCCGCCGACGGCTGGGTCGGCCTCACCTGGCCCGAGGAATACGGTGGCCAGGGCCTGGGGGCGCTCGAGAACTACGTGGTGATCGAGGAGCTGGCCCGGGCCCGGGCTCCCGAGCTGGTGGGCCGGATCGGCATCAATCTGGTGGGGCCCACGCTGCTGGCCCACGGGACGCCCGAACAGAAAGAGCGCTTCCTCCACCGGATCCTCTCGGCCTCCGAACTGTGGTGCCAGCTCTTCAGTGAGCCCGACGCCGGGAGCGACCTGGCCTCACTCACCACCCGCGCCGTGCCGGTCGAGGGCGGCTACCGGGTGACCGGGCGCAAGGTCTGGACCTCCTACGCCCAGTTCGCCGACTGGGGCCTCTGCCTGACCCGCAGCGACCCGACCGCCGCCAAACGACAGCAGGGCATCACCTCCCTCATCATCGACATGCATGCCCCGGGCGTCGTGGTGCACCCGCTCGTGCAATCCACCGGAGAGGCGGAATTCAACGAGGTCGAGCTGGACGACGTGTTCGTGCCCGACGACCGGCGCATCGGCACCGAAGGCGAGGGGTGGCGTATCGCCGGCTCGACGCTGGCCCACGAGCGCGGCATCAACCCGCGCCAGCTGGTGATCCACACGCAGCTCATTGAGGAGCTCCTTCGCCTGGCCGAGGCCAACGGGAGCTTCGACGACTGGCGCCTGCGCCAGTCGCTGGCCCAGGCCGCCACCGAGGTACGCCTCTTCCAGCTGCACAACTGGCGCTCGCTCACCCGCCTCTCCAAGGGCGAGGCACCGGGACCCGAGGGCAGCGCCCTCAAGCTGTACTGGAGCGAAATGTCCAAGCGGCTGCACCAGACGGCGCTCGACGTGCTCGGAACCGCCTCGCCGCTGTGGGAGGGCGCCGAGGGGAACCCGGCCGACGGCGCCTGGCAACGCTCGTGGCTGTATTACCAGGCGTCCTCCATCTTCGCCGGGACCAACGAAATCCAGCGCACGCTGGTGGGCGAACGCGTCCTGGGACTGCCCCGGGGTTGAGCGTTCCCGGGCGGACGGGCGGCACGGCAGGATGGGCGACTCAGCAAGGGATGGGTGAAATGGCAGAGAACTTCGAGACGATCCTCTACGTGGTCGACGGTGCCGTCGCCACCATCACCATGAACCGGCCGGACATGGCCAACGCGCAGGACTCCACGCTCATTGACGAGATCGATGCAGCCCTGGACCTGGCCGACGCCGACGACGCGGTGCGGGTCGTGATCCTGGCCGGGGCCGGGAAGCACTTCTCCTCGGGCCACGATCTCAAGGCCCTGGTCAGCGGTGACGGATCGGACCCCTGGGTGGCGATGCGGGAGACGCCCGAAGGCAAGTTCCAGCACGAGAAGACCATGTACTACGACCGCTGCCTGCGGATCCACGACTTCCGCAAACCGACCATCGCCGCCGTGCAGGGCAGTTGTGTCGCGGCCGGGCTCATGCTGGCCGCCATGTGCGACCTCATCGTCGCCGCCGACGACGCAGTGTTCTCCAACCCGGTCCTCCGCCTCACGGGGGCCGGGGTCGAGTTGCTCGTCGAGCCGTGGGAGCTGGGTATCCGTAAGGCCAAGGAGTTCCTCCTCACCGGTGACACCATCGACGCCCAGGAGGCGTGGCGCCTGGGACTGGTCAACCGTGTCGTCCCCCGGGATGAGCTCGTCACACGGACACGGGAGCTGGCCGACCGGATCGCCCTGGTGCCACCGATCACGGCGCAGACGGTCAAGGACAGCCTCAACCAGACGGGCAACCTCATGGGCAAGCGCGACGCGCTCAAATACCACTTCATGGCCCACCACTGGGTCCACAACACGGCGACCGCGCTGAACGCGCTGGCCGCCCGCAAGAGCAAGGGCTCCATGCGCGACGTCATGGCCGAGCGCGAGCAGGGCCACCCGGGGTGAGCGATCCGCCCACCGGCCCACTCGCCGGCATCCGCGTCATCGACGTCGGCACCCGGATTTCCGCGCCGTTCTGCGCCGGCCTGCTGGGCGAGCTGGGCGCCGACGTCATCAAGGTGGAGCTGCCGGGCGAGGGCGACTTCATGCGCACCATCGGCCCCTTCGTGCCGATGGAGGACGAGCCCGACTACTCCCTTTTCTGGGCGGTCGAAGGGCGGGGCCGGCGCGGTGTCACCTGCGACCTCCGCAAGCCCGAAGGCAAGGAGCTCTTCAAGCGGCTGGTAGCGACGGCGGACGTGCTGTGCGAGAACTTCCGGCCCGGAACGATGGAGCGCTGGGGCCTCGGTCCCGAGGATCTCCCCGAGGACCTCGTCTACGTGCGCATCAGCGTCTTCGGTCAGTCGGGCCCGTACTCCCCCCGTCCCGGGCTCGACCGTCTCGGGATCGCCTTCGGCGGACTCCTCAACCTCACCGGCGATCCCGACCGCCCGCCCGTGCGGCCCGGCGTCACGATTTCGGACTACCTCACCGGCACCTTCGCCGCCTTCGCCGCCGTGGCTGCACTCTACGGACGCGACCAGGCGGCCCGGGGCGGCGACGTCATCGACGCGCCCTTGTACGCCTCCGTCCTGCGCATTCTGGAGTGGACGCTGGCCGGGTACGACAAGTTGGGGATCGTGCGTCAGCGCGAAGGGAATCGCCTCTCGACATCGGCCCCGCTCGACAACTACCCGACGGCCGACGGCTTCTTCATCTGCATCGTGGCCGGGTCCGACGCCAACTTCCACCGTTTGTGCAAGGTCATGGACCGTGCGGACCTCATCGATGATGCACGCTTCACCACCCTGGCCGATCGAGCCTCGCGCAGCGGGGAAATCAACGGCATCGTCGCCGACTGGACCTCGAGCCTGCCCGCTGAGGAGATCACGGCCCGCTGCGTGCAGTACGACGTCCCCGTCGGCACCGCCTACAGCGCCGCCGACATTTTCGCTGATCCGCACATGGCCGCCCGCGGTGACCTCGTGGCCGTCGACGATCCCGTCATCGGGCCGGTCCGCCAGCAGGCTCCGTTTCCCCGGTTGGCCAAACACCCGGCTCCGCCGCCTCGCGGCGCGCCTCGCCTCGGTGAACACAACCAGGAGGTCTGGCGCGACCTGGTCGGGTTGAGTGACGAGGAGCTGGCCGATCTGGGCGACCGCGGCGTGGTGTGACGGGGCGGCCCCAGGCCACCCGGCGTCAACTTGAGCTGACGACCCGCCCCAGGTAGATGGCGCCACCGAAGGTGAACACACCGCCGTCGGCCGCGGCCATCCAGTAGCCGTTGGTGGAGTTGTCGGCCGCCATGCCCACGACCGGGGCGGCCAGCGTGAGGCCTCCGGTGCTCCCGTCGAAGGGGGCTTGGCCGAAGGTGAAGATGCCGCCGTCAGAAGCGACCACGCGATAGCCCTTGCCGTCGGATGACGCCTCAATGCCCACGATGGGCTTGTTCAGGTGGACGCTCCCGGTGCTCCCGTAGAACGGGGCGTCGAAGCCGAAGATGCCGCCGTCGGAGGCCACCTCCCAGTAGCCGCCGGTCGTCGGGTCCGCCGCCATGCCGACGATCGGCCTGTTGAGAGTCCTGCCGCCCATGGAGCCGAAGAAGGTCGCGTCCCCGAAGCTGAAGACGCCGCCATCGGCGGCCACCATCCAGTACCCCTTGCCGTCGGGCGTGGTGGCGATCCCGACGATTGGCTTGTCGAGCCGCAGCGAGCCCGTCGAGCCGTAGAAGGCGGCGTCGCCGAAACTGAAGATGCCGCCGTCAGTGCCGACGAGCCAGTACCCCTTGCCGTCGGGCGTCGAGGCCATGCCCACGATCGGTGCGTTCAGCGTGCCGCTCAAGGAGCCGTAATTCGCGGCGGATCCGAACGCGCCCACCGTGCCGTTGGCCTCGACCTCCCAATATCCGGTCCCGTTCTGCGTCGGCGCGATGGCCACGGTGCGCGAACCGGATTGGACCGCGGTGGCCAGCTGGCCCCAGCTGGCCACGATGTCGGTCGGCGGCGAACAGGTACTGACGACCATGGCGGCGATGGAACCGCCCGCGTAGCCCGAAGACGAGAACGCCGCACCCATGGAAAGGATCGGCGGGCCGGAAGGGCAGCCGGCGAACTGGTGCAGGATGATGTCGCGGTGGCCCCAGCATCCCGAAGGGTCCGACAGACTGCACGCCGAGTTCGACGTCGCCGAGCCGGCATACCCGTCGTCGTACATCCAGTAGTAGTCGGCCTCGAGCACGGAGGTGAGGCCGCCGGCCCAGATCGATCCACCGTACGAAATGGGCGCACCACCGGTGACGGTGGAAGGGAAGGTCGGGTCGCCGCCGGAGTTGGCACCGCCCTGGGCGTACGCATTGAGCTGTGACGTGACGTATTGGATGGGCTGCTCCCCGCGGTCGACGCGCTCGTCGTTGACGACGGTGAGGACCTGCTGATCGAACGGCAGAGCGCCCAACGCCGACTCGGAGACGTCCATGGAGCCCACGCCTTCCTGGCTGCGAGCGTCGTCAATCGACTGCAGCCAGTCGGGATTGTCCGGCGCCATGTTGGCGGAAGGGTTCGAAGGCGGCAGGATGCCGGCAGCTGACGCCGGCGCGGCACTGACGAACCCCGCTGCGACCGAGCTCATGACGATGGCCCCGATGGGCAGTAGAAATGTCGCGATACGTCGCCTGGACTCGCTGCGGTGCACGCTGTCTTCCCCTTCGTTCCTGCGCTTCGTTACAGGAGATATCGGACAGAAATGCCCGGAACCGAAGGGGGTCTTTTTGACGAAGTACGAACGAGGCCCGGCAGGTCAAGGCCGTCGTGGGCAACCGTTTCGGGTGGCCGCTGCGCCTCATGTCGTGCCTACGCCGCGGCCGCCACACGCTGTGCGCAACCGATGGGCCACCCGTTCGCAACGAGACGCCGACGTCTGCGCCGGCCCACCGGCGCCGCTCTCGTCGTGGCGCTCTGTGACTTCAGCGCGTCTTGCACAGCCTCCAAGGCCGCGTGCAGTGCCGATCACCGCACCATGCCCCGGGCGGCCCGTCTGGGGCCGGCCGGGGTGTGCCGCGGACGGATCAGCGGGAGGGGCGCTTACCCCCGGGGAAGGCCGAGCACGCGCTCGGCCACAATGTTGCGCTGGATCTCGGAGGCTCCGCCCGAAATGGTCCCGGCGAACGAACGCAGGAACTGCAGGGCCCAGGCGCCGTCGTAGAAGGAACCGTTGGCGCTCTCCTCCACCCGGTCCGCCTCGAACCGGGCCAGGTCCCACTCGGTGAACCGGTTGGGGCCCGGACCGTCGAGGTCGAGGCCTTCGAGGCCCAGCGCCACCTGTCCCAGCTGCGTCGCCCGCTGCTCGGCTTCGCTCGTGAACAGCTTGAGCACCATGTGCTCGGGTGACATCTCCCCCCGGCTCGCCTTGGCGAACCCGCGGTACCCCAGGCAGCGCATGGCTTCGGTGTCTGTGGCGAGCCGGCCGATGGCCTCGGCCAGCCGCGGGTCATCGCCCAGGGTGCCGCCGTGGCCGTCGGGACGCGCCGCCACACGCACGAGGGCCTTCAGCGTGCGCTCCATTTTCGACACGTTCATGATCCACAGCATCCCGCGCTCGTGGCGCAGCGAGCCCTGGCTGACGGCCCAGCCGTGGTTGAGGTCCCCCAGCAGGTTCTCCTCGGGCACCTCCACGTCGGTGAAGAAGACCTCGTTGAAGTCGGCGTGGTGGGGGTCGGTGAGCTCGGGCAGCGGCCGGCAGACAATGCCGGGCGTGCGCATGTCGACGATCAGCGCGCTGATGCCGCGGTGCTTCGGTGCCTCGGTGTCGGTGCGCACGTAGCAGAGGCAGAAGTCGGCCTCGTGGGCGCCCGAGGTCCACACCTTCTGCCCGTTCACCACGAAGTGCCCGTCACGATGCTCGGCCCGCGTCGTCAGCGAGGCCAGGTCGCTCCCGGCGTTGGGCTCGCTCATGCCGAGGCACCATGCGATCTCCCCCTTGAGCGTGGGGACGACGAACCGCTCCTTCTGGTCATCGGTGCCGTATTCGACGATGGAGGCGGCGCAGATGGAGAGCCCTTGCGGGTTGAGCGAGCGCGGCACCATGCGCTCCGTGATGATTTCGTAGTACGCCATCGTCTCTTCGGGCGTGGCGTTACGGCCCCCCAGCTCGGGCGGCCAGCCGGGGACGAGCCAGCCGTCTTCGTACATCTCACGCTGGAAGGCGCGGGCCCAGGCGGGCAGGTGGGCCGAGGAGCGGCGGGGATCGGCCGCCACCACGTCGGGCGCCGGCAGGTGTTGGTCCAGCCAGTCCTCGAATTCGCGCCGGAATTCAGTCAGTTCCTCGTCAGGGGCGAGACGCATGGCCAACTATGACACGGGCGTCAGTCGTCCAGCGAGTCGTCGTCGTCCTCCTCCTCGTGCCGGCCCTCCGAGCCCTGCTTGAAGCCGCGTCGGGCAGCCGGCAGGGCCTGAATCGCGAGCACGATGCCGAATGCCGGCTGGGTCAGGAGGATCGACCCCGAGATCTCGTCCCAGGTGGCGCCGACCTCGGCGGCCAGGCGGGCGTGGCGCTGCACGCCGCCGGGCTGACGGGCGATCACGGTGCACACCATCCGGATCAGTTCGTGGGTCTTGCGGTCCGGGGCGCGCAGCGAATCGATGGAGGCCATCCACGCGTTCTGCGCCTGCAGGACTCCGGGCGCCCACTCGTTGAGGAAGCGCTCCGAGGGGAAGGGCCACACATCCTCCTCGACGTTGACGTCGAGCGCCTCGTCGGGGTCCTCGGTCGTACTCATCGCCTGCTCATGGTAACGGCGGTCGTCAGGAGCCCGGCTCGGGGTCGCGGGGCTGGCCGAGGATCCGCTCCGCGATCACGTTGCGCTGCACCTCGCTGGTGCCGCCGGCGATGGTGAGGCAACGCGTGGAGAGGAAGCCCTGTACCCAGCGCTCCGCCGCACCGTCGAGCACGGCGCCGTTGGCGCCGTAGAGGGACATGCCCATCTCCTGCACCCGCTGCTCGTGCTCCACGCCGAGGAGCTTGCGCACGCTCGATCCGCTGCCCGGATCCACGCCCGACAGCGTCCGCAGGGTGGAGCGGTGACCGAGCAGCGCCACCGACTGCGCCTCGGCGATGAGGTGTCCCAGGCGCTCCTCGACGCTGGGCGGGCTGGGCTCGCCGCGCTCACTGCGGCGTGCCACGGTCCGGGTCAGCGATTCGACACCGGGTCCGAAGGAGGCGCCGGTCGACATCGACACGCGCTCGTTGGCCAGCGTCGTGCGCCCGATGCGCCACCCATCGCCCGGCGCGCCGACGACGGCGTCGTCGGGGACGAACACGTCGTTGAAGAAGACCTCATTGAACATGGCGGCGCCCGTGAGCTCGCGCAGCGGCCTGATGTCGAGCCCCTCGGCGTGCATGTCGACCACGAAGTAGGTGATGCCGGCGTGCTTCCCGGCGTCAGGGTCCGAGCGGGCCAGGCAGATCCCGAAGTCGGCTGTCTGGGCCAGCGAGGTCCAGACCTTCTGGCCGTTGAGGACCCAGCCACCCTCGACGCGCTCGGCCTTCGTGCTCAGCGCGGCCAGGTCGGATCCGGCGCCGGGCTCGCTGAAGAGCTGGCACCAGTTGAGCTTGCCGTGCAGCGTCGGTCGCACCCAGCGCTCCTGCTGCTCGGTCGTCCCGTGCGCAATGAGGGTGGGCAGAGCCCACGCCCCGACCGCCAGGTGGGGCCGCAGCACGCCGGCGGCAGCCAGCTCTTCGTCGATGACGAGCTGCTCGAGCGGTGAGGCGCCCCGGCCCCAAGGGGCGGGCCAATGCGGCATGATCAGCCCCGCCTCTGCGATGGCGACGCGCTGGTCCCCCTCTGCCGCGGCGACCTCCGCCACCACGGCCCGGATCTCGTCCCGCAGCGACTCCGCCTCGGCCGGCAGGTCGGCGGCCAGGTTGCGCCGGGCGCCGGCGATGGCCAGCGCGGCCACCTCGTGCTCGAGCGCGCCCACGTCACCAGCGGTGAAGAGCAGCAGGTTGGCCATGGCGCGCTTGAGGTAGAAGTGGGCATCGTGCTCCCACGTGAAGCCGATGCCGCCGAGGAGCTGAATGCATTCCTTGGCGCAGTGCGCCGCCGCTTCCAGGGCCACCGCGCCGGCAATGCGCGCGCTCAAATGCCGATCGCGGGACTCGTCCTGCGCGGTGTCCTCGTCCTCGCTCCAGGCGGCCGCGGCGTCCCAGGCCACCGCGGCGCACTGCTCGACGGCCACCAGCATGTTGGCCAGCGCGTGCTTCACCGCCTGGAACTGGCCGATGGGGCGGCCGAACTGGACGCGCACCTTGGCGTACTCCGAGGCCGTCTCCAGGCACCAGCGGGCGATCCCCGCGCTCTCGGCCGCGGCCAGCGTCAAGGCCAGGCCCCGCACGTCGTCGTCGGACACCATGACCTGCGCGTCGGCCGGGATGGTCACCCGCCCGTCACCCGCGATGATGAGCTGACCCATGGCGCGCGTGGCGTCGAGCGCCGGCAGCGCCTCGACGGAGACCGCATCGCCCAGCGCCTCCCGGTCGAGCAGCAGCCAGCCCGTTCCCGTGCCGTAGTCCAGCGGGACCAGGACCAGGCGGGCCGTGGGCAGCCCGAGTATCGGTCGCACAGCGCCCGCCAGGGCCAGCGTCCCGTCCTCCGCCAGCTGCCACGGCTGGGGCGTCGCACCCAGCGCCACGGCAGCCGTGATCGACCCGTCGGCCAGACCCGTCAACCATTCCGGTGGCACGCTCGCCGGCCCGCCGGGCGCACGGGCCAGGGCGGCGGAGGCGAGCACCGTCGGCAGGAGAGGCCCGGGGAACAGCGCGTGACCGAGCTCTTCGAGGACGACGGCCAGCTCCGACAGCGTGAAACCCTGCCCGCCCTGGTCCTCGCGCAGGTGCAGTCCCAGCCAGCCCTGGGCGGCCATCTTCTCCCAGGCCGCCGGCAGCTCCTCCGACCCGGGCGCCGCCTCGGCGACCTGCCGCGGCACCGTGGGCGGGGAATGGGTCTGGGCCCAGCGCAGCACGGTGGTGCGCAGCGACTCGTGGTCCTCGGTGACGGCGATCGGCATTACGTGCTCTCCTCCAGGGGAACCTCGGCGCCGGCGCGCCAGAGGGAGATGGCGCCGACGGGGCAGCCCTGCGCAGCCGAGCGCAGCTTTCCCTCGTCGGTCGCCGCGGCGTCCAGGACGACGGCATGACCGTCGTCGCTGAGATCGAAGGTCTCGGGCGCCCAGAAGACGCAATTGCCCGACCCCATGCAGCGGTCCCAGTCGATCTTGACTTCGAGCGAAGCGGGCGCCCCGTCCGGGCCGGCCATCAGGCTGCCCCGATCGTGTCGGGTCCGGCGACCTCGTCGGTCGTCACGCGGGCGCGCCGGGTCTGCCCGGTGCCCACAATGGCCGCTGCGTCTCGCAACGGGTTGGCTCTTTCGCCCATGCGCCTGAAACTACCCCCCGGGGGAGAACACCACCGGCAGGGAGAGCGGCGAGCGGAACGCCATCCCCTCAATGTGCGGCGCGTCGGCGTCGGGGTCCAACGTGAAAGGCCCCAGCCGGTCCAGGAGGGTGTTGATGGCGACCCGCGATTCCATCCGGGCCAGATGCATGCCCAGGCAGACATGGACACCGAAGCCGAAGCCGACGTGCTGGCGCTGCTCGCGGAACATGTCGTAGCGGTCGGGCTCGGGATATTTGCGCTCGTCGCGGTTGGCCGCGCCGATCAGGAGGGCCAGGTCGGCCCCGTTCTCGATCGTCACGCCGGCCAGCTCGACCTCGCGGGTGGCCCGGCGCAGAATGACGCAGACTGGGGGCTCCCAGCGGATCGCCTCCTCGAACGCCTGTGGGAACAGCGAGCGGTCCTTGTACAAGGCGTCGAACTGGTCGCGGTCGTTCAGCAGCCCGAACAGCATGCTGCCCGTGGCGCGGTAGGTCGTCTCCACCCCGGCCGGCAGGAGCAGCCGGAGGAAGGAGAAGATCTCCTCGTCCGTCAGGTGCCGACCCTCGACCTCGGTCCGCACCAGGTCGCTGATGAGGTCGTCACCCGGCCGGGCCCGGCGCTCCTCCATCACGTCGGCGAAGTAGTCGCGCAGCGCGGCGGAGGCGGCAATGCCGCGCTCCCAGTTGGCGGCCACGCTCGTCAGCTCCAACGTCCAGCGCTGGAACTTGGGGTAGTCCTCGCGGGGCAGACCCAGAATGCGGGCGATCACCTGCACGGGGAAGTTGAACGTGACCGATCGCACGAGGTCGGCGCGCCCCTCGTCTATGAAGGTGTCGATGAGCTCGTTCACGACGCGCTCGACAAGGTCTTCTTCCCAACGCTCCAGCATTTTCGAGCGGAAGCTCGAGGCGATGAGCGTGCGGATGCTGCGGTGCTCGGGCTCGTCCATCTGCAGGATGGTGCGGCCCATGACCATGCCCATCACTTCCTCGTAGATGGTCGAGGAGTAGGTCTCGCCGTCGCGCAGCACCTGGACGACTTCGTCGTAACCGAGCACGGTGACGGGCGCCGGCCTGTTCGGATCGGCGGGCTCGGCCCCCTCGCCGAGGTCGATCGGCCCGGAGTGCACGGGGCTGATGCGACGCAGCGCGTGCATCGCCGGATAGGGGTCTCGGATTGTCCCGCCGACCACATCTTTCAACTCGTAGGGGTCGAAAGAAACGACCGTTGAATCGGCCGTGGAATTGCGTCCTGGCATGTCGTTCCTCAACCCCCTAGATTCCGGTGGTCACACCGGATCTGATCAGACTCTTCTGGCACGGATAGCAAACGATCGTTAGGGAGTGTATAGCAAACGATCGTTGGGGAGTCCAGAACCGCCGTGTGGCAAGGGATGCCGCGGGCGGCCTGGTTTGCACCGGAGCCGCCCCGGACAAGGAAGCGCAGTAGGAGGCCACACAAAGGGGACCTCGGACAGCTGTCGAAGTCCCGAGGTCGGAGAGCGGAGAAATGGGACCCAAAATGAGCGTTGGCACGCCCCATCAGGGTGACGCGCGCGCAGAGCGCAGCGGAGCCGCACCCGGAGAGGGGTCGGCGACGCGGCGACGGATCCTGCAGATCGCCCTGACCCTGATGGCCCAGCGAGGCGTCGACGGGACGAGCATGCGCGACCTGGCCTCCGCCGCCGGGCTCAACGTGGCTTCGCTCTACCACTACTTCCCGAGCAAACGGGACCTCTTGGAGTCCGTCCTGATCGAACAGGGGTTCCTCCCCATCCGGCCGGTGCACATTGAGCCGGAGGGCGAGCTACCCCCCGCCGAGCCGCTGACGCTGGCCCAGCTGCTGGCCGAGATCATGACCTCCATGTTCGAGGTCGAGGATTTCGTCCGCCTGATGGTCGGCGAGGCCATCCGCGGCGATGCCACCGCCCGCGCCGTGGGCGTGGACCTGTTCGGCGCTTTCGAATCGGCCATTGAGGACTGGGTGCAGAACAACCGTCCCGACCTCGACGAGGGACCCGGCGCCGCTGCGGTGGCCCGGCTCCTCAGCGCCATGGTGGTCGGGATCTTCATCCAACACGCCGCCGACGTGCTCGGCGAGGAGGGGGATGACCTCACCGCCCTTTCTCTCGACCGGGCCCGCGAGGCGGCCTCCATCCTGCGACCCCCGGACTGAGGGGCGGGCGCCGCCGCGCCCGCTGATTCGGGCCTGACCTCGAGGTCCGGTGCCCGGCGACACTTGCCAGTGTCCACGACCGCGGCACACACTGGCGCCGTGCCGAACCCCACGCCGACCGCCGCGCCCACCGCTGTCGCCTCTGCCGTCTTCTCGGTACCGGCCGAGACCGTGTGGGCGTACCGACTCGACTTCGCCAACCTCCCCGCCTACAACCCCGACGTGAGCGGTGTCGCACGCGTCGCCGACGGGGCGGGCGACGGTGTGGGAGGCGTGCTCGGGCCCGGCGCCCGGTACACCTTCGGGTTGACGGACCCACGCCGACCCGGCGTCACGCAGCCCATTTCGCTGTGGATCGTGGAGGCCGTCACCCCGACGCGCGTGACCGCCGCCATGTCCGGCGGCAGCGACGCCTACGAGGAGTTCGTGGTCCGCCCGCTCGACGACGGCGGCTGCGAAGCGATCCTCACGTTGTGGGTCACGCTCCCTGACGGCCTCTCCGATGACGTCGTGGCCGCCGCCGCCGCCGGGAGCCTCGACTCCATCAGCAAAGAGCTCCGCCTCATGAAGCAGAACCTGGAAGGGGCCGCCGCCGCGGCACCGTGAAGTGGAACACAGGTGGGGCTCCCCGCTCTCGACGCTCTAGTGGCTGTAGTGGGCGTCCGCGTCGGCAAGGCGCTCGGCCAACCGGGCCAACATCTTCACGCTGATGGAGGGCGTCGTCGCCAGCATCGACTTGAACGCACGGGCGTCGAGGACCAGCAGCTCCATGTCGGTCTCGGCCACGACGTCCGCCGTGCGGACGCCGCCATGGAGCAGCGCGAGCTCGCCGAAATACCCCCCGGGCGTGAACTCCGCCACCTGACGCCTCCCCAACCGGCACGACGCGATCCCTGACAGCACGAGGAAGAACTCGCGACCGAGGGAGCCCTGGACCGTCAGGACTTCGCCTTTCTCGACGTTGACCGGAGTGCCGAGTTGCGCGATTTTCCGGACTTCGCTGTGCGAGCAGCCGGCGAAGAGCGGCACCGCCCGCAACAGCTCAATCTGCCGCTTGGGGATGCGATGGCGCACGTCACCACCTGTTGCGGGCTTGAACTGCTTGGGCACTCCGGCCGGGGCGTACCTCCCCCAGCCTCCGAGTGCCGGGTCCTTGGGCTGGCGAGGGCCGTGCGGGCTCACCCGCCGTCGCGCAACCGCTGGCGCAGCACGAACTTCTGGATCTTCCCCGAAGCGGTCCGCGGCAACTCGTCGACGATCCGGATCTCCTCGGGCCACTTCTGGCGGGTCAGGCCGGCCGCCTGCAGGTGCGCCCGGAGCGCGTCCATGTCGGGAGGCTCACTGCCCGGCTGCATGCGGAAGAACGCACAACCGTGCTCGCCCAGCCGCTCGTCGGGGGCCGCCACCACCGCGACCTCCGCCACTCCCTTCATGTGGGCCAGCAGCTGCTCGACCTCGGCGGCACTGACATTCTCGCCACCCCGGATGATGATGTCCTTCACCCGGTCCGTGATGGTCAGGTAGCCGTCCTCGTCAATGACGCCGATGTCACCCGTACTGAACCACCCGTCGGCGTCAATGAACTCCGCGTTGAGCGCGGGATCCGTGTAGCCGGCGAATCGGTCGGCACCGCGGCTGAGGATCTCGCCGGGCTCCCCCACCCCCACGTCCGTGCCCTCCTCGTCCACGGTCCGGATCTCGACCCATGCCATGGGCCTCCCGTCGGTGTGGATGCGCTTCTCCTTCGGCGCGTCGTGCAGGGACCCCGTGATGGAGGGGTGCTCGGTCGACCCGTAGGAGCGGACCAGCGAAATCCCCAGCGCGTCCGCCCGCTCCGCCACCGCGTTCGGGATGGGCGAGCCGCCCAGTCCGACGTAGCGCATCAACTCGACGTGCTGGGGGCCGAAGCCCGGCGAGTCGAGCAGGCTGGTGAAGAAGTAGGTCGAGCCGCTCCCCGCGGCAATGTGCTCCTCCACCATGGCGTCGAGGACGGTGGGCGGGTCCCAGCCGTCGATCATGTAAATGGGCCGCTTGCTGTAGAGCGGGCAGAGCAGGCCGCCCAGCATGCCGATGGCGTGGCCAACCGGGGCGCCCACCAGGCTCGGCAGGTCACGCTTGGACTGGTGGTCCGACAACTGGCGCACTTCGCAGCCCAGGGTGCGGTGGGTGTGGACGACACCCTTGGGATCGGCGGTGGTTCCAGAGGTGTACCCGATCAGCGCCGGGCCGTCCGGGTCGACGTGCGCCGGCCCGCTGACGGGGTCCGCGCTGCGCAGGTCGTCGAAACGCACGTATCCGGATGTGCCGTCCGTGACGTCGCCCACCACGACGACGTGCTCCAGGTTCTCCAACCCGTCGCGCACCGTGGCCAGGTCGGCCAGGTAGTCCCGCTGCCCGAGACGCGAGACGATGATGATCGCCTTCGCCCCGCTCTGGCGCAGAATAAACCCGAGCTCCTTTGGTCCGTAGAAGTGGACGATCGGCACGAGCGTGACGCCGAGCATGCTGCAGGCGTAGAAGGTGATGGCCGCTTCGACCCAATTGGGCAGCTGGAAGGCCACCATGTCGCCGGGCCCGAGCCCGAGTGCGCGTAGACCACCAGCGACGCGCAGCGACTCCTCGTACACCTCCCCGACCGTCCCGAGGTAGGGGTTTGTCGGCGACCAGATGCGGAACGGCCGCGTCGGGTCCTGCAGGAGGCAGTCACGCAGGAACTCCCCCAGCGTCCGGTCGTCCCAGGCGCCCTCCGCCAGGTAGCGCTCCGCCAATGCAGCCGGCACCGGCCGCAACTCGAACGTGGTCATGCAGATTCGACGAAGAGCGAGGCCAGGCGGTGGCGCTGGGCGCCGGCCCCGCCCGCCAGAAGATCGTTCTGCTTCACCCGCTTGAACAGGAAATGGGCATCGTTCGCCCATGTGAAGCCGACCCCGCCATGCAGCTGAATGTCGTCACCCGTCACGCGCACACCGGCGTCCGCCGCGTAGCTCGAGGCCATGGCCGCGGCCTGCTCCCGCTCGGGTGCGTCGGTGTCGGACGCCCAGGCGGCGAACTGGAAGCCCGCCCGTGCCATCTCGACCTGCTGGAACATTTCGACCAACCGATGCCGCACCGTCTGGTACGTGGCGACGGGCTTGTCGAACACAATCCGTTCCGACGTGTAGGCGATGGCTTCGGTCAGCGCCCGTTGGGCGGCGCCGACGTTCTCCGCCGCCAACCCGACGGCGATGTCGTCCTGAATGCGCTGCCACAGGCCCGCTTGGCTCCCCGACGGGCCCAGCGGCACGACCGGCGTGTCGTCGAGAACGAGGCGGGCGAGCTTGCGCGTCGGATCCAGCGAGGGGACGAGCTCGGCCTGGGGTGACTCGAGGAGGTACGAGCGCACACCCTCCTCACTGCGGGCCACCACAATGACCCAGTCCGCCGTGTGGCCGTCGACCACGATCGGCTTCTCACCGCTGACGACCCACTGGGCCGCCTTGCGGCGCGCCCGGGTCCGGACGGTGGACAGAGGGTCGCCGTGCCCCAACTCGCCCAGGGCAATGGTGCCCCGCCGGGCACCCGAGGCCAGGTCGCCCAGCAGCTCCGTCGCGTCCAGCACATTGGCGGCAATGGTGGCCGCCACGGCGGAGGAGAAGAACGGGCCGGGGAGAGGGATGCGTCCCATCTCCTCCAACACCACGCACATTTCGAGCAGGCCGACACCGCTGCCGCCGTACTCTTCTGGCACCAGCAAACCAGTCCATCCGAGGTCGACCAGCGTGGACCACAGCGTCGGCGTGATGCCATCGGCGTCCTCGGCCAACTGACGCACCACGTCAGGCCCGCACTCGCGCTCCAGCGCACTGCGGGCCACGTCCTGCAGTGCGAGCTGCTCGTCGTCGTATGTGAAGTCCACGGGCTCCCCTACGTCTCGCTCACCACGTGCCATTCCCTGACACTGGCGTCAGAGTACACGGTGGTTCGGGTACTCTTCCCGTGTGGATTTTGCCCTTGCACCAGAGGACGAGAAGTTCCGCGACGAGTTGCGGGCCTGGCTCGACGAACACTTGGCCCCCTTCTTGCAGGCCGAAGAGCTGGGGGACGATGCCAGTCTCTCGGGTGAGGCCAGCCAGCAACGTCGCCAGAAGTGGCAGCGCAAGCTGCACGAAGGCGGGTGGGCGGCCATCCATTGGGGCCCCGACTATTCCCAGGGCCGCACCATCAACGCCATGCAGCGGCTCATCTACTCGGAGGTGATGGCCGAGTACCGCACGCCCGGGACGTTCAACACCAACGGGATCTGGCAGATCGGGCCCATGATCATTCAGTGGGGCACCGAGGAGCAGAAGGCACAGTGGCTGCCCTCCATCCTCGAGGCGGAGGAACACTGGTGCCAGGGCTTCAGCGAGCCCATGGCCGGCAACGACCTGGCCAACCTGCGGACGACGGCGATCTACGACGCCGCGACGGACGAGTACGTGATCAACGGATCCAAGATCTGGATCTCCTCCGCGCACCTGGCCACCTGGGGACTCTTTCTCCTGCGCACGGACCCGACCGCCATTGAGCGGGGCAAGAAGCACGAAGGGATCACGGCCTTCATCCTCAACCTGAAGACGCCGGGCATCGACGTACGGCCGATCCGCGACATGGCCGGTGAGGAGCTCTTCAACGAGATCTTCTTCACCGACGTGCGCATCCCGGCCAAGTGGCGCCTGGGCGACGAAGGCGCCGGGTGGATGGTCGCCATGGGCACCCTCGGTTTCGAGCGCGTGGGCATTGCCACGCAGATCGCCATCCTGGCCGCCGACCTGCGCGCCATGACCGAGGCCGCCCGCAGCGTGAACCCCGGTGCACTCGAGGATCCCTCGCTGCGGGACCGCATCGCCAAGGTCTGGACCGAAATCGAGCTGGCGCGACTCCTCTCCCTCCGGGCACTCTCCAAAATCATGAAGGGCGAGAAGAACTGGCCCGAGGTCCCCTTCGCCAAGCTCTCGTGGTCTTCCATGGCGCAGACACTCGCCGAGTTGGCTGTGGACCTGCTCGGCCCCGCCGGCGCCCTGGCGCGGGGCGGTCCGGACACGGTCGACCGGGGAAAGTGGACGCGCCACTACGCCTTCCAGCGCTACTCGACGATCGGCGGCGGCTCCACCGAGATTCAGAAGAACATCATCGCCGACCGCGCCATTGCCATGCCCGGCAAATCGCGCGGCTGAGCCGCACCGCACCGTTGGCCGCCGACCCACGCGCCACCTGCATCATCGGTGTCGCCCGCCACACCTGGCACCCGTCCGACACCCCCGACGGCGCGCCCGAGCCGCTCGCCATGTGGGAGCAGATGGCCCGTGACGCCGCCGCCGACACGGGTATCCCCGACGCGGCCTCCCTTCTCGCCGCGCTCGAGAGCGTCGATGTCGTCTACTCGCAGTCGTGGCAGTACGACGATGCTGTCGCCCGGCTCTCCGAACGTATCGGCGCCGCGCCGGCGCGCCCGCGCTACTCGGGTATCGGCGGCTCGGTGCCCCTCGTGTTGGCCACCGAGGTGGCGCGCGAAATAAGAGCGGGCCAGCTCGACCTGGCCCTGGTCACGGGCGCCGAAGCGCTGGCCACGGTACGTCGCCTCAAGAAGGCCGGCGAGAAGCCGCAGTGGTCCTTCCGCCCGTCCGAGAAGCGGCCCTTCCCGATGGACATGGACTTCGACCCGTCCGAGATCACCCACGCCGTCTTCGAGGCCTACCTGACCTTTGCCTTGTTCGACAACGCCCGGCGCGCCCACCTCGGGCGGGGCCTCGGCGAGCATCGCGCCCAGCTGGGCCGGGTCCTCGCACCAATGACGGAAATCGCCGCGGGCAGTCCCCACGCCTGGTTCCCGGTCGCCCGTGACGCCGAGGAGATCGTCACCGCCACCCCGGACAACCGGATGGTGGCCTACCCGTACACCAAACTGATGACGTCGATCATGGACGTCGACATGGCCGCGGCGCTCGTGCTGGCCAGCGCCGCGAAGGCGGACGCGTTGGGCGTCCCCGAGGACCGCCGGGTCTACCTGCGCGGATCGGGCTACGCCGAAGACCCATCCCACGTGGCCGGCCACCCCGAGCTCTGGCGCTCTCCCGCCATGGCGGCTGCGGCCGGAGCGGCGTTGGCCGGGGCAGGCATCGGCGCCGACGACGTCGCCCACCTCGATCTGTACTCGTGCTTCGCCAGTTCGGTGTGCTTCGCACTCGACGCGCTGGGGATCGGCGAGGACGACAGCCGATCTGTCACGCAGACCGGTGGGTTGCCCTACCACGGTGGGCCCGGCTCCAACTACATGACCCACTCGCTGGCCGCCATGGTCGAGACACTCCGCCAGGAGCCCGGCTCGTACGGCGTGACCAGCGGAGTCGGCATGCACATGCAGAAGCACGCCTACGGCGTGTGGTCGACCGACCCCGGCACCGGGCCCATGCCCGACGTGGCGCCCGCTCGACCGGCGGCCGAACCGCTCGCCATCGCCCAAGCACCCGAGGGCAAGGCGACCGTGGCGACGTATTCGGTCCTGCACGGTCGTGACGGAGGCCCCGAGCGGGCCGTGTTGATCTGCGATCTGCCCGGGGGCAGCCGCTGCTACGCCCTGCTCGACGGCGGCGGCGACGTGTTGGCGGGAACCGAGGCCGACGAGCTGATCGGGCGCAGCGTCACGCTGACGCCCGCCGACGGGATCAATCACGCCGTGCTCGGCTAGCACGGGGTCGGCGCCCGGCCCACTGGTCGCCGGTATCGACGGCGCTCGGGGAGGCTGGGTCATGGTCACCGTCAGCCGGGACGGGGACGGGGACGGGGAAGCGGACGTCCGGGT
>Ga0302267_10002779_pt1 | contig 20788 bp, 13 predicted proteins | sample III_Bog_E1_3_FD_194555 | JGI IMG/M metagenome (GOLD analysis project Ga0302267, IMG submission 194555) | Peat permafrost microbial communities from Stordalen Mire near Abisko, Sweden - III_Bog_E1_3 | ecosystem: Environmental > Terrestrial > Soil > Wetlands > Peat | place: Sweden: Abisko... | reverse complement strand
TTTCGCATCAGCAGGTTCCGGCGGCGAAGGGCCTTATGGCGGAACTCCTGCCGCTGTGCCGGGAACGGTGCAGGCTGAGAATTACGACACCGGCGGCCAGGGAGTGGGCTACGACGTGAGTTCGACCAATGGATCTGGGAACAGCTACCGCTCGGACGGCGTGGATCTGGAGGCCACCACCGACACAGGTGGAGGTTATGACGTTGGCTGGACGGCCGCTGGGCAGTGGTTCCGTTACACCGTAAATGTGGCCACAGCCGGAGAGTACACGGTGGGCTTCCGTGTGGCTGCTCCGACAGCTGTCACCGATGCGTTCCATCTTTCTAACTCAGGGGGGTCGGACCTTAGCGGGACTATCAGCGTTCCCGCGACCGGCGGCTATCAGACGTGGACCACGGTGACAGCCACTGTGACGCTTCCGGCCGGAGAGCAGACGTTGACTCTCTTCCAGGATGCGGCAGGCTGGAACATCAACTACATGTCGTTCACGGCCGGGGGCGGCGGTGGGACAGGTAATTGCACCGGTGTATCAAGCATTACGGTGGGGGGGACGACTTACACGCCGCAGTGGTGCCAGGAATTCAACGGCAGCGCAGCCTCTCCGGACACCACGGTGTGGAATTTCGATCTCGGAAATAATGGCGGCTGGGGCAACGGCGAGGCGGAAGTCTATTGCGGACCTCCGGGCTACTCAGGCAATCCTTCGCAGTGCCCAACCTCGTTCAGCACTTCCACAGCTCCTGTCTACATCGACGGCAACGGGCATCTCGTGATCCAGCCGAGAGATGTGGGGGGGACCTGGATATCTGGACGCATGAATACCGAAGGGAAGCAAAACTTTACCTACGGCATTCTCGAAGCCAGCATCCAGCTTCCCAATACGACGAACCAAGGCCTGTGGCCAGCGTTCTGGACACTGGGCAGCAACATCACCACCGTTCCGTGGCCTACTTGCGGTGAAGCGGACATCATGGAGAACTGGTCTCCGCAGGTGGATGGCGGGGCCGGCACTACGGGAAACAATTCCACAATCCACACTGCTGACACGGGTGGGAGTGGAGTCGGAGCACGATACACCTTCCCTGGCGGAGAAGCGACCGACACCGCCTTCCATACTTACGGAATCGTTTGGACTGCGAATGAGATGCAGTTCTTTGTCGATAACGCGTCAGCACCATTCTTCACTGTTACACCCAGCAGCCTTCCGTCAGGGGATACGTGGCCATTCAATCAGAGTATTTTCACGATCCTGAATGTGGCTGTCGGTGGCACTCTGGGCGGATCAGACTCCGGCCTGACCAATCCAGGGCCGCTGACAGTGGATTATGTTCGTTGGTACACGGCTAATTAAGCGACACTGGCGGAATTGAGGTAATTCCGCTCAATGAAAAGTATGTTAACTTTCACAACTAACGGAGTGGGGGCAAGGCGATCGTCGAGAAGTCAGCGACGAATGCCTTGTCCCCAGACCGGGCGGAAACCCTGATAGCCGAGAGTCATAGTTCTAAATTCTCCGTTAGTAAGTCATTGAACCGATAGCCCACGCGCGGAACCGTTAACAGGTACTTTGGATTGAGCGGATCATCTTCAATCTTTCTTCTTAACTGACTTACAAACATTCGAATATAAACGGAGTCGGTTCCATACTCTGATCCCCACACAGCTCTAAGGAGTTTGATCGGAGAAATGGCATCGCCGGCGTGAATCATCATATAGAGAAGCACATCGAATTCCTTGGGTGTGAGATGAATTAACCGCCCGCACTTCCGCACTTGGTACTTCGCTTTGTCCAGTTCCAACTGGCCAACTCGTATCGGCGCGGTCCCGGTAGTGACTGGGAGATTTCCCCGGCGAACGGCTGCTCGCAGGCGCGCGGTCAATTCGCGAACGCCGCAGGGTTTGGTGATGTAATCGTCTGCGCCGGCATTCAATGCGACTACCTTGTCATCCTCACTGTCCATAGCCGACAACATGAGAATCGGAAGGCGCCCAATTGAAAGCCGAATGCTTCTGCAGGCCTCCAGGCCGCCTATTCCCGGCATATCAACGTCCAACAGCACCGCATCAAAATGGGTTACATGAATCAGTGACAACGCCTCATCTGCTCGAGGCACATCCACGGTCGTGAATCCCAGGCCAGATAAAGTCACACACAATGCCCGTCGAAACGAATTGTCATCGTCTATGACGAGAATGGTGCCTTGCCCCGCAACATGCGATTCTGTGTTCAATGTTTCCTCCTTGCATCGAGCGGAAGGGAAAGAAAGAACGTCGTCCCTACCTTTTCATCACTTGTGACCCACACATGCCCGTGATGGGCTTCCGCTGCTTTTCTGGCCACTGAAAGCCCAATCCCAGTACCGGGGACGTGGTCTTTCGATTCAGTTGCTCGATAAAACCTTTCGAAGATTCGCTCTTTGTCTTCGTCCCGCACAGTTGATCCAAGGTTGTGCACTGAGATGACGACCGTTGCCTGACGCGCTTGTGCTGCGATCTTGATCGGCGAACCGGGTGTAGAGTATTTCCGGGCATTATCGATGTATTGCGCCAGGATCATCACGATCAGACCTCGATCGACCCAGACAGATAATGCGGGGTCTTCCACCGCAACTTCGATTCGATCCAATAACTCTCCCGCAGCCCTGCTCGTTAAGGCCTGATTGATCAACTCGCCGACATTAGCCTTGTCCGTTTTCAATCCAACCTGTTCCGCTTCAAGCTTTGCCGTCAGCAACAGGCGTGTGCACAATTCGTTGAGGCGAACGGACTCACTTTCGATCAGCCGTGCGAGTTCGGATTGAGTCGGATTCAATCCGCCCAATTCAAGCAGCCCGGAACTCGCAGTCTGGACCGTTGCCAACGGATTCTTGAACTCGTGTCCCAGCGCGTCGAGGACGGCCGCACGCAACTGCTCTCCCTTACTAGCTGCTTCGGCCTTTTCTTCCTTCTCAAACGACTGATGTCGATCAATTGCGATTGCCGCGAGCGATGCCAGCGCGTCGACAACCAGAGGGCTTACTTTCCCACGTATGACGATTGCGCCGACTGAACCCGATGCGTCCTGCATGATGCGCTGAGCGGTTTCCCTCGATCGATCATCCTGCCCGGTATTTCGTTGGAAACATTCCTGCGCCAGATTCTGTTCACCTTCGCCCCAGTCGCCCATTCTGTCCTGACGTCTCAAGTGACTATCAAATAACGCGACCGCACGAGCATTGAAGATCCTCTGAATCAGAACCACAAGTTGCGGCCCGGGAGCCTGGCGCAAATCCATGAGCATTGAATTGCGACTCAACTCGTATAGCCTCTCCATACCAATCCGATGGAGGGTCGCCTCCCTCGCACTCCGAATCTCTTTGGCTGACAGCCTTCCGATCGCAAGTGCGGTGGCCTCAAAGGTTCCAAGCGCCACCCAATCCTGCGGGTCCATAACATTAAAACGGAAAAAGGGCGGGAGAAAGAATAAGTCGAGGCAGGCCACAGCAAGAAGTGACGCCAGGGACGCCTGCCAAAAACCGCAAAAGGACGCCATTGCCAGCACAACCAGCAAGTACAGGCTGCTAATCGTAGCCAGATTGACCTGAAAATCATAACCACCATAAGTCAGGAGCGCGATGACAGCCCATGCAGTCAGAGTCTGCCAGAGAAAGCTAAGGGCTCGATGCGGATCGATCCATTTCGAGACGATTGGAATATCCATCCTTCTGCATCTTTCTCAATAAGGCTTGGAGCGCTTGCTTGAGACTTGACCGTGACCTATTCCAGTTTTGTGCTTCCCACCTCAGTAATAGATCTGACGCAGGGCTCGGGCGTCTTTCACCATGGCAAGAAACCTGCCTGCCAACTCATGGATGCGGTCCGCCTGGCGGAGGTGCAGCGCCTCTTTGGGGAGTAACTCTCCGCCCAAACCAATTGCGGTTGCACCGGCGAGAATAAAGTCGGTCGCCGTAAGCTGGTTCACGCCACCTGAAGCTATCAGAGGAATTTGCGGGAGCGGAACTTTGAGCGCGCGCAGATATTGAGTTCCACCTACCTGGCCCGTGGGGAAAATCTTGACAAAATCGGAACCTGCCTTCCATGCGGCGATGACTTCCGAGGGCGTTAAAGCTCCTGGAAGGACCACTACATCCACCTTCTTTGCGTAGGCGACAACCTCTGGGACAAAGCCTGGGCTAGTGAGAAACCTTGCCCCGGCATCGACGCACCGCCGCGCCATTTCGTCATCCAATATTGTGCCCGCGCCCACGGCCAAATCGGGAAAGCGACGGGCAAGGTCGCTGATCAATTCCAGCGCGCCCGGTGTGGTCATTGTGATCTCAACAATTGGGATTCCTGCGGAGTAGACTGTCTCCGCAGCAAATTGTGCAAGGTCCCGCGAGGACACGCGTACCGAAGGCAAAATGCCGACTTCCTCAATCTTGTTGCGAACTTCTTTTCTGTTCATTCAGCCGACCTCTTCGAATCGGGAATCGAGAATAAGACGCGTGGGGCTCGCTTCACAACGGCATCATGTCATGGAATCGTCTCCCGCCCTACCGCGAGATTGAGCTGCCCGGCAGCCGTAAGATAGGCGCCGAGCAGTTGGGCATAGGCAAGCTGCACCTGGCGGTAGTCGCTTTGCGCATTTAGAAAATCCATCAGCGACGCGCCGCCGTGCTCGTAGGCAAAAGTGACCGTATCGCGTACGCGCAGAGCCTGGTCATTGTATTTCGCCTTGTACGGCTTGAGGAGTTCGACGTTGCTGCGTACCACTTCATAGGCCGTGTCTACGTCGCTGAATACCTGAGCCCGCGCGGCTTCTTCCGCTTGCTGGCTGCGGTCGATATCGATCAGCGTGCGTTTCTTTTCGCCCTGATTTCTGTCGAAGATGCGCAACGGAACGCTCACACTGGCGCCGATCGTCTCAGAGCCATTGGGATTGTTCGTAGAGGAGTTATTTGTGAACCAGCCTCCGAAGGTCGGATCGGTAGATCCGTTTGCTTCAGCCAGCTTGTGGTTGGTCACGGACTGTTGAACCGTTTGCAACGCTGCCTGCAGGTCGGGCCGCGCCGCCAAGGCAGCGTCGCGGTAGGTATCTAGTGGCTGTAAGCTGTCGCTGAAATCGAATGGACCGGTGACGTCGAACTGATCCACCGGTGTGCGGTCATTCAGTAACTGCAGAAGCTGAATCTTTGCGGTGCGCAGGTTGACAATTGCCGTTTCGATTTCGGATTCGTACTGCACGCGCAATAGCTCGATCCGATCGAGATCGATCTGCGCCAGATCTCCAGCGTGAAAACGGGCACGGCTGATATCGATGATCTTGTCGTAGTATTCGAGGTCGGCCTTGGCCAGACCGAGAATATGTTTCGCCTGGAGCGTTGCGACAAATGCGGTGCGCAAACCAAACACCATGTTCCGTTCCAAATCTTCATGCTGCGATTGCGTGATGTGTGTACCTTCCTGAGCGCTTTCCAGGCGCAGTTCGCGCTTATGTTTCCGCTCGTGCAGGTAGCTGAAGTTCGGCTGCTCGGTAGTTCCCTTGAAGGGAGTCCAGACTCCATTTTTCGGTGCGACCTGGTTGCCATCGACTGATATTGTGAACTGGGGATTGGGGCGGAGAAAGGCTGTGATCTCCTCCGCCCGCATCTCGTCCACATTGTCGGCGTCGGCCTTCAACGCCGGATTGACTGCTTCAAACTTTGTCTTCACCTGATCCCAGGTAAGTGCCTGCTGAGCACTCGCTGTCACTCCAAGCAATGCAATACCCAGAGCGCAAAACCAGATGCGACCTGCAAGGATATATGTGGGGCTAAGCTTCAAATGCCACCTCCGGTTTCGGGAGCTTGTCCCCATCTCGTGCGATCCAAACATACAAAGTAGGTAGAAGGAAGATGCTCAAAAGGAGGTCGGACATCAGCCCTCCTACGATGACAATGGCGAATGGGCGCTGCGAGTCGGAGCCGATGGCGTGAGACATTGCGGCCGGAAGCAGACCCAGGGTGGCCACCAGCATCGTCATCATGATGGGGCGAAGCCGCAGGACCGCGCCTTCGATCGCAGCGCCTTCCGGTGTGTAACCTCGGGCTCGAAGCTGATTGATGTATTCAAGCATGATGACACCCGTTTGAACCGAGACACCGAACAGTGCCAGGAAGCCGACTCCGGAAGATACGCTGAAGAATGTGCCTGTCACAAGGAGAGCAAGCAAGCCTCCAACGCGAGCCATGGCGACGTTGAGGAGAATCAGCAGCGCCCATTTAAAGGAACGGAACATGGCGTAGAGAATGAGGAAGATAAGAAAGACTGTCAGTGGCAGGATTAATAGAAGCCTTGCTTCGGCTCGTTTTTCGCTATCGTATTCTCCCGACCATTCGAGGTGATAGCCACGCGGAAGCTGCACATTCTTGGCGATCTTGGCAATGGATTCTTTGACCGTGGTGCCCAGATCGCGGCCGCGAACCTCAAAGCGGATCGCCACATAGCGGGAACCGTCTTCGCGGTAAATGTCGTAAGCGTCATCGCGGACCTGAGCTTTGGTGACCTGAGCCAGCGAGACGCGTTCGCCCGAGGGAGAGAGCAGTCGAATATTCTGGATGGCTTCCTTGGTATCGCGATACTGTTTCTGATAGCGCACCACCACGTTGTAGACTGCCTCTCCCTGCAGGACCTGGCTGACAGCATTACCGCCGACCGCGGTCTGAATTGCATCTTGTACATCGGCCACATTGATGCCGAACCGTGCGGCCGCCAGACGGTCAACGGTGAGATCGATATTTGGCTGGCCCGTATCGCGTTGAATTCCCAGATCCTTGACCCCGTCGATATCGGACATAACCCCTTTGATCTGCTCGCCCTTTTCTTCGAGAACGTCCAGGTCCGGCCCGTATAACTTGGCGCACAATCCGCCTTTCGTGCCGGTCATCGTTTCATCCACGTTGTCTTCAATGGGCTGGGAGAAGTTCCAGAAGGCCCCTGGGTTTTTCTCTACTTCGCGGTCCATAGCGGCGATCAGCTCCTCCTTGTTCTGGTGAAAGATTGGTCGCCATTGCTCCTTGGGTTTCAAGTCAATGAAATATTCCGTGTTGCCGAATCCTCCCGTGTCAGTACCGTCGTCGGGCGCTCCAGATTGCGAAACGACCTTGGTGACTTCGGGGAACGAGGCGAAGATATAGCGGTTTTGCTCGGCGAAGCGCGTGCCTTCGGTCTCGCCCACGCTGTTGGCCATCGCGCCACGCGCCCAAATGGCGCCTTCGTCCAGATGGGGAAGAAACTCAGAGCCAATCACTCCACTGAACGTCAGGAAGAGTGCGACTGCCAACGAAGCCAGTCCAGCGCCAACGGTGATCCAGCGATTCTCGATCGCCAACTTCACCACACCCCGGTACCGATCCTTCAGGAACTCCATAACCGGGTTGCGCCATTCCTTAACGCCGTTTGGGAACAGCAGGGCAGAAAGCACAGGCACAAGGAAGACGGAGAATACTATGGCGCCGAGCAGTGCGAAAGCAACGGTCCAGGCCATAGGCCGGAACAAACGCCCTTCGACTCGCTGCAGCGTGAAGATCGGCATGTAGGCGGTGATAATGATAGCGATTGCATAGAAAACCGGCCGCTGGACCTCATGGGCGGCATCACGGATCATCTCAATCGGCGTCTTGATCCTCATCGTGATGCGCCCCGCTTCGGGTGAACCATTCCTGCCGTGGCCCAAGTGCCTCATGATGTTTTCCATCATGACGACGGCGCCATCCACGACCATTCCGAAATCGAGCGCGCCGAGTGAAATCAGGTTTGCGGGGATATGGCTCAGGTTGAGAAAAATGGATGCGAAGAGCAGGGAAAACGGAATGGTGAGAGCAACGATGAAGGCTCCGCGAACATTACCGAGAAACAGAAAGAGGATGATCGTTACGAGGATCATTCCCTCGGCGAGGTTGTGCAGCACCGTGTGCAGCGTGTAATGAAGCAGATCGCTGCGGTCGAGCATGGGTATGACCTTCACACCCTCGGGCAGGATGTGATTGTTCAGCTCCTCCACCTTCTGGTGAATACCCTCGATCGTCGGGCCTTCTTCGGCGCCCTTGCGCATCAGCACGCCGCCCTGGATAACGTCGGGCTCATCGACAATGACGCCGTCCGGCCGATGGTCGGCTCTGGCCATGTGCCCTAGCCGAATTCTGGGACCCCACTCCACGACTGCGATGTCCTTCACGCGAACCGGAGCCCCGTTCGAAGTCGTCAGCACAGTGTTCTCGATATCCTGCACATTACGGAAAAGCCCGAGTGCGCGCACGTTGAGTTGCTGCAAGCCCTCTTCGACGAAGCTACCGCCGGCGTTCACATTGTTATTGGTCAGCTGGTTCTCAACCTGGCTGATGCTCAAGCCGTAGGCGATGAGCTTATTTGGGTCGACGCGTACCTGATATTCGCGCGCGGTGCCCCCGAAGTCGCTCACGTCGACGACGTTCGGAACTTTCCTGAATTCTTTGTAAAGAGTCCAGTCTTCGATGCTCCTAAGATTCATCAGGTCATAAGCCGGATTTGAACTCCGGATCGTGTACCAATAGATCTGGCCGGTCATGCTCCAGTCCGTACCGATTTGAGGCTGCACACCCGCCGGCACGCTCACCTGCGTGAGCCGTTCCAGCACTTTCGCACGGTTCCAGTCGTCGACAGATTGGTCGTCGAAGATCAACGTAATCAGGGAAAGGCCGAAAATCGACTCCGACCGCACCGTCGTCAAATGCGGAATTCCGAACACCTGAATTTCGACGGGAACGGATACTTGCTGTTCCATTTCTTCGGCGGAATGCCCGGGCCACTGGCTGATGATGTTCACGTAATTGTCCGCGATGTCCGGATAGACTTCGACGGGCATGTTGTGAAACGACACTGCCCCCCAGGCGAGCAACAGCACCCCAATCGCCAGCACCACGTACCGGTTATTGAGAGAAAAATCTACAAGATTGCGAATCATGAATTCTTCCTCAGGCCTCGAAGTTGAGCGTTATTCATTGTCGATTACATTTTGGAGATTGATCGCATTCGTCACGACCTGCTGGCCAGGCTGCAACCCGGATAAAATCTCCTGCATATTGTTCGGCAACTGTTCGCCACTCACGACCTGAATCCGTTTGAACTTATCTTGCGCAGGGATGTAGACCCAATCGCGGTCGTGCAGATGCACAATCGCGGACGCCGGGACAGCCGTGTAAGTCCGCTTCTCATTGCCGAACAAAGTTGCTGTGCCGTACATGCCCGGCCGCATCATCTCTCCAGGATTGGCCAATTCAATACGGACTTTCGCGGTGCGGATATTCGGATCGAGAATCGAGCCGATGTTGCTTATCTTGCCCTTGAGAACTTTGTCTGGATAGGCGTTCAGCTTGATGTCGGCGGGCTGCCCTACGCGCACATTCGCCATGTCGCTTTCGTAGACATCGCAGACGATCCACACGGAGGTCAGATCCGAAATAGTGAACGGGTTCGGCGTAGAGTAGGCCTGAACCGCAGCCCCGTTTGTTACTTGCTGATCAGTGATTACGCCGGAAACCGGGGCGAAAATATCGACAATTCCCTTCGGGTCATTGGGATCGCTGCCGAGAAGGTGAAGATGCTCAGTAGCGGTATCGAGAGTGGTCTTGGCGTCGTCCTCGGTGTCTTGCGCGACCTCCAGGTCTCCCTGTGCGATGGCTCCATGCTCGTACAGCACCTTCGCTCTATCCAACTGCTTGCGCGCAAGGAGCTCATCAGAGATGGCTTTGCGGTATGCGTCGAAGCCTCCCGAAATATCGTCGCTGCGAACACGGAGCAGCAGTTGGCCCTTCTTTACTGAGTCGCCGAGACGAGCGCGAATGTCCACGATGCGGCCGGAGGCAAGCGAAATCACCGGAACATTTCGCGCGATATCTGGAATCACCGTGCCGGTCACGAATAGTTGCGACGGTGCTTGATATTGGGTCGCTGTTACGAATGGATACCGCTCCGGATGCTCGACCGCGAAATCGGAGACGTCTACTCCGGAAATCACTTTGGACGGCGGAGGTGCCTCCGCATCGGCTCTGACCTTTTCGGTCTTGCAACCACTTACTGCGAGAGATGCGGCCACTGCAATTATCGCCAGGTAATAACTAAGCCATTTGCTTCTCATACGAATTCTTGCACCTCTTTTTTCGCCACTTAGTTTTTCAAAAAAACATAAGCCGGTTATCAGCACTGGGAGCACCGAGGAGGAGTTACGGTTGTGTCCGTATGCTGCTTTGTAATTCTTATGCGGCGCACCATAAGGGAGCTGTAAGGAAACCGCGTGAAATCCCATAAGAATGAAAGACTTTTGTGATGAGTTCTTGTCTATAGCCAGATCTCAAGGCAACCTTCATGACTTCTTTATTTTGGCTCATGCGAAATGCCAATGCATCGAGTTACTCGAGAGCGGAACTTAGGAAGGGCGACTGCTCAACGCAATGCCGCTAACCTACAGAACCCTGAATACAAGTTATGGGCGAGTCAGTGCGTCCCTGCGGATTCCGGCGCGCGGGCATCTGTGATGTATTTGAAGTGGGATTGCTGAAAGGGATGAAGGGAGTTTCAGGAGCAGCATCGGAGTTGCGAGACAACTCTGATGCTGCTCCTGCGATGAGTCTTTCTATCCGCGCTCACCACGCGTTGTGGAGCGAGTTATTCGGCTAGAACCTGACTTTGATAGCCAGCGTTGTGTTGGTTTGATTGGTGCGCAGGTCGGGCCACCAGAGAGCGGTTGCCGGATCGGCACCTTCTCCGGCGCAAGCCTGGGCTGCAGCAACTGTGCTGCCGTATCCGAAGCCGGAGTCACCTCCGCCGGCGCACTGGTAATGTGCCGGGTTTCCATTGATCCCGCCTGGGGGCGTAATGCCGCCGCGGCCTGTCCAGTAAGGCACATCAGAATAGCGATAGCCTTCTTCCAGCGTGAAGGTGATGAACTGAGATGGCATGTAGTCGAAGGTGATGGTCCCATCGTGCATCTGTGAGCGGTCACCTGCGTTCTCAGTGAAGTACGGAGTGCCGGTGATTGCCGTGGCTCCGTTGATGGGCGGTAACAAGGTCAGGTAACGACCGGGGTTGTTCATCAGGCCTCCGCCGAGCGTCATCGCGTACAAATCCTTCTTTGCCCAAACGCGGAGGTAAGCCATTGTGCCGATGAACATCTGTTTTGGCTTGCCATCCTTACTGCTATGGCAGTTGACGCCACCTGCATACGAATCGGCCGTGCCCATCTCCGGCGAGAATCCATGAGGATCGTAGTAGCCTACAGCCGGACCGCCGCCGTATTCGCAACCAGCATCGCCGGTGAGGGTGAACGCAGCCTTGTCAATCAGGTTCTTAGGATTGTCATAGAACTTGACCTGGGCACTATAGTCGGCGTGGATACGTGAACGGCCCGGAAAGCCAGCATCATCCTCACCCAGTCCGTAGTTATTCCAGACAAAATCCAGGTTCGGCGTGGGGCGCCAGAGAATCTGTCCGCCCAATCCAGGCTTGCCGTTGTAACGCGCATACGACTGCCAGCCATTGATGATCCACGGCTCAATCTTCAGCTTCGCTGTAGGGAAATATTGGATGCGAAGACCATTGAAGAACCAAGGTGTGTTGGAGGAAACAAATGAAGGCTGGTAGGTCCAGTTGTCAAAGTTGTAGTAGCTGAACAGTCCGATGTAGGAAACGAAGATACCGGCATCCACGTTGAGGCCGTGGGCCACATCCCAGTGATACCCGCCCCATCCCTCTGAAATGTACTTGTAGGCGCCGGCCAGATCCCATGCGCCGCGATTAGGGCTTGCGTCGTTACGGGGCGTGGTCGTTGCGAACAAGCCATCCATTGTGAGAATGCGTCCGCGGACGTTGTTGATGCGGATGTCGCCGCCGATGCTGATCTGCTCCAACTGCCACTCGTCTGAGCGGAAGCTCTCGGTTGCGCCTCCCATGGTGTCGTCCTTGGGATGGTTGTAATCGAGAATGTAATTCGCATCGGCGCGGAATTCCGGCGTGAAGTATTTCGTGCTCATGGGGCTGTCGACCGCATGCCCATTGCTGTTTAGCCACGTCCAGTCGCCTGGGAACGGCTCGCCCTTGGTCGTAATTTGTGCGTCGATCTCCGGGGGTGCGGGAGCGGCGGCGGGAGGAGGCGTCGCGGTCTGGCCATAGGACATCGAACCATCCGTGTCGCCTGAAGCCGCGGAACGCAACGCGCCAGCATCTTTCTCCGCTGAGACAGAGTCGCCGGTTGCAGGGTCCGTATCCAACTCGGATTCGAGTTTTGCCATTCGCGCCTTCATTTCGGCTTCCATCTGTGCGAATTGCTTCTTCACTTCCACCAGCTCTTTAATGACAGCATCGTTCTTCAGCGGGATTGAGCCTGAAGGCGTTGCGGCCGTAGGCGAGCCGGCGGTTGTTGCAACTCCCGGTGCGGCCGTCGCTTCTGCAGACGTAGATGAAGTAGTGGTATCGCTGGCTAGCGCGGCAGGGCTTTTCACAGGAGCTTCCAAGGCCGCAATCTCAATTGAATCTCTTTGAACCGGTGCTGCACTTTCGGCTCCTTGTTGAGCCAACTTCTTGTCGAGGCTCACTGTCGTGCTTTGGGCGTGGCACGTAAGCTGCACGCCGAACGCGCAGATTACTGTACCCGATATGATGGCCGTCCTGAAGTTACTCTTCATGTGTATCCATTCTCCTCGTCGTCTAGCGTCGCCGCGTTAAGAAATGTTGGATCTCAATGAGGGTGGGCGCATTAACTCCATATCCTCACTCCCAAGTCTTATGCGATGCGGTATAAGGCTCTCATAAGGAAATCGAAGAATGTTAATAGGCACTTGCAGTATTAGTAGGCAATTGACGCGCGATAGCTGTTGCTGTGTTTCCTGGCGGAAACATAGATCTTCATGGGTCTTTTATTTCAGGTTATTCCCACTGTAACTGCGATCTTGTAAGCAACGCGTGAAGAAACCCTAAAATGATCGTAAGGATTTTGCTGAGGTGGGTGAAAATACCCTTGCTGGCGCCGGGCGCAAGTGTGATCTTTGACGGCAGACTTGGGCGCTGGGTATACGGGGAGCCGTACCTAGTGCGCGAACCGAATCAGCAGCGCAACGCTGCCCGCCTCGAATATGATCAAGACTCCAATGCCGATGAGGACGAGAGGTGTGACTCGATGGCTATAGCGCCGGATCGGCGCGCCCAGTGCGGGGTGGCGCACAAGCCAATGCGCGAAGAAGCACCACGACGCCGTCATGACGGCAAACACCACCGCGATCACGCCGATTTGATAGCCGGTATGAATCGCAAAAGTTGGGATATAGACGCCAATGTTATCGGCGCCATTCGCGACAGTGACCAGCGCAACTGTCGCGGCTCGCGCATTGCTCCTTAAGTGATTGCTGTGCGCAGGTCTTATATTTCGCTGTTCGCGATTCCGATAGAGGTCGAAGAGTTTCTTCGCTCCCAAAGCAATCGGGAAAAGTCCGAATAGCCCAACATAAGGAGGAGAGATTGCAAGCGCAAGCTTGGAACCCACTACGCTGATTGCGAAAAGGGCGGAGATTCCAACGTATTGGCCCATCACGATTTCTACTGGGTTGAATTCAGGATCGGCAAAAAACCCGACGAGTACGAAGACGTCGTCTATGTTTGTGGAAACGAAGACCACAATCGCCAGTCCGAGTAAACCCATTGATGACCTCGAAGAGTGTGCCGCCTTAGGGAACACCGGCGCCAAGTGTGATTCAACATGGAAAGGTAACGGCCGAGTTGTGGACCAGCCAGGCGAAAAACTGAGAGCACATCTAATTTATGTGAGGAGCTAAGGCTTTATGTGAGGAGCTAAGGCATTGGCTTCAGGTTTGTTGTGTAAGGTGCATGGCTGCATAAGCTCTCCATGGGCGCCAACTCTCTGCCATTGCAAGTGCCTCGGTCTCGGACACAAGCGACCCAAGGCCGGCAATACTGCGTCTCAGCCCGAGGTCGCCGGATGGGAACGCATCTGGCTCCCCAAAAGCGCGCAGAGCGATATAGTTTGCAATTGCTTCGTCCACACCGCACGTCGTTCGCATTTGAGAAACGGACTGGTCCAGGGTACGGGAAGTTGCAAAGCTGAGATGTCTGAGAGCGTTGGGGGTGGTGAGTTTGCGAATCGTCATGGCGCATCGATCGTCGATGCCTGCCTTTGACAAGTCGGCGAGCGCAAGAACTTCAGGGCGAGGAAATAGATACTTCAGACCGCGAATCGGGCTCTCAACTTGTGCTCCGAACATCCGCACTAAGCGAGCAACCAGCTTTTTTGGACCACTCGCCGTCAACGATTGCCCAAGAACAGCAAGGACAGCCACCTCGAATCCGTCCCAGACTCCGGGCACCCTGCGTCCTGGACTTGATCTGATGGCTGCGCGCAGCCTCGAATCTTTTGATAAATGGCAGGCGATCTGCACCGGATCGGCACCCAGGTCAAACATTCGACGGATTCGTTCAACAGTATGTGCCAAACCCTCAAAGGCACTTGTTTGAAGGTGCACGATAAGCCGGGAGCGCGTTCCGTCGGGCCGCACGGTCAGGGTTCCGGGGATTCCTGCAATCTCAATGGTTCGCTGGTAAGAAGTGTCTGTGACGAATTCGACTCCGGGGATTGCCCTCGATTTCAGAAAAGCAATAGTAGCTGCCCAATCGAACGGCTTCCTGAACGGGAGGCGAAGTTCCAATCCATTTGCGCAGTCCATGAATCGTGAATCGTCTGTCGCATAGCGCATTTCGCTGGGAGACTTTCCAGTAGACAAGCGCATCGCATGATTGAATTCGCGAATGCTTTTGAATCCCGCGCCAAACGCAATCTGGGTCATCGGGAGCCCGGATTCCTCAATGAGCTTTCTTGCCAACTGTACCCTGTGGGTCGTCGCGATTTTAAGCGGGGAGGCGCCGAGATGCTGCACAAAAAGACGGCGCAGTTGACGCGAACCGAGTCCCAACCGTTCTGCCAATTGATCTACGCCCCCATCATTCAGGGCCCCTTCGAGAATCAGTCGAAAGGCGCGAGCCACCACGGCCGACGTGCCGCGCCATGCGGGTGTACCAGGCACTGCTTGCGGCTGGCATCGCTTGCAAGGGCGGAAACCTGCCGATTCAGCGGCAGCGGCACAGGCGAACAAGAGAAGGTTCTCCGGCCTTGCCGGGGGAACCGGACAGACGTTTCTGCAATAGAGACCGGTGGTTGTTGCGCCTGCGAAGAACCGTCCATCGAATCGTGAATCGCGGCTGTTGATGGCCTGCAAGCAAATGGTTGTGTCAAGCCCATCTTCGCTTCCCATTGCGTGCAGGCGTGCGTTATTAAGATCTGAGGCCGGAACTGAGACGGGCACCATTTTCGGTTGCATGTCCTTCGCAACAATCGAACCCATGCATTGAATGCTAAGAGTGCACCTATAAGAAATTTGTAAGAGTCACTGTAAGTTTCGGACAGGATAATTTGTCACGAGGCCACTGTGTCCGAAAGTTGCCAGCAAAGATTTTGGGATACCCCGATTCTAAGCAGGAGCAACGGAGGAACGAGCACCATGATGTCTCTCATTAACTTTCTGCTGAAATGGAGTGCTTCCAGGGGACAGAAGGCGATCCAGCGCGCTCTTGACCTTCAGAACCGGGGTGAAGGACGTCGCGATGGGCTTACTCTGACCAGGGCGACCCATCACCTTGAAATCGAATGGCGTGCACGGGATGTCCATCCCTGGGATCGCGCTTCTGAGGCGAACCAGCGCGAGTCTCTATTCGCAGAGCAGTCAATGGCGGATACGGATCTTGCCTTGTCGCGCCTGTTCAATAAATTGCCTGAAGTCGATGTGATCGAGTTCGCAGTGATCCATCCCGACACTAATCAACGTATTCTCGCGGGAAAGGTTGAGCGCTCAAATCCAGTGCCCTGCACTCGGGGCGTCTCAGCAAGGACGAGGTTATGGCATAGAGGGGTGACACTCACAATTCTTTGCGTTGTGGCTCTCGCACTGGGTTCAGGTACCTGTTGTGCCCAATCTCAATCGACTACCGCAGGTTCCGAAGCTGAAGCCTCCAGTACAAGCACCGATCTCTTTGTCATGATTGGATCCGACTTCGATCGTCCAGGTCTGGTTCCACGAGCAAATTACAACATCGGCATTGGTCACACCTTCGGCTTCCTGAAGAAAGACCCAATCGGGGACGAATTGACATTCGGTTATACCTACGAGAATGCGGGAACACACGGCTTCTTCGATACTGCTTTGGGAGAGCACACGGAATCCGCGGGAGTGATGAAGAACTTCTCGCTGCCCAGGACGAAGACTGTTACTGGCTACACATGGCTTCAGGGCGGGCTCACCAGTTATACCGGTAACGCTCATGTCCAGAATCGGCTCGACAGCGGAGTATCAGTGGGAGCCATAATTCACTTCAACAATAACCACTCAATTTGGTTACAGGAAAGCTATAGCAAAGTGGTCACGGTTCCCTGGTATACAACATCGAGCATTGGTTACACATACAGTTGGTAGTTAGTTTGAAGAAGTCACCCCTTTGGAGAGAGATCGGCATTCACGGGATTGAGACCCTTCGCACAGGGAGGTCCAGCAGCCGATGCATTCACAGGTTCAGGTCTCGAGTCCCTTGCGCCATCCGAGGCTCCTATGATCGCTAAGCCAACGCCAATCCGAGAAAAAGTTCACGGATCGTCCATTTCGTACAATGTGAATCACTGACACTGACGATCCGTTCTTGTGCGAAGCAAGTGAGCCTTGAGGCGAGTATGGCGACTACGTCCCGCAAAAGGTCTGGGTGACCCTCTCCTCGGGGCGCGCCGGCGTGGAGTAGCGCTCCTGGTCGGGGCGGTCATCCCAAGGGCGTGACACGACGTCGAGCAACTGCTCGAATGGATGAAGATCCTGCCTCTGGACGGCGGCTGCGAGCGCCTCCTCCACAAGATGATTGCGCGGGATGAACGCCGGATTTACGGCCCGCATGGCCGCTGCGCGGTCCTCTCTCGAACCAGGCTCTTCCTCCAGTCGCTGCCGCCATGCTGTGGCCCAGGCGTCATATGCGCCGGGGTCGTCGAACAACGCACGAACACCCGCATCGGCTTCCGGAGTTGCGGCCGCATCGCACAGGCGGCGGAAAGTCAGGGTGAAGTCGGCGCGATTGGCGGCCATGCGTTTCAGCAGATCTTCGACAAGCGACGCGTCGCCGGGTCGTTCGGTTGCGAGACCGAGCTTTCGAAGCATGCCGGAGCTGTGAGCCGCATCGAACTGCGGGGCGAATGTATTCAGAGCTTCCTTTGCTGAAAGAAGGCCGGCCTCGTCGCTGCCTGCCTCCTGTTCCAGGATCGGCAGTAATGCTTCGGCAAGTCGCGTCAGGTTCCAGAGTGCAATGCGCGGCTGGTTGCCATAGGCATAGCGCCCGTTCGCGTCAATGGAGCTGAACACGGTGTCCGGATGATATGCCTCCATGAAGGCGCAGGGGCCGTAGTCGATGGTTTCGCCGGAGATGGCGGTGTTGTCAGTATTCATCACGCCATGGACGAAGCCGATCAGCATCCAATGCGCGATGAGGCGCGCCTGCCTTGCGATCACCGCATCCAGAAATGCTCGGTATGGCTGGTTTGCCTGCGCGGCTTCAGGATAATGGCGGGATATTGCATAGTCAGCCAGCGTGCAAATTCCTTCCGTGTCGCGCCGTGCGGCGAAGTACTGGAAGCTGCCAACGCGAAGATGGCTCGCGGCGACGCGGGTCAGCACCGCTCCCGGCAAAGGTATTTCGCGCAAAACACGCTCTCCCGTGGTTACTGCGGCCAGTGGGCGTGTGGTCGGCACGCCAAGCGCCGCCATAGCCTCGCTCACAATGTACTCGCGCAAGACCGGGCCAAGCGCGGCTCGACCGTCGCCTCCGCGGGAGAAGGGCGTGGGACCGGACCCTTTGAGTTGAATGTCATAGCGCAGGCCATCGCGCGCAACCACTTCTCCCAACAGGTTGGCGCGGCCGTCGCCAAGCCGGGGGACGAAATGGCCAAACTGGTGGCCGGCGTATGCCAGCGCCAAAGGCTCGGACCCCTCAGCCACCTTGTTGCCTGCCAGAATCTCGACACCAGGTGGACTGGCAAGCGCCTCCGGGTCAAGCCCAAGATAGCGAGCCAAGTCCACGTCCACCTTGACCAGTTGCGGTGCAGCTACAGGCGTGGGAGCAAGCCGGGAGTAGAAATACTCTGGCAGACGCGCATAGGTGTTATCGAAGCGAAAACCAACGGGGCGGCTTTCGACGTGGGGCGCGCCGGACAACGCAATCGGTGATGTATCGGATGAATTCATCTTCTATTCGATGGTGACATACGAATGCTGCTTCCGTCCCTTTCCTGGGTTCGCGAGCGTGAGAAGAGTGGCTCGGTTCGCTGGATTTCAGAGAATGCAGATGGGCTGCCGACCGCGAGAATCCTGATGGACTTGCCCTGAAGCGGGCGCTAAGGAGGAGGTTAGGTCGATGCAGTTCAGGCAACAGGCTAAAGGCGATATGAATCTGATATTTACATAAGAGTTAAATCGATCTTTTCGAAAAATAAGTCGCCCAAAAAACCTCACAGGAAACGTGTAAGCTTATCCGCAGGGACTCGCCTCGGGGGTGTGCGATTTGCAATTTTTAGAAGGAGACTTTGAATGTCGCATCGCTTGTTCCCGAAACTGACCCTCGCAATACTCTTCGTGGCCGCAACAGTTCCTTCGTTTTCGCAAGTGGCCCCCGCAGCCACGGTGGGCGGCTTGCCGATTACAGTCGGAGTTGGTCTCTCCGATTACGATCTCGATTGGGGATATGGAAGCAGAATGGTCGGGATTTCAGCGTATGTTGACTGGGATCTGTTCATTTTGCCGGGGCCACTGAGGAATCTAAGTATCCAGGCCGAGGGAAACGATATCAGTTATGGACGCCCAGCGAGATTGCCCATTATGCGCCAGGACACTGGCCTGGGTGGATTGAAATACACATATCGTCATTATCCCAATCTGCTTCCCTACGTGAAATATATGGGTGGGATTGGCAGCATTGACTTCCCAAATACTTCGAATCGGTATTACACACACGACACGTTCGGTGTGTGGGCTCCAGGCGTAGGAGTCGAATACCAAATTTGGCGGAGGCTGTGGGTGCGGGGCGACTACGAATACCAAATCTGGAACAAGACCTTCGGGCCAAGAGACCTTACCCCGCAAGGCTTCACAATCGGAGGCTCCTACCATTTCAGGTCAACATACGCTCATTCGTCTACGGAGAACTAACAGGATTTTGTCTTTCTGCACAATGGAAAATGTCGTTGGATCGTGGCCGCGAAACAGGCGTTACTCAGCGCTTCCCGATCCAACATGAGTTCGACCTCAATCGTTTCCGGTGTGTTCCCTTTCTCGGTTGCAGTCCGTTCTAGTCGGCGTTGTGTTCTTCCTCGTAAAATCGCCGGTGCGGTTTGCTTCGTCCCTGCTTCCCGCGACCCACAGTTCGTGCGAGACCCGATTGCCTCAATGTTAGCAAGCTGATATATTCCAAGCTTAATCGTGCGGCTTCGCCAAAAGCGATAACGTTTCCTTTGCAGTTATGTATTCCTGTCCCTTCCTGAGCTGAAATCACACATACTGGCCATAGTCCGCCTTCAGGAGCGCACGAGCAGAGCGATGGTGAGTTAAGAGTTCCTGGAGTAAGTAAATTGCCGGACCCTCGCAAGGATCAAACCGCAAGCGCCGCGAAACATGCCCCATCTGTTCTCCGCAAACCCACCATGAGCGACGTTGCTCGACTGGCTGGGGTTGGCACCATGACTGTTTCCCGAGTGCTCAGTGGTACAGCTCCTGTCTCGGGAGAAACAGCACAGCGCGTGCATACCGCAATTGAGCAGTTGCAGTATCGACCGAATGAACTGGCGCGTGCCTTTCGCGGTCAGCGCAGTCATTCCATTGGCCTCATCATTCCCTATCTTTACGACCCATTCTTTGCCAACTGCGCCCACGCGGTAACGACGGTTGCCAAGGAGCATGGCTATTCGGTCATCATCACCACTTCGAACGAAGATCCCGACACGGAGTTTCGAGAAGCCGAACAAATGTTGCAGCGCCATGTGGACGGCGTCGTCGTCATTCCGGCCCGGTTTCGTGAGTCGCGTCTTACCCGCGCCATGTTTGGCAAGACTCCGGTGGTTGCCTTTGACCGTCCTGTTTCTGACCCGGCTATCGATGTCGTGCTGGTGCAGAATACCGCTGGCGCGCGCCACATGGTCGAGCACCTCATCGAGCATGGCCACAAGAACATCGCTTTCATGGGACTCAGCAGGGCCCTCTTTACCATTAATGCCCGGTTCCTCGGATACAGGCGAGCGTTGCAGGACGCGGGACTCCAGGAAGATTCCTTCTTCGGATGCGAGTCGGAAGAGGCTACGCTGCAGGCGCTGCAGGCAAAACTCATTGGAGCAAATCCGCCGACCGCGATCCTCACATCCAATACACTGGCCACGCGCTACGTACTCAGCGCGATGTTGCACCTTGGGGTGAAGATGCCGGTCGATATTGCTTTCGCCGGCTTCGATGATTTTGATATGGCGGAGTTCACTTCGCCGTCCCTGACAGTCGTACGCCAACCCGCCCTGGAAATGGGGCGCGTTGCCACAAGCCTGCTCTTCGACCGCATCACTCGAGGCGAGCTTCCCCTCACCGGCAATCGGATTGTTCTACCTGTGGAGATTGTGCTGCGCCGCTCGTGCGGATGCAAGCACCGAGCACCCGTCGTGATTCACTAA
>Ga0302267_10002777_pt1 | contig 20792 bp, 16 predicted proteins | sample III_Bog_E1_3_FD_194555 | JGI IMG/M metagenome (GOLD analysis project Ga0302267, IMG submission 194555) | Peat permafrost microbial communities from Stordalen Mire near Abisko, Sweden - III_Bog_E1_3 | ecosystem: Environmental > Terrestrial > Soil > Wetlands > Peat | place: Sweden: Abisko... | reverse complement strand
CAAACCCGCCCGCCCTCGCCACGCGCACTTTCCGACATCAACCGCAGCTTGTCCTCGCCCGGAATGCAAGTCGGATGCACCTGGATAAACTCGCCGTTTGCGTAATAAGCGCCCTGCTGGAAGATTGCCGAATCGGCTGACCCGGTGCACACCACGGAGTTGGTGCTCTTGCCAAAAATCGCCCCATTGCCGCCGGTCGCCAGAATAATCGCGTCCGCCTCAAAGCTCCTCAGCTCCATAGTCCGCAGATCAAGCGCGGTAATCCCCCGCGCTACGCCCTTCGAGTCGAGCACCGCGGAAAGAAATTCCCAGCCCTCAAATTTCCTGACCTTGCCCTCCGACTCATGCCGCCGCACCTGCTCATCCAGCGCATACAGCAGTTGCTGCCCCGTCGTCGCGCCCGCAAAGGCCGTCCGGTTATAAAGCGTCCCACCAAACCGCCGAAAATCCAGCAGCCCCTCAGGAGTCCGATTGAACGGCACACCCATGCGATCCAGCAGGTCGATAATCCCCGGCGCCGCCTCGCACATCGCCTTCACCGGCGTCTGGTTCGCCAGAAAATCCCCGCCATAGATCGTATCGTCGAAGTGCTTATCGGTGGTGTCGCCTTCGCCCTTCAGATTCTTCGCCGCGTTAATGCCGCCCTGCGCGCAAACCGAGTGCGACCGCTTCACCGGAACAATCGAAAACAGATCAACGGTCCCGCCCGCTTCAGCGATCTTGATCACCGCGGCCAGTCCCGCCAGTCCTCCGCCAATCACAATAATCTTTGGTGCCGCCATGAGATTTCCTATCTTCCTCGTGAGATCAAGTGAAGCAAGTTGTTTTGGAACGCGTCGTTAGTCATTAGCACTAAGCATGGAATGAGCGCCACCAACATGAATCCAAACGAAATCCTCGAGAACCGCCTCATCCAACTCTTCCCGAATAGAACTTCATGCATCCGGAATATCTCGCGATCTCTGTAGTGTTTTCCCAGTTCATACCCCGAGACGGCCTTGTCGCCGCGAATCACAGCCAGCCTGATCTTGGTGTTGAAAGCATGCCAGACAGCACCCAAGACAAAAACCGCTGGCAATAACCACAATTCGAGTTCGTTGGCGAAAACGGTAGTCATGTTATGCCATGAGTTCCAACTGAACGTAGTAGGTCGAATCTGTCGACGCAATCACTGGCAGGTGTGGTGCAATGAGCGACGAAACCGCCGGCTTCACATCCTCCCGCACATCCGGATACTTCCCCCCCACAAACGCCCAGATGCTCGCCAGTCCCATCACCACCAGCACCACACCAAACGCCGCGCAAACATACCCAAAGCGCTTCCGCGCCGTCACCCCCGGCGTAATCCCCCACTTCGCCGCAAACAGCCAGATCCCATAAGAGAAGTGCCAGCAAATCGCGATCATCGCAATCACATACACCGCCAGCATCCACGGATTCTGCAACTCCACCTGCACCTTGTGAAACGCAGCGTAAGGATTCTCAGGAAGCGAAATCCCTGAAAACCGCTGCCGATACACATGCTGCCCGATGTAGAGAATCGCGATCAGCCCCGTATACCGCTGCGCCACATACATCCAGTTCCCGGCCCACGGGTAATACACAACATTCGACTTGCCCCGCAGCCAGATCCAGACGCCGTAAAGCCCGTGGTACAGAATGGGCAGAAAAATGAACACCCACTCCAGCACCCGCACCATCGGCAGGCCGTTCAGAAACTTCACCTGCGCCCCATAGGCTATCGGCCCCTTGAGCGCCTCGAAGTTCGAAAGCAAATGCTCCAGCAGAAAAGCGCCGATAGGAATAATCCCCAGCAGCGAGTGAAGCTTGCGCAGAAGAAAGGTATATCCCTGGCCGGCGCGTAGAGGCGGTACGCCGCCTCTGACCGTGTGCGAGGCAGGCTGTTGTGCTGTGGCCATAACTGTATCGGCTCCTGAAACTTCTCGAAGAACACAAAACGCAAACGCTTTGTAACAGGGCACGACTTCAGTCGTGCCATCCGAAGTAAGGCCTTCTTGAATTCAGAAAACCCAAACGCTTTGTATCAGGGCATGACTTCAATCATGCCGGCAAAGACGTTCAAATCCATCCGGCTTCAGCCCCGCAGAATCTAATCCTTGGCGCCTTCATTCCCGGGCCGTATCAAATTGAGAGACTTGAAAACGTCTGTTGTTTCAGTTGCATTATTGGAGCCCAAGGATACGATCGTCAAATCGACCCGCACCCCGTTTTTGATCGCCCCGAACAGACGCTCCAATATTCAACCAAAAAGCATAGGCAACAGCGCCGCAATGGCCCGTCCCCGATGGCTGAGCGAAAGCTTCATCTCCAGGTCAATCTCCGCCATCGTCTTCGCCAGCGCGGGCAAATAGAACAGCGGATCGTACCCAAAGCCGCCCGTCCCCCGCGGCTCTTCCAGAATCACACCCTCCACCGACCCATCAGCCTGGTGCAGCGCCAATCCATCCCGAGCCGTCACCAGCACGCACCGGTAGCGACCTGTCCTCTGTCCCGCAGGTACTCCCGCCAGCCTCTGCAAAAGCACAATGTTGTTCCAAACGTCCGTGTTGTCTCCAGCCGCATCCGGCGAGTCAACCAGCCCAGCATCCGCCCCAAACCGCGCCGACCGTACCCCCGGCTCACCGTTCAGCGCATCCACTTCCAGCCCCGAGTCATCCGCCACCACCAACTGCCCCGGCGCAAACCGTGAATAGTAAACAGCCTTTAGCCTCGCGTTCGCCGCAAACGTATCGCCGTCCTCCTCCGGAGCCAAAATCCTCTCCAACCCCGGCAGCGGTTCAATCTTCACAGAGTGTGCCTGCGCCGCCGTGCGAAAATCGCGCAGCTTCCCCTGACTCGTCGTAGCCGCATAAAGCCGAACAACCATATCCCGAGTCTAATAGCCCAATTCGCCCGACCGACCTGCGTGGCAAGTTACATCTGCAATGAACCCCCATAAAGATACTGTCCTCCCGAGCATCTTGACCCGCGCAACGCGAGTTACGGCCACCATGAACGCCAAAATCCCCCACCATGTTCATCCCCACCACACTGTCATCCCGACCGCAGCCGAGAAATCTGCGGCTGCTTTTCGGGCTTTCTTCATTCGCAGCGAAGTGCCTTTCAGCGGAGCCGAAAGACCGCCCTGAGCGTGGTCGAAGCGACTTGCATTTCGGGAAGCTCCAATCCGAGGAACCCTCCAAACTAAAGCTATTTCCGATTCACCCCACCTGCCCCCTTGATGAATCCGAGACGCAATCTCATGCTCCGTCCAATTCTCACTGAAACCCTTCCCCAACCGCCAAAAACCCTTTGACAACTGTCCCCGTCCGCCCTTACGTTTATCCGGTCGAGAAAATATTTCATTTGGGGATTTTTGTGCGCCTCGCAGAACCCCGAAAGGCTCCAAGTCATGAGCAAGAGCACCCTGTTCCGCCTCGCTTCAGCGACAGCCGTCCTCGCCCTCCTTCCCGCATTTCTCCCCGCCCAGCAGCCCGCCACCGCGCCCCCGAAGCCAAGCCTCGAAAAAGGCTTCCTCAATCCCCCTCCAAGCGCCCGCCCCCGCGTCTGGTGGCACTGGATGAACGGCAACATCAGCCAGCCGGGAATCAAGCTCGATCTCGAATGGATGCACCGCATCGGCATTGCCGGCTTTCAGAACTTCGACGCCGCCCTCGACACCCCCCAGGTCGTCGATCACCGCCTCGCCTACATGACCCCCGAATGGAAACAGGCCTTCAAGTACGCCACCACCCTCGCTGACCAGTTCGGCATGGAAGAAGCCATCGCCGGCTCCCCCGGCTGGAGCGAGTCCGGCGGTCCCTGGGTTCCACCCGCCGACGGCATGAAAAAGTACGTCTGGAGCGAGACCGCCGTCGAAGGCGGCAAACCCTTCACCGGCAAACTTCCTCACCCGCCCCAGGTCACCGGCCCCTTTCAAGGCCTCCGTGGCGGCGACGACCCGTCCAAGTCCTACTACGCTGACACCGTAGTCCTGGCCTATCGTCGCCCCACGGCCGACGTCGACCTCTCCGCCCTCCATCCCAAAATGACTGCCAGCGCCGGCTCCCCCGACTACACCCTCTTGTCCGACGGCGACCTCGCCAAAACTGCCAAACTCCCCGTGCCCGCCATCGGCGACTCGTCCTGGATTCAGTGGGAATTCACCGCTGCCCAGACCATTCGCGCCCTCACCTTCGTCGCCAGCGACCCTGACTGGACCGCCTCTTTTACCGGCGTAGGTGCCCCCGAGCGCACCCTCGCCTCCAGCGACGACGGCGTCACCTTCCACGAAGTCGCCAAGCTCACCGGCGGCAGCGCACCCGAGCACACCGTAGCCTTTCCTCCCATCACCGCCCGCTACTTCCGCGTCTTCTTCAAGCGCTTGCCTGCCCCGCCTTTGCCCGGCTGGGCTGTGGGATACAACACCGACGAACTGCGTGCCGCATTGGGAGTGGACAAGCGCCCCCCCGTCACCAACTACGAAATCGCTGAGCTTTCCCTCATCCCCGGCGCTCGCGTCAATCAATTCGAAGTCAAAGCCGCCTTCACTCCGGAAGAAGATCTCTACCAATTCGCATCGCCCGCCGTCGATCAGGTTTCAACCATCTCCAAGGCCCAAGTCATCGACCTCACCGACAAAATGCATCCCGACGGCTCTCTCGACTGGACGCCCCCACCCGGCAACTGGCAGGTCCTCCGCTTCGGCTACTCCCTCCAGGGCATCACCAACCATCCAGCCACCAAAGAAGCCACCGGCCTTGAAGTCGACAAAATGGATGGCAAGGCCGTCGCCCGCTACATGAACACCTACCTCGACAGCTATAAAGACACCGTCGGCCCGGACATGATGGGCAAGCGCGGCATCCGTTACATCATTAACGACAGTTGGGAAGCCGGCTCGCAAAACTGGACCCCCAACATGCTCGCCCAGTTCCGCCGCCTCCGCGGCTACGATCCCGTCCCCTGGATGCCCGTCCTCACCGGCCGCGTCGTCGAAAGCGCTGAAGCCAGCGACCAGTTCCTTTGGGATTTCCGCAAAACCATCGCCGACCTCATCGCCGACGAGCACTATGGAGTCCTCGAAGACGTGATTCACGCCCACAACATGGGCCACTACGGCGAATCCCACGAATCCGGCCGCGCCTATGTCGCCGACGGCATGGAAGTCAAAAAATTCAATGAAGTTCCCATGAGCGCCATGTGGACCCAGCGCCCCGGCGTCAACGAAGAGCGTTACGGCTACAACGCAGACGATCGCGAGTCAGCCTCCGTCGCCCATATCTACGGCCAAAACCTCGCCGCAGCCGAATCCATGACCGCCGCTGAAGCTCCCTGGGGCTGGTCCCCCGCCACCCTCAAACCCACCGCCGACAAGGAATTCCTAAACGGCATCAACCGCATCGTCGTGCATGAGTCCGCCCACCAGCCCCTCATCGGCAAAGCCCCCGGCCTTACCCTCGGACCCTTCGGCCAGTGGTTCAACCGCAACGAAACCTGGGCCGAGCAGGCTGGCCCCTGGATCGACTACCTCGCCCGCACCAGCTTCCTCCTCCAGCAAGGCCGCTTCGCCGCTGACCTCGTCTACTTCTACGGAGAAGACTCAAACCTCACCGCCATCTTCGAAAACAAGTCCCCCGACATTCCGCCCGGCTTCGGCTTCGACTACATCAACGCCGACGCCCTCATCCATGAACTCCGCGTCGAAGGCGGCCAGATTCACACCCCCGGCGGCATGAGTTACCGCGTCCTCGGCCTCGACCCCTACACCCGTCACATGTCGCTCCCCGTCCTCAAGGCAATTCACGACCTCGTCGATCAAGGCGCAACCCTGGCCGGCCCCAAGCCCCTCGACGATCCCAGCCTCGCCGACGACGCCGCCGAATTCAAGCAGCTCAACGACGAACTCTTCGGCGACGGCGCCGGGGTCCACAAACTCGGCAAGGGAACCGTCTACGCCGGCCAGCCCCTCAGCGATGTCTTCGCCGCCATCCACCTCCAGCCCGACTTCGACTTCACCAAACCCGAGCCCGACACCAACCTCGAATTCGTCCACCGCAAGCTGCCCGACGCCGACATCTACTTCATCGACAACCGCAGCGACCACGCCGAGCTGTTGGACGCCACCTTCCGCGTCACCGGCAAGGCCCCCGAACTCTGGCGCGCCGAGACCGCCGCCATCAAGCCCGCCACCTACAAAATCGACGACGGCCGCACCACCGTTCCCCTCTCCCTTGAACCCTGGGGCACCGCATTCGTAGTCTTCCGCCACGCCGCAACCGCCGCCTCCTACACCGCCCCCGCAGCCACGGAATCCCCGCTCGCCACCGTCCCCGGTCCTTGGAAAGTCGCCTTCCAGTCCGGTCGCGGCGCACCCCAATCCACCACCCTCGATCAGCTCGCCTCTTTGACCACCAACACCGATCCAGGCGTCAAATACTTCAGCGGCATCAGTACCTATACCCATTCCATCGACGCCCCCGCCGCCTGGTTCCAATCCGGCGCAAAAATCCTCATCGACCTCGGCAACGTCAAAGAACTGGCCCAGGTCGAAGTCAACGGCGAGCCCCTCGGAACCGTCTGGCACACCCCCTTCCGCGTCGACGCCACCACCGCCCTTCATCCCGGCGTCAATCAGCTCGTCATAAAAGTCACCAACCTCTGGCCCAACCGCATGATCGGCGACCTCCAACCCGGCGTCACCACCCCAATCACCTTCGCCGACGTCAAACCCTACAAAGCCAACTCCCCCCTAACCGACTCCGGCCTCTTAGGCCCCGTCCAAATCCTTCGGACCACGACCGCTCGGGCACCGCAAAAATAGGGTTTTGTGACCGAGTAAAATGTGGGTGCCCCATCCATCCGCAGCTCCATCGCGAATGGGTGGGAAATCACCAATCTCTACCGGCGTGTTTCTGACGAATTCTTACACCGGCAAGACATTCAACGAACAATCCCAGGAGCCCAATGTCAATCCTCGCCGGAATCGGATGGCACATGGTCGGCGCTGCCTCCGCCGCTTCCTTCTACGCCCCCATTGAAAAAGTAAAACGCTGGTCCTGGGAAACAACCTGGGCCATCGCCGGCTTCTTCTCCTGGATACTGCTCCCCATCGGCGTCAGCCTCATCCTGCTCCCCAGCTTTCCCGCGTTCTACGGCTCCATCGACCCCCAACTGCTCCTCAAAGTCGCCCTCTTCGGAGCCATGTGGGGCATCGGCAACGTCAGCTACGGCCTCACCATGCGCCACCTCGGCATGTCCATGGGCATCGGCGTCGCCATCGGTGTCACCCTGGTCGTCGGCACCCTCATGCCGCCCATCCTTGACGGCCAGGCCGCCACGCTCTTTTCAACCAGGGCAGGGCAGTTGACCCTCGCCGGAGTCCTCGTCGCCCTCATCGGCGTAGCCATCGTCTCCTACGCCGGCCACCAGAAAGAGCAGCAACTCAGCAGTGAAGTCCGCGAGTTCAACGTCAAGCTCGGACTCCTCCTCGCCGTCCTCTGCGGAATCTTCTCCTCCGGCATGGGCTTTGCCATTCACGCCGCCCAACCCATGGAAGCCGCCGCCCTCCACCTCGGCGTAAACCCCCTCTATGCCGCCCTCCCCAGCTACGTCATCATCATGGGCGGCGGAGCCGTCATCAATCTCAGCTACTGCTTCATTCGCCTCGCCGCCCTCAAGCGCCTATCCTTCCGCGCCGACCTGTCCCAGCCCAGCCCCACCCTCCTCCGCAACGGCCTTTTAGCCGCCACCGGCGGCGTCATGTGGTACCTCCAGTTCTTCTTCTACGCCTGGGGAGCAGCCAACGTCCCCCAACACCTCGCCTACGTCAACTGGATGCTCCACATGAGCATGTACGTCCTCTGCGGCGGCCTCGTCGGCCTCGCCCTCGGCGAGTGGAAAGGCGTTGGCGCCCGTCCCCTCCGCCTACTCTGGGCCGGAATCCTCGTAATCATCGCCGCCGCCAATCTAGTCGGCCTCGGCATGGCCTCCTAGCGGCCGCTCCGCTAGCTCGACACACTCGCCCCCAAAGGGCACTGTCATCCCGAGCGCAGCCGAGGGATCTGCGGCTGCTTTTAGGCATCTACCCCCCAAGAAACCTGGCATCCTGACTCACAAAGCAAGTTTTGCCCGCAAAGAACATTCGGCAAGGAAAAGCGCCCCGGAGGGGCCGCAGGATAATAGCCCAGGACAAAGCGAAGCGGCGTCCTGGGAAAATGCCCAAAATCACTCTCGCGCCCCGGAGGGGCGCTCTGAAATGGCTCTTATTCACAGCGAGCCTAAGCGTCCCCAAAACGTACTCCGGTTCGGGGGGAGATGAGTCAAAGGCACGGTATTCAATCCCTGTGTTCGCAGCCGTATCGCACTACTATGACCCTGGAAGAGGCCGAGCTGCAGGGCTGGCGTTCGCGCTAATGATCGGTGCAGGCAGAGCATTTTGGTCCCTGAGGCGGCATGTGTGGTTTTGGCTAACCGTCGCTGTCCTCATAACGCTTCATGAAATATTAGTCGTTGCCATTCCTTGGACCAATCGGAGCTTTTCAGGGCGGGAGCTCTGGCCCTTCTGCTTTGTCGATTTTTTGGCCATCTGGGGGATCATCAAGTTGGTCGAGAAAGTCATGACCAGGAGCGGCGAGGTCAGACTTACTGACTGAAAATCCACCAGCGCCGCTCTTAGCCACTCCAAACACAGAAATGCCGAGACCAAAGCCCCGGCATCACTGCTCGCTCCTAACTCCGCTAGCACCGCTAACTCCGCGAACTCCGCCTACTCCACCACCTGCTCTACCGGCAAATCCCGCGAGGAACCACCCACACTCACCGTCCGCTTCCCAGCCGCCGTCTCCCATGCCCCATCCTTGGTCGACCAGTATTGCATCTGCCGCGGCTCCACATGCAGCGTCACCGTCTTCGCCTCTCCCGCCTTCAGCGAAACCCGCTCAAACGCCACCAGCGCCCGAACAGGGAACTGAACCCCCGCCGGAACCTCGCTCGGAGCCCCCAGGTAAACCTGTGGCACCTCGTCCGAATCCGCACCCCCGGTATTCTTGATGCGCACCCTCACCTCAAGCCCGCCGTCCGCCTTCTTCTCGACTTCCAGGCCCGAATACTCAAACGTCGTATAGCTCAGCCCAAACCCAAACGGATACAGCGGCGCAATCTTTTCCTTATCAAACCACCGATAACCCACATTCACGCCTTCGCTGTAGGTGGTCTTCCCGTCCACGCCCTTCGTTGACCGCTCCGGATGCTTCGGATCGGTAGCGGCATACTGCGCCAGGCTCTTGCCCCAGGTCACCGGCAGCCGTCCCGCCGGGCTAGTCTTCCCCGCCAGCAGATTCGCCGTCGACCAACCGCCCTCATCCCCCGGCCACCACATCTCCAGCACCGCCTTCACCTTGTCCACCCACGGCAGAGCTACCGGCTGGCTGGTATTCAGCACCACAATCGTGTTGGGATTCACCGCCGCCACTTCCTCCACCAGCTTGTTCTGGTCGCCCGGCAACCCAAACACCGGCGTCAGCCTGGTCCACACAAACACCACCGCAACCTTGGCCTTCTTTGCCGCCTCAATCGCCGACTCGTGGTCCGCCTTCCGCTGCTCCGGCGTATACCAGTTCAGCCGCACCTGCACCGGCGAATTCGAGCTATCCTCGCTTGTGCTCACCTCAATCGCATGTGGCCCCGCAGTCAACTCCACCGCCCGCCGCACATTATCCAGCCCGTCCGTCGTCGGAACCACATTGTCCTGGTTCGCCTGCAAAATATCCCCGTGCACCCCGCCCTGGAAAGCCCCAGTTGCCATCAGCCGCTTCCCGTCCAGCCGGATGCTCGCGTTCGTCCCCATCGCCTGCAAATAGAGCCAATAACTCCCCGCATGAGGTGCAGTCAGCGTCCCTTTCCAAGCCACCTTCGAGTTCGCGGCCAGCGCATTTGCCCCGGTAAAGTTCAACTCCGCATCCGTCTGCTCTGCGCCCGCACCGGTCCTCACCAACCCAGGCTTCCCGTCATGGCTCAACGCGCTCGCCGGCACCGGACTCCCAGTCATATCGTCGTTCACGGCAAACTGAATATTCGCGTTCCCGGTAATCTTGCGCAAAGCCTGAATCGGCCCAACCTGCCGCTGTGGCAATCCCACCGACCGCTCGCCGTTGATCCCAATCGCGTCCACCTGTCCCGCCGTCGGCCCAATCAGCACCACTTGGTCCAGGTCACCGGCCTTCAGAGGCAGCGCCCCGCCCTCGTTCTTCAGCAGCACCGCCGACTCTTCCCCGGTCTTCTCAATGATCTTCGCGTTCGCCTCAATCGCCTGTGCCGTCACTTCATGCTTCGACTCACCATCCAGATACCCGAAGTGAACAATCTCATACAGCACCCGTCCCGCCGCACGAGTAATTGCGGCTTCATTCACCGTGCCGTCCTTCAGCGCAGCCGCCATCTTTTCCGGATTCAGCTTCACCCCGAAGTCCCCCATGCTGCCACGCTCCGGCGTAGGCTCTTCCGGAATGTGCCCGCCAAACATCGACATCATGTCATCCGCGCCTCCTCCCCCTCGTGCCGGCGGCGGCGGCGGAACAGGCTGCAAATCAAAGAACGACGGAATCGACCACGCAGCGCCCTTCGCCGGCTCGCCCGGCATCTCCATGTCCAGCCCCGCGTTGATAAAATCCACCGCGTGCACCGCGCCCCAATCTGAAGTCACAAACCCCTTGAACCCGATCTGGTCCCGCAAAATCGTCGTCAGCGAACTCTTGTTCCCGCACGCAAACGTCCCATTCAGCCGGTTATACGAACACATGATCGACGAAACATCCGCCTTCCGAATCGCCGCGTCAAACGGAGCCACATACACTTCGTGCAGCGTCTGGTCGTCGATGAACGTGCTCCCGCCGTTCGAGTCGTAACCCACAAAATGCTTGATCTGCGCCATCACGTGTTGGCTCTGGATGCCCTGCACCTCGGCCACGCCCATCTCCGCCGTCAAAAACGGGTCCTCGCCAAACGTGTTGTAGCCGCGCCCAAACTCAAGATCCCGATCCATATTCACAAACGGTTGCAGCGCCACATCGATTCCCAGCGCCCGCGCCTCCCGCCCAATCACCAGGCCGTTCTCTTCCGCGGTCTTTGTGCTGAACGTAGCCGCAACCCCCATCGTCGCCGTCTCCGCCTGCGAAGGGTGCCGCACCAGCACGCCCGGAGGCCCATCCGCAAACCGCATCCCCGGAATCCCCAGCCGAGGAATCCCCCCCAGGTACCCCGCCTGCCCCTGGTAAACCGCCGGGGCCTCCTGCGTCCCGTGGATCAGCGTAAGCTTCTCCTCCAGCGTCATCTGGCTGAGCAGTTTGTCTACGCGTGCGTCGCCTGTAACCACCGGCGCCTGTTGAGCCGCTGCAAGCGATGCACACACCAGCAACGCAGCTCCACCTGCCAGCCAACCTCTTCCGTTGGCGCAATTTGCCTTCCCTGCAAGAACCTTCATGCGGATCACTCCTACCATTCCTGTGGACGGTCCAGGCCGCGCGCAAGACCCAAACAAACGGCCCGACCCCCGCTTCACGATCCAGTCCAAAACAAACAGACAATTTCAACGCCATGAAGTCTACCCCATCAGTCCAATGGTTGTATGCACACCCCCGCACACCAGTCCACATGAACGCCAATTTTGACCAGCACGTTCATTACCACCACACTGTCATCCCGACCGAAGTGGAGGGATCTGCGGTTGCCTTTCGGGTTTTCTTCCTTAGGACCGAAGCGCTTTTCAGCGGGGAAAAAACCTGCCTGAACAAAGTCGAAAGGGAGCTGCATCACCCACCGGCAAAAAACATTCCCAAAGCCTCAATGCTATTCACCCCGAAACGCGCACAATCCCCCTCTGCCCACCCTCTGCCCACACCAATCCAGCAGTCCAGAACGGGGAAAAAGCCAGTCTCAAGCTGCCACATAGCCCCCACACCCCCTCCGTGTTTCGCTCCACCCCAATGAAAACAAGAGCGTTACGGGCAAAAACCCCCCTCTGCCCAATCGAAACAAAGGAGTTACACACGCCCCGCCTCATGCTATAGTTTCGATACTGGATGGGGTATTCTCGTCTATTTAAACGCTATCCGGTCCATCCCAACGAGTGTGGTGTCCATTTGCGGTCCAATCGAGTTTGGCTCAATCCATTCAGCCTTTGCCGCCCCGCAACTCCCAGAGCCGGCATCGTACAGTACGCCCTGCTCCCAACCCTGGTCGCAGTCTGCCTACTCGCTTCCCAGTCCGCCCTCTCCCAGGAAGCCTCGGTCCCTGAGACTGCCGCCCCGACCGCGTCTCCGCTCACCGTGTCCACTTCCACCCTCGACGCCAGTCTCCAGCCACCCACCCAGCCCCAGTCTCTAGCCCAGCCCCAGCCCCAGCCCGCCCCACAGACCACTCAGCCCAGCTTCTTCCGGCGCCCCGTCCGCAGCGAACTCATAGTCGAAGGCCTCGTCTCCTACGGCAACTACAAAATCTTCGCCTCCGGCTACGACGAAAAGCTCTTCACCGGCGGCGTCGAATACGACCGCCACTCCTGGGGCTATCTCCTCGGCGCCCAAATGGACTACGTCGCCGAGTTCCTGCCCTTCGTCCTCCTCGACAAGCCGCTCAATGTTGACGTCTTTGGCAACCCTGATTTCTGTTCCTACTGCAAGCCTCCCATTACACGCGCGGGAAGCAAGGCGGTCCGCCAGTTCGTCCCCGGCATCGGAATCTCCCCCATCGGCTTCCGCCTTTTGTGGCGTCCCAGCAAGAAAATTCAGCCCTACCTTGAAGCCAAGGGCGGCGTCCTCGTCTTCGACAAGAAGGTCCCGTCAAATGAGGCAACTTACCTCAATTTCAGCCTTCAGTCCGCGGGCGGCGCTGAAGTCAAAATCAGTCCGCGCTGGGGCCTGCGCCTCGGCATCTTCAGCGACTTCCACTTCTCCAATGCCTTCATCGTGCCCGTCAACCCAGGCCTCGATGTCATGAACGCCAACCTCGGCATCAGCTACCACTTCGGCCCTCAAAAGTAGTCTTCGCTGGCTGCAGGCGGGGCACACGTTGCGGAAAAACTCACACCGGGGGCTTGGTTCATGCTCCCCCACGTTACGGAAGCGGCAACTCCCCCGAATACCCCGCCGTAACCAGATCCGCCCGCAGCTTCGCCACGCTCCAAAACTGGATCGCCTTCATCCCCAGCGCCCGCGCAGCTTCAATGTTCACCAGCTTGTCGTCCACGAACAATGCCTCCTCCGCCCCAATGCCAAGCTCCTTCACCACATGCTGGTAAATCGCCGCCTCAGGCTTCGCCATCCGCAACTGGTAGCTCCAAACCAGCACGTCAAACCTTGAAAGCCAGTCAAACTCCCGCTTCATGTTTTCCAGCACATTGTCGCCCATGTTTGACAGAATGGCCGTCAAAAACCCGCGCCGTTTCAGCTCCAGTTGCCACCTCAGCATCTCCGGGTTCTCCGTCGTCCACATCCGCGCGTCCCACAGGTTCAGTTCCTCCGCCGTTCCCTCCGCAACCTCCAGCCCAGCCGCCCTCAGCAGCTTCTGCCAGAATTCCAGCCCGGTCAGCTTGCCCTCGTCATAAGCGTGCCTGTCCGCCCAATAGAGCGCTTCAAACCGCTCCGCCGGAAGCCCCGTAATTTCCCTCAGCTTTGCATGCGCTACCGGCTCCTGCGCGTCCGTCAGCACCATTCCGTAGTCGAAGACAACTGCCCGTATTGCCAAGGTTCCTCCCCGTCGCGCCCGTGTATCGTTGAAAAGGACGCCTGCTCCTATTGTGCATGACCTCACTCCATCGCCCAATTTCAGAGCAGCCACTTCCTGATTGAGTTGCATCCATGCGTTTCTCCGAGCGTACAAACTGGAATACCGAGGAAAGCCTCCTGGCCGGCGCCCATCGCCTCCGCGCCCAGGCCGGCCTGCCCATTGCCGACCTCACAGCCTCCAATCCCACCCGCTGCGGATTCCGCTATCCACCTGACCTGCTTGCCGCCCTCACCCAACCCCAGGCCTTCGACTACGATCCCCAGCCCCGCGGAACCCTCCACGCAAGACAAGCAGTCTGCCGCTACTATCAGGACCACGGCGCCCTCGTCCATCCCGATCAGGTCATCCTCACCACCAGCACAAGTGAGGCATACAGCTTCCTCTTCCGCCTCTTATGCGATCCAGGCAGCGAAATCCTCGCCCTCCAGCCCGGATACCCCCTCTTCGAATTCCTCGCCGTCCTCGACGACGTAGCCCTCAAACCCGCCCTCCTGGTCTACGATCACGGATGGCAAATCGACCCCGAAGGCATTCGCCGCGCCATTACCCCCTCCACCCGCGCCATCGTCCTCGTCCATCCCAACAACCCCACCGGTCACTTCACCATGCCCTGGGAGGCCGCAGAACTCGGCACCCTATGCCGTGAATTCGACCTGTCCCTCATCGTCGACGAAGTCTTTCTCGACTACAGCCATGCCGGTCCTCACCCCACATTCGCCGCCGGTCTCCTCGATGTCCCCGTCTTCGTTGTCAGTGGCCTCAGCAAAATCGCCGGCCTGCCCCAAATGAAGGCCGGCTGGATTGTCGCCACCGGCCCTCACGCTCCGGCAGCCCTCGACCGCCTCGAAGTCATCGCCGACACCTTCCTCTCCATGAATGCCCCCATCCAATGCGCCCTCCCTCCCTGGCTTCAGCAGCGCAGCATCATCCAAACCCAGATCCAAGATCGCGTCCTGGCGAATCTTTCTGACCTGGACCGCCAACTGGCCCACACCCCTGATGTCACCCGCCTTCGCCTCCAGGGCGGCTGGTACGCCGTCCTGCGCATCCCCGCCCTCCAGCCAGACGACCAAACCGTTCTCAATCTCCTGGATTGCGGCGTCTGGGTCCACCCAGGCCACTTCTTCGGCTTCCCTCAGGCCGGCTGGCTCGTCGTAAGCCTGCTAGCTGCCAGTGCTGAATTCAGCACTGGCGTAACCGCCTTGGTTAACTACTTACGAACGCATCAAGCTGGTAACAATAACTGATCGGAACCTAAAGCAGTGGTTGAGAAAGCATCTCATAAGATATTGAAATATATAGATAAAAATTAAGAGATTATCGAATTTACACTGACAGGGACCTCTGAAAGAATCGACGCTTTGAAAGCGCGCCTCTTCAATAGCCCGCCCTGACCGAAGTCGAAGAGTGCCGCAAAGGGACAAAAAGAGCCCGGGCTTTACAGGCTCCGGAAAAACTCCTTCGTGCGGTAGGCCGGGGATTTAGAACTTATCCGCAAATTGGTAACGCTGACCTCCAGGTCCGCCCCTAACGCAAGAACGGATTGCTCCTCCGCTCCACCCCAATTGTCGTCATCGGTCCGTGCCCCGGCAGCACCCGCGTCTCATCCGGAAGCGCCATCAGTCTCGACTCAATCGAGTCGATGATCTGCGCCGAGTTCCCACCCGGCAAATCCGTCCGCCCTATGCTCCCGGCAAACAGCGTATCCCCGGCAATCAGCAGCTTCATGGGCGCAAAATGCAAACAGACCGACCCCTGTGTATGCCCCGGTGTATGAATCACCCGGGCCGGAAACTTCTCCAGCCCCACCGTCAGTCCGTCCGCCAGGTTCTCATCCGGCGGTGCCGTCTCCGGAGTAGCAATCCCCAGCCATCCCGCCTGGCTTTCCATCATCTCCAGCAGAGCCAGGTCATTCTCGTTCAGCAGAATCGGCGCCCCCGTCCTCCGCTTCAACCGCAACGCCCCGCCCACATGGTCAATGTGCGCATGGGTCACCAGAATCTGCTTCACTTTGAGCCCGAGTTCCGTCAGCCGCCGATGAATGCGCCCCACCTCGTCGCCCGGATCGATAACAATCGCCTCACCCGTCGCCTCATCCCCCAAAATCGTGCAATTACACTGCAGCGGCCCCACCGGAAACGTCTCAATGATCATGCCTCAATCCTATTTCCCCCAACGGCCTTCGGTCGAACGCCATAGGCTTCAGTTGAAGGGTACGGGCTTCACAGGCTGCGGAAAAACTCCTTGTGGAGCCCATTCTTGAACCCTTTGTATCAGGGCATGACCGGGGTACCGGGGAACCCTCTGGGTCGGGGTCGCGTGCCGATAAAGCCAATCAAATCATCGTCGGGCTTTACCCCCTGCAAAACTCCAGGTCCGATTTGCCCTCACACAACCCTTTTTCCGCAGCCTCTTTAGCCCCCGAGGGAACGCATACCTTACTCTGCATCCCCACTTCCCCCCGCCGGCTTCCGAAACGTAATCGCATAAAACTTCCCATCCTTCAGCATGTCCAGGTGAATATCCTCCATCTCCGGCGGCACCAGATCTATGGGGACGGTGACCACATCTTTGCGATCCTTGTAAAAGCTGTTCGTAAACGGGATATTTTCATAGGTCCCTTTCACGTACTCTTCGGTTTCATCCTCGATCATCAGATGCCCGCCCGGCTTGGCCACACGAATCATTTCGCGGATCGCTCTGGGCCGATCCGTAAAGAAATTGAATGCTCCCGCTGTATAAACAACGTCGAAGCTCGCATCGGCGAAGGGCAGCCTCTCGGCATTACCCAGGTAGAGGTCGGCTTCCAATCCCCAACGGCTCATGTTTCCCTGGCAGTTGGTCAGCATTTCCTGGGAGAGATCCAGGCCCGTCAGCTTCACGCCATCCCGCAGATACTTGAAGTTGAGACCGGTGCCTACCGAGGTTTCCAGCACAGAGTCGCCGGGCTTTACTTCCAGCAGGTCCATGTAGTTCCGGAAATACGAGTCAAGAACAATTCCTCGAAAAGCGCTGAAGATGCGCTGTGTGTCGTCGTAAAAACCACCAATCGTCTCATACATGTGGTTGTATTTGCCGTTATCGCCGATAAAGTCCGCTTGCTTCAGGAAAACTGGAATTCCGTTGCGAACCGGGAACTGCTCGCCGCAGGTGCTGGCGAGTGTTTCGCGGCCGTGGTCGGTCACCACATGCAATGCTTCGGCCGTAAATGGGCTTCGCAGCACGGCGACAGAGTCTTGCCGCTCCGCCCACGGGCGGCTTTGGTCCCGATCCAAAAGCGCAAATAAGGTCAGGGCCGTTGCGCCGGCAACACAGGTCCAGGCGAAGGCAATTCCAATCGGAGGCTGCTGCAACATTCGATTCCCGCTCATTCGGAAGGAGATCAACAGACCCTCGGCTGAGAAGAAAATCGTCGCGAACCAGGTCAATCCCGCTCGGATTCTCTCGGCCCGAAATTCCAGGTTCCACATCCAGACAAGAACCGCTGCAAGCCATACGGTGAGCAATGTTTGAATTCCGGTCCCAGCTGCAGGTGAGCCATGCAGTCGCGGCTCGACAAACATCTGAAATACAACGGCCGCAAGGGGCAGCGGCAGCGTGGCCAGCAAACCCGGCAAGCGTGGACTGGTGAGCCGATGAAACGTAAACGGCAGAACGCCAAGTGCGACGGCTACCAGGCTCCAACCAAGATACTCTATGGCGGGAATCGGGCCGGTGAGCGGAAAGCTGCGCCAATGGAACTGGAGACCCGGAATGTAGTCGATAACCACCATCCACAGGAATCCGCGCAACGGGCGTTGTGTCAGGACAAACCAGACGGGCAGAATCGGGCCCGTCCAAACGCCAATGCCCGGCAAGAAAAAGCCGGCAATGAAAAGCCCTGCGACAATCCATGCGACAATCTGCGACCAGTGGCTCGAACGAACTTCAGTAGGCATCTTGCTTTGCTCCTTGGTGCGCGCATGCGTTCCTGCACCCATGTTGAGGACCTCTCAGGCTGTTTCGGATTTTCCGCAAGGGGGAATCGATTCCGGAGTCGCCGCTATTTGCTGTTTCTCCATTTCCGTCAGCATGGCCAGTGCGGCTTCGCTCCATTCCAGCGAAGAGCGGAGATGGGCAACCCCGTATTTCAGCGTCAGCATCCAGAACGGAAAGCCGGGATAGTTCCGGCTGTTGGCGCTGCCAAGATGCTCTAACTCCAGCAAGCTGGCCAGCATGTTGCGGTTATTCTCCTGGAATTTCTGGATGTGAGCGATAGATGCCCTGGGTGCTGCCTCATTGCCGAAAAACAGTTTCAGCAGAAACTCGTCCCGCGGAGGACTCTCGCGATAGGGAACTGCCAGCCACTCCTTCAGGCAGGCCTCGCCGGCTGCGGTAATCGAGTACTCCTGCCGCGTCGTCCTCCCGCCCGCCAACGACGAAACTGCCTCGATCAACCCCGCCGCAGCCAGCGCCTTCAGCGTCGGATAGATCTGCCCATAGCTCTCGCCCCAGAAAAATCCCACGCTCTGCTGCACTGTCTTGCGGATCTCGTACCCCGATTGGCGCGGATGGATAGCGAGAATTCCAAGAATCACGTATGCTGTCGGTTTCAATTCCATATATCTATGAGATATATCTTTAAGATATAAATGTCAACAGATTTCTTTGCCCGGCCTCCTACTCCAGCCCCTTTCGCGCAGCAAAAACGGCAAGCCCAAAGGCCTGCCGCTCGTCTGAAACCCGAAAATCGAAGAAGCTTACTTGCCGGACTTCGCCGGTGCCGAAATCGGAGCCGTCTTCGTCCCCGACAACACCGATTGGCTATTCGTTGTCCGGTCGTAAAGCACAGTCAATCCCAGCGAAGTCACCATGAAAATCACCGCCGACCAAGCCGTCAGCCGCGTCAGCACGTTGGCCGCCGCTCGCGGTCCAAATGCGGTTTGCGAACCCTGCCCGCCGAACGCCCCTGCCAAGTCAGCCGACTTGCCCTGCTGAAGAAGAACCACCGCAATCAGGAATAGGCACACCAGCACATGGATCACGATCACGAAATAAAAGAGAATCTGCATTTTCTAAGCTGCTTTCCGAGTCTCCCCCGGTTGACCCAAGGGACGTTCTGGTGCGGAGGAGGGGACTTGAACCCCTATGCCTTGCGGCGCCAGCACCTCAAGCTGGTGCGTCTGCCAATTTCGCCACCTCCGCTTGAGGTGAACTCTGTGAGTATACCAAACGACGACCCATTTAAGAAAGGTCTCCGCCGTCAATCCAGGAATGTCTCCAACCGGTCAACTCATGGAAAAGCCCGCCCCGATGCCGCCATCTTTGCCCGCATCCGCTTTTCCGCGTCCGCACCCCAGTATCGGCAGTCCAGCGTAATAAAAACGGAGGTATATGGCACCGTCATCGTCGTCTTCAAAATCAGCACGTTGTAGTGCGCGCTTGTCCGGTCCACCATCCCAAGCAGCGCTTCGTGCGGCAAACTCTGCATCGGATACGGCCGCAGAATATCCGCAATCTCTGTCCGATAGGCGGTCACCCCCGGAGCATCGTCCTCCGCCACATACGGCAGTTCCGCATCCATCGATATCAGCGGCCGCACATGCACCGAATGCTCGATCGCATTCAACACATGGTGCAACACCTCAAGCTGCGACGCATTTGTCTCAATCGTCTCAATTCCCGTCGAGGACTGCAGCGGATACGCCGAGTCCACCACCAGGATCATGTTGCGATGTCCCAGCAGCGGCATCGCCTCCGCCACCTTCTCTCTCCATGTAGGCAAAGCCGGTGCCGCCGCCGGCACCGCCTGCCCGCCAAGCATGCAGCAACTTGCCAAAAGCAAACTGAACACAATCAAGGTCTTTCGCATGTCGATGATCCTACATTCCTGACGCGCCTTCGCGCAGCAACGCTCAGCCAAAACCCGCCCTCACCCAATCAGCCGCTTCATCCATGCCGCCAACTCCCGCTCGTCCGCCGTCCCCGCCGCGTGTGCCGCCTGCACATTCCCCCGCTCTTCCGGCAGCCGATTCTGGCTGATCTTGAACTTGCCCTCAATCCGCGCAATCGGTATCCGAAACCCCTGAATCCCAGCCAGCATCGTCCGCCTGAACCCCTCCGGCATCGCATTCCAGCGTTCCGCAAACCCCGGTTCATTCGCCGCAATCAGCCCCGCCAGCAGCGCATCCTTGCCCGCCTCGTCTTCCACCAGTTCCATCGTTCCATAGGCGTGAACCGCAATGTAGTTCCACGTCGGAACCGACAACTCCTCCACATAAAACGTCGGCGAAACATAGCTGTGCGGCCCCGGAAACACCACCAGCGTCTCCCGTCCCGCCAACGCCTGCCAGTGCTTGTTTGCCTTCGCAAAATGCCCTTCCAGCACCCCGTGCGGCCCGTCATCCTTCACCACCAACGGCAGATGCGTCGCCACCATCCCACACTGGTCCGCCCCGCCCTGCGGCCCAAACAAAATCGCAAATGAGTCAGCCCGCATCGCCTCCATCAGCACAGCGCGGTCCGTAACCAGATTGAACTTCGGCGAATACATAATCCTCCTACTGAATCCGCTCAAACCGGAACCCAGCTTCGCGCAACGCATGGCTGATCGCCGTAATATGTGCCGCCCCGCGCGTCTCAATCGTCACATCGATCACGGTCTCGCCCAAACTCACCCCGTAGTAAGCCCGATTGTGCACCGTCTCCACAATATTGGCCCGCTCCCGCGCCAGAATCTGCGTCAACTGCAGCAGCGCTCCCGGCCGGTCCTGCAAATATACCCGCATCCGCAGCAGACGCCCGTCCTTCACCAGGCCGCGTTCAATAATCTTCGCCAGCAGCGTCACGTCAATATTGCCGCCGCACACCAGCACCACCGTCCGCCGATGCCGCAAGTTGGTCTTCGACTGCACCACCGCTGCCAGCGCCGCCGCGCCCGCTCCCTCGGCCAGCGTCTTCTCCTGCTCCAGCAGCAGCAGAATCGCGCTCGCAATCTCCTCGTCATCCACCGTCACAATCTCGTCCACATACCG
>Ga0302267_10002773_pt1 | contig 20831 bp, 14 predicted proteins | sample III_Bog_E1_3_FD_194555 | JGI IMG/M metagenome (GOLD analysis project Ga0302267, IMG submission 194555) | Peat permafrost microbial communities from Stordalen Mire near Abisko, Sweden - III_Bog_E1_3 | ecosystem: Environmental > Terrestrial > Soil > Wetlands > Peat | place: Sweden: Abisko... | reverse complement strand
CGCATGCGCCTCCAGGAACCCCTTGCCCCGGTAGAACCGCTCGATCCGCGCCAGATCGCGCTGGACCACGGACGGGTCGTAGACCTCGTAGTCGTAGACGATACCGCGGAAGAGCCCGAAGAACTTCTCGGTCGGCGTCGTGGCGATCTTGGCGGCGACGGTCGGTTCCTCGATCGCCTGCCCCCCCACGATGTTCACCTCGTCGATCGACGAGCGCCCCGCGGGAATGGACGTGCAGCCGCACATCGCCAGCGCGAGCGCGACGAACGCGGCAAGGGTGAAGGAACGAAGCGCCGGCGACACGGTCTCCCCTATCCTAGTCTTCTCACGCTCATGCATCCCCTTCGGCTTCACGTCGCGGCTCTGCTCGCGTCGGCGGCGGTGACCGCGTGCGGCTCGTCGTCGATCCCGCGCCCGGTGTACGTCGCGCAGACGAGCGGCGCGCTCGTTCCGATCGCGCACGAGCCCCCGCCGGCCCGGGTCGAGCATGCGCCCGCCCGCCCGAACGTGAACGGGGTCGTGTGGATCGACGGCGAGTGGACGTGGCACGAGCACCGGTGGTGGTGGTCGCCGGGGCGGTGGGTCGTGCCCTCCGCAGGCGCCCGGTACTCGCCGTGGTGCACGGTGCGCGCGCCCGACGGGACGCTGTACTTCGCGCCGGCGATCTGGCGCGACGCGAACGGGGGCGCGATCGCCGCGCCGAAAGCGCTGGCGTCGGCGGTGGTCGATTCGGGAGTCGTGGTGGACGCCGAGGGGAACATGGAGCGGACGCTCGTCGAGACGCCGAAGTGAGCGGCGACCCGGGACGCGCGCGCTGGGGAGCTATCGACCCTGCTGCATTCGCGACACCGCCGGGCGGAAGCTGCCGTCGGCGCGGATGAAGTGGAACCAGTTCGAGTTCGGGAGCGCCGAGTAGTCGTAGCGCCAGGCGAGCGCCGCCTGGAAGCACGTGCTCCGCGCCGTGGAGAGGAAGCGTTCGGTCGCCGCGGACTGGATGGCGTCGTCGACGATCGGCGAGCTCTGGCCGAACTCGCCAAGGATCACGAGCACGCCGTCTCGCCGCGCGCGCTCGCAGACGGCGCCGGAACCCGTGATCTCGCCCGAGTCCGCGTAGGCGTGGAGGTCGTAGAAGTCGAGACCGACGCCCGCGAAGAGCCCCGAGGCGATGTCGCTCGCGGCCGTCGACCAGCCGGCCGAGCTGGTGACCGGCAGCCAGGGGCTATGCGCGCGGACGAACGCGCGGGTCACTTGCATGAACCTGCGCGGCCCGCCGACCGCGTCGTCGAAGACCCCCTTCTGGATGGGCGCTTCGATCTCGTTCATCAGGTCGAAGCCGAAGACGTTGTCGCGGTGCTGGTCGAGCACGGCCAGCGTGGGGGCGAGCACGCGGGTCAGATACGCCTCCAGCTCGTTCGGATCGTTGAGGAGAGCCTTGAAGTACGGGGCGAGCGCGCCGGGCGCAGCGTAGGTCTCGTTGCCGTCGAGCGCCGTGACGTAGACCCAGAGGCCGCGCGCCCGCGCCGCCGCGAGCACGAGCTCGAGGTTCGCGAGCATCTGCCGAGACACGCCCAGCGTCCGCGGCGCGCCGGCGCCCATGCCGATCCCCTGCGCCCCCTCGAAGAGCCAGAGCCGCACCACGTGGCCGCCCGCGCGCACGAGCCCGTCGAAGGTCCGGTTCACGTAGGCGAGGTCGAACGCGCTCGTGTAGTCCGTCGCGTAGTGGTCGGCGAACCACCCCTCGTCGTAGCCGACGAGGAACGCCGGCCTCGCCATCGGAGGGGGCGACGGCGCCCGCGAACCGATCCCGTGGTTCGCGCACGCGGCGGAGAGGGAGAGAAGAGGGAGCGCGGAAGCGAGCAGCGCCAGCGAGGCGAGCGGCGCTTTCTTCGCGGATCCCATGGGGTGATCGTAGAGCACGCCCCGCGCGCGGCCGGGGGCGCTATATGGGCAGAGTCATGTACACGCCCGCCGAATTCGCCGAGCACGACGTGGCTCGCGCCCACGCCCTGATCGAGCGCCACTCGTTCGGACTGCTCGTCGTCCCTAGCGCGAGCGGAGCGCCGGAGATCGCACACATTCCGTTCCTCCTCGACCCGGCGCCCTCCCCCTTCGGCACGCTCCGCGCACACGTCGCGCGCGCGAGCGCGATCGCCGCGATGCTCGCGTCGGATCTTCCGGTGGTCGCCGTGTTCACCGGCCCGCACGCGTACGTGACGCCCCGCTGGTACGAGGCGCCGCGCGCGAACGTGCCGACGTGGAACTACGCGACCGTCCACGCGCACGGAGTCGCGCGCGCCATTCGCGAGCGCGACGAGGTCGTGAGCGTGCTCCGCGATCTCTCGACCAAGTACGAAGCCGGGGCGCCGGCGCCGTGGACGATGCAGGACGCCGACGCGAGCTACGTGGAGCGTCTGCTGGGCGGGATCGTCGCGTTCACGCTCCGCATCGAGCGCCTGGAGGCGAAAGCGAAGCTGAGTCAGAACCGGTCGCCGGCGGACCGGGCGCAGGTGGCGCTCGGTTTGCGGGCGCGCAGCACCCACGATGACGTCGCGGTCGCCGAGCTCATGGAGGAGAAAGAGCGTAGTCGAGCGCGCCTCGTCCCCCTGACGGAGACCGACTTCGCGACCGTCGCGAAGCTGGGGGAGACCATCTGGCACGAGCACTACGGCCCGATGATCGGCCGCGCGCAGGTCGAGTACATGATCGCCGGGCGCTACGTCCCCGAGAAGCTGCGCCTCTACCTCGACGCGAAGGACCGCTGGTTCGAGCTGCTCGTCGTCGACGGGCAGCCGGTCGGCTACTGCAGCTACGCGTTCACGGCGCCCGACGAGATGAAGCTCGAGCAGCTCTACTGTCTCTCGTCGGTACGGGGGCGAGGGTTCGGGAGCCGGATGCTCCGCCACGTCGAGGAGCAGGCGCGGCGACACGGACGGGCGAGCGTGTGGCTGCAGGTCAATCGACGCAACGAGAGCTCGATCGCCATCTATCGCAAGGCAGGGTTCACGGTGCGCGAGGAGGCGAAGTTCGACATCGGCGGCGGGTATGTGATGGACGATTACGTGATGGTGAAGCGGGTCTGAGCCGGCGTCAGAGGCGCATCAGCAGCATCTGCACGACGATCGCCAGCGAGCCGTCGAGCAAGAGCGCGTGCTGGACGCCGAACGCACCGACCGTGGCGCCGGTGATGAGCGCTCCGAGCGAGATCCCTCCGCGCATGGCGAGCATGTAGAGGCCGACGGTCTGCCCGAGGAGCCGCGGAGCCGCCGTGGACTGCAAGAGCGAGTTCGCGGCCGTGTTGCTCACGGTCATCGACGCGCCGGCGACCACGAGGAGCACCGGGACTCCCCAGAACCAGGGGTTGATCGCCGTGAGCACCAGCACCGCGCCGTACAGGAGCGCGAAGCCCACGCTCAGTCGCCGCTGGTTGGCCGTCGGCGGCACGGCGAGCAACGCCACGGCTCCCAGAAGGCCGCCCGCTCCGAACGCGCCCACGGCCGTCGAGAAGCGCCCGGGACCGCCGTGGAACACGTCCCTCACGAGCACGGGGGTAAAGGTGACGAGCGGCGCGCAGAAGACTGCGTTCACGAGGACCGTGAGCAGCGCGGCGCGCTGCGGTCTCTGGCGCAGCACGACCTTGATGCCGGCGAACGGGTGCGCGCGCGTCTGCTCGCGCCCTGGTGCCGGGGTGAAGCGCGGGAGAATCCACACCGCGACGCCGATGAACGGGACGTAGGAGGCCGCGCTCACGACGAAGCATGCGGTCGCCCCGACGCTCGCCATCAAGACGCCCGCGATGGCCGGACCGAGGATGCGCGAGAGGTTGAACTGCGTCGAGTTGAGCGCGATCCCGCGGCTGATCTGGTCGTGCTTCACGATCGACGGCACGATCGACTGGAACGACGGCATCGAGAGCGCGTCGGTCACGCCGACGACGACCGAGAGAGCGATGATCATCCAGGGGTGAATCGCACCCGTCACCAGGAGGAGGATGATCGCCGTCGGACACAGCATCTGGATCGACTGGAAGAGCGTGATCACGCGGCGCCGATCGGAGCGGTCGGCGAGCGCGCCGCCGACGAGCGTGAGCAGCAGCACGGGCGCGTTCATGGCGAACGAATCGAGCCCGACGAGGAACGACGACGCGCCCAGCGTGAGCAGGAGCCACGGCTCGGCGATCTGCTGCGCCCAGGTGCCGATGCTGGAGAGCAGGCTCGCGAACCAGAACGTCCCGAAGCGCCGCGTCGCGAGCAGCGCGACCGACTCTCGAAACGTCTGGAAGGGGGACGCACGCGAGGCCCGTACCCCGCCGCTCGAACGCCCGTCTTCGTACTCGGTTGGCGAGGACACGAAGAGCCAGGCGTAGTCGATCGCGCCGAGGATGGGGAGATGAACGGCGAGCGGCCACGTTCACGTGCGTGGGGCCGCGCGGGGCCACGGTGCTAGGGTCTGGAATGAAACGTCGTCTCCGGACGTCCCAAATGGGTATCGTTCCGTCGCTTGGCCCTCCCATGAAAAGCTTCGCGCGCGCTGCGCTCTACGTCTTCTTCGTCGTCGCCGTCCCCTACGGGATCCTGGCGTGCTGGGCCACGGCGCCGAGCGACGCCATCTCCGACGACGCAGGCATCTCGGCCGACGCCGGCCCGACGAGCGACGTGTTCTCCCCCACGCACGATAGCTCCGCCACGACCGACGCCAACGCCGTGGATTCGAGCGACGCGAACATAGACACGGCAGCGCCCGTCTACCCGTACGCGTCCACCTTGATTGCGGCCGGAATCGGCTTCGGTTGCCACATCGACGGCTCCGGCAACGTCTGGTGCTGGGGGAACAACGAATACGGCCAGGCCGGGGGGACACCGAGCGGCACGCCCGTCCTTCACCCCCAGCAGGTCGCGGGGGTGACGGGCGCCACCGCTCTCGCGCTCGGCGATTACCACGCGTGCGCCGTCACCTCGGGCCACGCCGTCTACTGCTGGGGTCTCAACGACGCATACCAGCTGGGACACGCTTCGGCGACGATGGGCGACGTGATTTGCCCGGGGACGTCGGGGGGGCAGACGTTGACGTGCAACGGGACGCCCACGGCCGTGAGCATCCCCGGCTCGGTGTCGATCGCAGCTGCCGGGGCCTGGACGTGTGCCGTCGGCGTCGACACGACGGTCCAGTGCTGGGGCGCCGTGCAAGCGGTGACGGCGACCGGCTCCATCGCGTGCGGCCTTGGGACCGCCGCGACCGGTGGCAACTGCTACCCGGCCCCGTACGCCGTGACCGGCGTCACCGGCGTCGCGCAGCTGGCGGTCGCGTTCGACCACGCCTGCGCCGTGAGCTCCTCGGGCGCGGTCTCGTGCTGGGGCTACAACGGCGAGGGGCAGGTCTCGCCCCAGGCGTGCCCGGACTCGACCTGCGCGACCCCCATCCTCGTGGCCGGCCTCGGAGCCGTCTCCAGCGTGGCGGTCGGCGACAACTTCACCTGCGCGCTCCTCGCGGACGCGGGCGCCAGCTGCTTCGGCGACAACGCCTACGGCGAGCTGGGGCACGCACCCGGCACGTCCGGCGATCCGAGCCCGGACTCCGGCGGCGCGGTCTTCAACGCGACGCCCACGATGGTGGCCGGGCTCGGGACGGCCAGCGAGCTCGTGGCCGGCGGCGGCGAGGCGGCGTGCGCGATCGTGAGCGGCGGAGCGGTCGACTGCTGGGGACAGGTCTCCGGCGCCTCGGCGCCCGGCACGCCCACCGCCGTCGCGGGGCTCCCGGCCATGAACGCGCTCGGTGTGCCCGATGACACGTACGCCTGCGGTGTCGCCACCGATGGCAGCGTCTGGTGCTGGTACCTCACCGACGGCGGAGCGCCGGCACAGGTCCAGTAGGGCGCGTGCGCGGGACCCGCTCCATCGCCGGCGCGCTCGACGGGGCGCTCGTCGCGATCGCGCTCCTCGTCGTCTCCAGCCTTGGGCTCGGGTTCGCGTACCACTTCGCGGAGCGCGCGCAGATCGCCGCGGTGCAGGGGGAGCTCCTCCAGCTGGTGCGGACCGGCGCCACGCTCGTCGACGGCGACGCGCACGCGCGGCTCACAGCCGCCAGCGAAGGGGGCCCCGAGCACCGGAAGGCGCTGGAGCCGCTCGTGAAGTTCCACCGCGCGGCCGAGGACCTCATCTACGTCTATACGGCGGTCCTTCGCGACGGGCGCGTCTACTTCATGCTCGACACGACGACCGCGTACCACGTCGAAGGCAACACGCTCCCCGCCGAGCACCTGATGACCGAGTACACAGGGAAGGACGTCGATCTGCGGCGCGCGCTCACCACCGGCCAGGCGACGGTCAACGCGAAGCCCGTCCCCGAGCGCGTCCGCACGTACATGAGCGCATACGCGCCGTTCTACGACTCGGCGGGGCACCAGGTGGGCGTGTTCGGCGTCGATATGTGGGTGAGGCAGCTCGAGCAGCGGCTCGATCTCCTGCGGCACACGATGCTCGCCGTGTTCGCGCTGGTGCTCGCGCTCTCGGGGCTCATCGGGGTCGTGGTCGCGCGGGCGCGCGCCGGCGCTGCAGTCGCGCTGTCGCGTGAGCGTCAGGCGGCCGCGCACACGCTGGTCGAGCGGGCGCGCGCCGAGAAGCTGGCGGTGGACGCCGAGGCCGCGAACCGTGCGAAGAGCGCGTTCCTCGCGTCCATGAGCCATGAGCTCCGCACGCCGATGAACGGCATCATCGGCATGACGGCGCTCCTCCAGCAAACGTCTCTCGATCCGGAGCAGAAGGAGGACCTTTGAACGATCGACGTCTGCGGCCAGGCGCTGCTCGCGATCATCGACGACATCCTCGACTTCTCGAAGATCGAGGCCGGCAAGCTCGAGCTCCACGCGACGCCGTTCGATGTGCGCCGCTGCGTGGACGAGGCGCTCACCGTCGTCGGCCCCCGGGCGCGCGAGAAGGGGCTCACGCTGGAGAGCATCGTCGGCCCGCGCGTGCCGCGCGAGGTCGTCGGGGACGGCGCGCGTGTCCGGCAGATCGTGCTGAACCTCCTCGGCAACGCCGTGAAGTTCACCGACGCCGGCGAGGTCCGCGTCACGGTCGACGCCGAGGAGGGGCTCCCCCCACGCCTGCGCTTCACCGTCCGCGACACGGGCATCGGCATCCCTGAGGACCGCCTCGATCGCCTCTTCAAGCCGTTCTCCCAGGCGGGGGGTCCCGAGGGCCGGGTCTTCGGCGGCACGGGACTCGGCCTGGCGATCTGCGCGCGCCTCGTCGAGCTGATGGGGGGCGGCGCGATCACGGTGAAGAGCAAATCGGAACGGGGGAGCGCCTTCTCCTTCGCACTTCCGCTCGAGGCCGCTCCCGTCCCCACGACCCCTCCGAAGCCGCGCGCCCCTTCCCTCCCCGCCGCGCGTCACCGCCCTCTTCGCGTGCTTCTCGCCGAGGACAACCCGGTCAACCAGATCGTCGGGCGGCGCATGGTGGAGAACCTCGGGCACACGGTGACGCTCGCCTCCAACGGTCGCGAAGCGCTCGACGTTCTACGAGGCGCGCGCTTCGACGTCGTCCTGCTCGACGTGCAGATGCCCGAGCTCGACGGGATCGAGACCGCCAAACGCATCCTCGCCGAGTGGAATGCCGACGCGCGGCCGCGGCTCATCGCGCTGACGGCGAACGCGACGACGACCGAGCGCGACGCCTGTCTCGCCGCGGGAATGGACGACTTCGTGAGCAAACCGGTCCGGCTCGAGCACCTCGAGGCCGCGCTCGCGCGCGTCGCGGTGAAGCCGTCGTCGTTGCCTCCCGCGATGGATCCGGGCGTCGAGAAGAGCGCGGAGCAGAGCGACGACGAGACGAACGACGAGGCCGATCCCATCCTGGACCTCGCGATCGTGGAGGAACTACGCACGCTCGGCGCCGACCTCGGCAAACCGGTCCTGGAGCAAGTCGCGACGGCGCTCGCGGTCGAATCCGCCCGGATGCTGCTCGACTTCGAGACCGCGCGCGCGCGTGGCGACCGGGCGACGATCGCGATGATCGCGCACTCGCTGAAGGGGTCCTCGGCGGCGCTCGGACTGCGAAGGGTCGCGCGCCTCGCGGGGGAGCTCGAGCACCTCGGGGTGACGGCCGATCTCGAGGAGATGAAAGGGATCGCCGGGCGCCTCGCGGTGGAGCTGGAGAAGGGGTTGAAGGCGGTTCGAGCGTAGACGCACGAACCCCTTCCCCCGTCCCCGTCCCCGCAAGCGAGGAAGGGGAGTCGCGCGAGGCCAAGGAACGAACGGCGCGAGGACGCCGTCCATGCGGGTTCAGCGAATCCGCTTCGGGAGCTCCTCGCCTACGGTCCCACGAGGGGGAGAGGGCAAAGCGTGCTGATGGCTCGACCTACGAATGTCCACCCGTCGTTGTCGGCGACGTCACCTGCGTCGGCGGGGCGGATGCGCCGCCCGATGGACTTCCTGGGGCCGCGCTTCCGGCAGCCGGCGATGCCGCCTCCGCCGTCGCCGCGGCCAAGGCCGCCTTCTCCGCCGCCCTCTGCCGCGCCTTACCCACCTTGCCGTGCGCGGGAAGCTCCCCAGCAGCCTTCTTCGCGTCGTTCGCGCGACGGGTCGACGCCCCCTTGCGCGCGATCACCTTCTGCGCGGTGAGCAGGCTCGTGAGCGACGGGAACTGCGTGGCGAGCGCGCTGTTGTTCGTCACGGCGAGATCGAAGGCCGGCCGCAGCGTGTCCATCAGCGCCCGGATGCCTCCCCACGCGAGCCCCTCCTGCGCGCGCGCGTAGACGTCCCAATTTGCCGTCGCGACGCGGGACGCCGACCATTGGCTCCCCGCCTCGAAGAGCTGAATGACGTGAGTCAACGGCGGAGCCGTGCTGCCGAGCGTCGTCGCGTAGTCGCTCGTGAAGCGCCGGAGATCGTCGATGGCCCCGGCCACGGTCGAGAGCTCGGCCTTCTTCGGCTGCGTGCCGCGGTAGTCCTCGCCGGGCCTCGGAACCCACCCGGAAGGAGGAACGGGTATGGTTGCATTGCTGGGCGGTGGCGCGATGAAAGCGACGCTGACGCCGCTCGTCGGAGGAGCCGACGGTGCCGCCGGTGTTGCGCTCCCGGCGGCGACGGGCGCGGCCTTCTCAGGCACCGTCGCGTCGGTGGTTGCGTGGGCGTGCGCGGTGCGGGTGGCGGTTGCGGTCGTAGCGATGCGTTTCATGGTCGTGACCTCTCGTTGAAGTTCTTTGCGACACGGCGACGCCGCGCCCGAGCAGCTCGGAGCTCGCAACGTCGCCTTCAGCCCTTCTTGGTCACTCGTGACTTCCGAGCGCCCTCGCTCGGTCCCGGAATTGCGTCCGACGCACGAAAGCGAAGCGACTTCCGCCGGTTGAAGAATCGTATCGCCACGTACCTTTCTCGCGGAGGGCGGTCGCTCTCGTGATTTGGGCGACGTGGGCCGTCGAAATCACGAGTTGTGTCACGAGCGGAGGTGCATGCCATCCGGCCCGAAACCTCGGTCGTCGCGTGAACGGGATGCGCGATGGCGCCGACGAGATGGGCTATCGCGACGACGCGAAAACCTATCGCGTTCACGCGATGCGCTTTCGCGACGACGCGATGACCTATCGCGTCCGCGCGATGCCCCATCGCGTCCGCGCGATGCCCCATCGCGTCCGCGCGATGCCCCATCGCGACGACGCAATGACCTATCTCGACGGCGCAATAGCCTATGGCATCCGCGCGATGCCCTATCGCGACGGCGGGATGTCCGACGCCGACGGAGCGATGCGCCACCGCGATAGGACATTTCGTCGAGCCGGTCGAAAGTACGCAACATTCGCGCGGAACGTACCGAGAGGACAGGTATGCCCCCCGTTCACTCGCTGTCCTACGCGCAGCTCCCCGTCCACCTTCGCGCACGCCTCGCCGGACCGTTCGGCGTGGAAATCCTCGAAGACTCCTTCACCGTAGAGAACGACGACGTCATCCGCGTGACGAAGCTTCGGCTCGTTCGGGCCTCCGATCCCGCGTCCGCCGCCCCCGTCACAATGGGGATCGCCGCCGAAATCGGAGCACGCGCATGGGGCGACCTCCGGATCACGGTCGTCGACGGTCACACGCTCCGCATCACGTGCGGTCGCACGTCGATTCGGCGCACCTACCGCGACCTCGGGCTTCACGCGGAGAACTCGCGCGAGCCGACGCGCAAGTGGGCCATGCTCCTCGCGCTGTGCGCGGGACACGGGACGTTCCGCTGGCGGGACTTCGGAGAGTTCCGCGCCGTGAGCCAGGCGATGTCGGTGCTCCGCGGGAAGCTGAAGCGGGCGTTCGGGCTCGAGGAGGATCCGTTCGGGGAGTATGCGAACGGGTGGAAGGCGAGGTTTTTCGCCAGCTCCGAGGTGAGCGAGGACGTGTAGTTGTGCGCAAGCCGGGCTGTCGACATCGCTCGTTCGACAGCTAATCCGAGCGCGCTACGGGTACTAAGTAGAACGCGGACACGAGCCACACTCGGCCAGTGCGGGGTATCTAGGATGAATCCAGACAATGCCGACGACAGCCAGTCGTGTACTCGATCGCCTACTAGACGGGGAAGGGCGTGGCGAGAGCGTGGTTGTGCGAACAGCCACGCTCTCGTCAAACACCCTTGGGGGACGGGACGGGAGCGAGTCGCACGCACCGCGTTGACGTGGTCCCCAGCGACGAGAGGGGCTCGCGGGCACGCGATTGCCGATTGACCTTCGCGGATCGTCGCGTGAGCCGCGCTCGGATGCATCGATGCAAGTCGCCACCGGGGGACGTCCTTCCTCGAAGATCAACCCGGCAGCGCTCTCACCCGGTCGTGCACAAAACGAAAGAAGCGCCGACCGCTCTCGCGATCCGCGCCTCTCCCTCACCTCACGTCACGCGCTTCCGCGCGCGCCGCGACTCCTTACGATCACCCGCCGTCGGACGTACCCGTGAACGACGAGCTCTCGATGCACTGCAGGCTGATCTGCGTCCCCGGCAGCAGCGTGCCGTTCGCGAACAGAATGGCCTGCGAGCACGACCCGGCGGCCGCCCCCGTCACGTAGCACCACCCGGGCGCGCCGGTCTTGCACGACTGACCCGCGGGCACGACGTTCTGGTTCACCTGGCAGACCGGCAGCGTGGCCGGATCGACCAACCCTGCATCAGCGCCGCCGTTGGTGTTGAACTGCTGCTCCGCCGAGGCGCGGAACTGCGCGAGCACCGTCGGATCGGGCACCGAGAGACCGCCGGTGCACTGCGACTCGTCGCCCTTCTGCGGGAGCGTCGCGAGAATCAAGCACGGCACGACGCCCGTGGTCGGATCCGGCGAGAGCTTCTGTGGCAGGCACTGGTTGGTGAGCGCCGCCTTCAGGCGGTTGATGATCGAGGCGACCGCGGGGCGATACCCGTAGAGCGGATCGGTCCCGGCCGCGTTATCGACGACGTGCACCGGGCAGATCGACGACGCGATCCCCTGGTTGCCCATCTTGTGCGCCAGGCTCAGCTCGCGAATCGTCGGATACGCCTTCGCGAAGTCCTGCTGCGTGACCACCTGCGGGTCGCACACCGGCGAGATCTCGCCGGCGTCGAGCACACCCGGCAAGGTCGAGCAGTCGCACGCGAGCGAGTTGTCCTTGTTGGTGCAGTCACGCGGCGCCGCGAGCGGGAAGATGCACGAGTACTCGCGGTCGACGTTGAGGTCGGCGTGCGCGCCGTAGTTCGTGTACCACTCGCGCCCGTTGATCGGGTCGGGGGTCGTGGCCGTCCCGTTGGGCATCGGATTCGACAGACCCGCGCGCGGCGTCTGCGACTCGATCATGTGCGGGTCGATGCCCGAGTAGTCGTACGTGTCCGGATCGTTCCCCAGGATCTTCACCCAGTCGGCGGGCTGCAGCGTGCTGATGCCCGTCGTCGGATCGTAGTTGAGGAGCTCGTTCGGAACACCGCCGATGATCGTGTAGAAGACGAGGTCCGTCGCGCGCGTCCCGGCCGGCAGCTTGCAGAGCAGAGCCTTGTCGGCTGCCGAGAGCGTGGTCGCCGTCGCGGCCGCCGCGGACAGCTTCGTCGGATCGGGGAGCGAAGAGGCGAAGAGCGGGTTCGTGCAGTCGTTGGTCCCGACGTAGCTCGACGCCCCCGCGGGATACTCACCGACACGGTCGGGCACCACGAGCGACGTGAGGCCCGTTACGTACCGCGAGAGCGGGAACTGCGGATCGAGCCCGTACTTCGCCTTCATGTGCACGTGGCGGAGGTTGAGGTCGAAGCCCCAGTCGTTCTTGTTGCTGTACGGGTTGTTCGGCGAGGTGCAGTTCGGGTCGGTCGAGCCCTTGGCGCACGACGTGCAATTCTTGTCGCCCGGGTTCGAGTTGCATTGCGAGGTGCCGCTCGGCGGCTCGAACGCCGTGCTCATGAACAGGTACCCCTGCCCACCGAGCGAGCGGACGTCGATCTCGGAGTCGTTCTCGTCCGTGAGGACGATGATCGCGACGAGCGAGTCGGGGCGGAGGAAGTCGCGGCGCTCCTGGAGGATCGTCTGATCGACGCCGACCCACTGCGCGTGCTGGCTGCCGTCGAGCCCGAGCGAGTTGTACGGATCGGGCTGAATCAGGAAGCGGTACCAGTTCTCGAGCTGCGACTCGATGCCGCACCCGAACCACTGGAGTCCACCGACGAGATCGCCGAAGTCACTCTCGAGCGTCGTCACGCTGGTGACGGCGGGAGCGCCGACCGGCGCGGGCTTCCCCGTGTTCTCCGACACGGTCGGGAACCACGCGAGGAAGCCCGACGGAGCGTCGGTCGATGTCCCCGTGGTGGGGTTTCCGGTCGTATCCGTGTTCCCCGTCCGGGTGATGAGGTGCGCGCCGTCATCGTTGTTGTCCGGAACGCTCTGCCCACCGATCGAGGTCGTCGCGGTCGGAAGGCACGCGCCGCCGCTCGCTCCAGCGGTCGTCTGATCGCCGAGGCGCGGCCCGAGCGACGAGCTCACGATCCCGATGTGCATGTCGTGCACGGGGGGGAACTCGACGGTCTGCCCCGTCGGACAGATGCCGTCGGTCGTCCCGCTGGTGGTCGACGGAGCGACGGGGTTGTTGTTGGCGTCGAGGCAGTACGGCGACACCAGCCGGCTGATGAGGTCGGGGATGGCGGCCGCGAGGAAGACCTGCTTGTCGCCCATCGACGCCGAGTTATCGATCGAGAAGAGGATGTCGAGCTTGTCGACCGCCTGCTCCTGGATGTTCGTCGTGAAGTTCGTCTTTGTGACGGGCTCACCGGGGACGACGGGGCGGCTGAGGCACCCCGTGACGAAGGTGCCGCCCGTGATGGACGCGAGAACGAGTCCCGCCAGGGCGCAACGGACGAAGCTTGAGTGCATCGCAATCTCCCGAGAGGTAGAGGCAGTCCCACAGAGCCGATGGCCGACCGAGGGGAGAACCGTCATCCAGAAAACGTTCTTCGTGAAGGAGGAAAGCTAGATTCCAGGCGGGCCAGAAAGAGACAGCCGCACGCGATCCTGCGTTGTGCCATCCACTTGCGTCGCGATTCACGCGTAAATCATGTGGTTTCGTCAATCGCGAGCGCAGAACGATACCTCCCTTCGCGGGATCGGTCCATGTAGGTTCGGGCTCTCTTCGCCGTCTCGCGAATCCATTGCGCCCGCCGGGCACGGCTCGCAAGCAAGCTCAGTGCTTCAGCGCCGCATCCAGGATCAGCGGTACTCGCTTGATGGCGTCGGCGCGCGCGGCCGGATCGGTCCCGACCGTAGCCGTGCCGCTCTTGGTGCTGGGGATGTCGTGCAGCTCGTGGCGCGGCATGCCGGGCGCGTCGAACTCGTGATAGGCGCCCGGGTACGAGACGATCTCGGCCGGCTGGCCCGCCGCACGCGCCCGCTCGACGAGCTCGATGCACGGGCCCGCCATCGTCCAGCCCGACGCTAACCGCTGTCACAGCGATCGCAAATACGCGACGAGCGCGGTCTGGTCAGCTTGCGACAGCGTCGACGCTCCCATCCCGGGCGCGCGCGCGAAGACGTCGAACAGCGTCGCCGCGCTCCCGTCATGGAGGTAGGGCGCGCTGTCGGAGACACCGCGTAGCGTCGGCGTGTCGAACGAGCACTGCGGGCGCGGGTCGCCGAGCTCGTCGGGCGTCGCGACGTCGGGGTACGGCCCCGTGGTGACGCAGGTCCCGACGTCGTGGAGCAGCGGCAGGATCGTGAGGTCGAGCGTCGGGTTCCCGTGCCCCGAATCGGTGAACGCGGTCCCCGCGTGGCAGCTCGGGCACCCCAGCCCCTGAAAGAGCTGCGCTCCTGCCGCGACCTGCGAAGGGTCGAGGGTGCTCGGTGGCACGGGGTACGGGATCGCGTAGTTCACGTACTGGGCGAGCGCGTCGAGCTCGGCGCCGAGCGCGGGGACGGCGTCGGGTCCGGTGGGGTCCGGGAAGCTCCCCCCCTGCTCGGCGTCGATCGTCTGCCAGTAGTCCTGCACCTTGTTGCGCGCCGCATTGCGCAGGAGAAACCCGGTCTGCAGGACCCCTCCGGCGTTCGACGGCGTATCGCGCGGCCCTTCGTTGAAGCGCCACGTCACCGCGTCGCTCCGCGCCTCGATGTGGCAGGTCGTGCAGGCGACCCAGTGGTTCTGCGTCGTCGGGAGCTCGTCGCTGTTGGCCGAGTTGAACATGTGCTGACCGGTTCGCAACTCGTTCGGCTGGTTCAGCACTGGCAGCGCGGTCATCGGGTCGCCGTGCGCGAGCCTCGGAATCGTCGCGCCGTCCACGGTCACGCTCGCCCCCGTGTCCCCCTCCACGAAGTCGAGCACCGCCACGTCGCTGGTGTTCCGCTCATCGACATAGACGTGCCCGTCGCTCGAGACCGCGATCCCCTCCGGCTGATGCCCCGGCAAGGGACGCACGAGCGAAGACTCGAACCGCGTGCGCGCATCGACGACGAGCACGTCCTCGCTCGCCGTGTCGACGACGAACGCGAACCGGCCGTCGGGCGAGAACGCCATCGCGCGCGGCCCCGAGGTCACGTCGCCGAACGCCCCGCCGTCGCCCGCAACCGCGCTGACGCTGAGGCGCGTGAGCGGCTCCCCCTGCGGGTCGAAGAGCGACAGCGAAGGGAACGCGGTCATGTTGAAGACGAGCGTCGGCTCGGGCGTGTCGATGCCGAGCATCATGTGGGCGACCCACACTTCGTTCGAGCCGGGGCGCGCGAGCGCGTCGTAGATCCCGCGCACCGGACCGTGCGGGAGGAGCGGGTCCTCGGGGCCGGTCGTGTCCGGATCGTTCCGCGGCGGCCCATCCAACAGCGCCCACGTGGTCGACACCGCGAGCGACGACGCTTCGAGCACGGTCACGCCCGGCCCCAGCAGATGGGTCACGTAGATCTGCGAATGATCCGCGCTCCACCCGAGCCCCCACGGCTTTCGATCGGTCGATGTCGTCGCCCTCTTGGCGAGCGACGAGGCATCGAGCGCGACGACCATGTCGTCCTGCGAGCACGCGACGTACACCGAGGAGCCGTCGGGCGAAGCGAGCACCCCCACCGGCTCGGAGCACACGGCGGCGTCGTGCAGTACGGCGCCCGTTGCCGTATCGATCGCATAGACGTGCCCCGATCGCTCCCCGGTCACGTACAGCGTCGCCCCGTTCGGCCCCAGCGCGAGCGCGCGCGGACCGACCGCCGGATCGAACCGCCCCGTCGCGTCCACCGCCGGCGCGACGCTCGCGAGCAGCACCTCGCGCGTCAGCGTGCGCGTGTGCGCGTCGAGGAAGGACACGGAATCCGCGTCCGCGTTCACCACGTACACGGTCTTCGCGTCGAAGCTCACCGCGATGCTCGACGAGTGCTCGGAGACGTCCGCGACGCCCGCGTGCGACGAACATGCGTCCGTCGCAACCCCGGCCGCGACCGCCGTCGCGATCCAAGCGTTCAGCGTGCTCAGCGAGCGCGCGCTCACGGGGTCACCCCCTTGGTGATCTGGAACGTGATCGAATCGGCGAGCGCGGCCGGCAGCTGGGCCGCGGAGATCTCGGGCACGCAGTCCGAGTCGCGATCGACGAGCGGCTTCCGCGCGACCCCGGAGTCGAACGTGTCGATGTTGCTCCCCGACTCACCGGTGAGCGTTCGCTCCCCCATCTGCAGCCCGCCGCGCGGCACGCCGTCCTGCACGAGCATGCACTCCTGCGGGTAGTCGACGACGCCGTTCTCGTTCCGATCGTCCCACCCGTTGAGCACGAGCTTGTTCATCCGCCCGACCCGGTCGAGCAGCGTCGCCGCCAGCGCGCTCTGCCCGTCCTTCGCGGCGATGAGCTCGTAGGTGTCGCGGAGCATCGCCTGAACGAGGCCGAAGCGGAGCGGCGTGTACGTCTCGGTGCTCGAGGTATCTCCGGCGACGGACCGGTACAGCCGCGCGGTCGAGTCCCAGAACACGGCGTCGGCGCGCTCGAAGACCGCGAGCGCGCGATCGCGGTACTTCACGTCGCCCGACGCCAGGTACGCGAGCAAGAGCGCGCGCACGGCGGCCGTGTGTGAGTCGAGCAGGTCGTCGTTGCTCGTCACCGCCCCCTGCGCCACGTCCCACCCGGCCCACGCACGCCCCGTGGCGTCGGTGAGCTCGTCGTAGAAGAGGTTCGACAGCGCGACGATGAGCGCGTTCAGCTCGGTCGTCGCGGTCACCGACGACGCGATCGCCGGCGCGTCGATCGGCGTCGCCAGAGTCGCGGTGTCCGGCGTCGTGTTGGTGTAGAGCGTGAGCAGATCGGACATCGCGCGCCGCGTCGTCCGGAGCGCGAGGAACGCGTAGGCCGCCGTCTGCGCCGACACCGTCGTTCCGCGCACCGGAGCGCCGTTCACGAGCGTCACGTCGTCGATCGGGAAGCCCGAGCCGGGGTCGACGTGCATGCGGAGCAGGTTCACGAGCGCGACGCGGATCACGCCCAGCGCGCGATCGTGCAGCGTGTTCTCGCCGTCGGCGAGCTGGTCGTCGGCCGGAAACGGGTCGCCGTCGAAGTACGCCTCGGCCGCCTGCGTGCCGCCGGTACCGAGGTTCGCCCGATCCGTGAGCGCGTAGAGGCTCGCGTACGTCCCGAGAAGCCCCGCGAGATCGATCACGTGACTGTCGCCGGACCGGATCGCGTACCCCGTCGGGCGCGGGAACGAGCAATCGAGGTCCTCCCCCTCGGTCACCGAGATCTCGGCCGGGAACCATCGCAGAGGCGCATTCACGTCGTAGGCGAGCGCGCGGTCGAGGTCGGCGAACCCGCCGAGCGTCGTGCCGTCGGTCGTCGTGTGCGCGAAGAGCCAGTCGGCGGCCTCGTTGTCGAGGGCCGTGATCATCATCCCCGCCTGAAACCCCTCGATGTTGCTCGACCCGAGAAAGATACCGGGAACCGGCGCAGGCACGTCCCCGACGTCGGTGCTCACGATCCGGTTCCCCGGCATCCCCACGTTCGCCAGGTCCGAGGGGGCGACCGAAGTGATCCCCGTCTCGTTCGAGTCGTGCATCACCTGCAGGTAGTTGAGGATCCAGAGCGCCGACTTCCACCCGGCCCACCCGCTGGTGCCGGGAGAGATCGCGCTATCGACCTGCGTGGACCGGTTCGGCAAATGGAGCGAGGTGGCATCGCATTCGTAGTCGTCGCTCAGCATCGCGCCGGTCGCGCCCGGGTCGTCGTCCGACGTGATCGAGCACTGCTCGACCACCGAGCTCGCCGCCGCGATCGTCGGATCGAACGACATGAACGGCTCCGCCGTCGGCCAGATCCCCGGCCACCCCAGCGGGTTGGTTGGCGTCTCTTCGGCATGAACGAACCGCGCCGTCGCGTTGCTCGCGCCGGCGAGGTGCTGCACCCGCGCGCGCAGCGTCGAGCACGCGAAGCTCCCGTCGAACCCGTTCGGGTTGAGCAGCGATCCGTACGCCAGCGACACGCCCGCCCCCGACTCGAAGGCGAGGTTGTTCATCGGCTGCTTCGAGTACTCGTACGACTCGATCCCGCTCGAAAACCCCGGGAGATCGGTCCACGGCCCAGTCGAGGTAGGCGACGGATCGAAGTAGATGTTCGGCGGAAGCCAGTCGCGGCTGTACCCGCTGAGCATGCGCCCCATCGAGCTCGCGAACGGCTCCCCCGAGAGCTGCATCTCGAGCGCCGCGATCATGTGCTCGCGCACCACGAAGCGGGTCGCACGCGACGAGATCGTCACCGTCGCCCCCTGCCCCGCGTCTCCGGTGCTCGTCGAGGTCGACGCGCCGTGCTCGTGCGAGCAAGCGACGACGAGCGCGATGCACGAGGCGACCCCGGAGAGAAGCGAGACCGCCCGGCGCATGACTACAAGGTCACTCCGATGACGGTACGCACCCAGACCGGCCCGTAGTTGTCGAGCGGCTGCGCGGTGTGGCTCATGTCGTCGACGCGCACGTAGACGCCCGTCGACCACCAGATCTTGCCGAAGTTGAACATCACGGCCGGCCCGACGAACTGGTGCGGCCCCAGGTTGAACGTGCGCGTCGCCGGCGCAGGATCCGGGAACTCGGCGCGCATCCAGTACTCGGCGCCGACGTTGAACGTGGGCGTCACCTGGTACGTCGCTCCGACGGTCGGATTGATGACCCAGTCGCGCTGCGGAAGCTCGTAGTACCACTCGCGCTCGGCCCAGGCGTTCGCCGCGATGCGCAGCTTCCCGAAGCGCTTCTGCAGGATGATCTTCGCCTCGATCTCGAACTCCACATCGTACTCGACGAGCTCGCCGTACAAGGCGACGTCGACCGGCCACTCGTTCTCCTCGGCGAGGCGATAGCGGAGCCGCTCCTTGAAACCGGTCCCCTCGGTGAGGGTCGCCGCGTCGACGTAGTCGGGCTTCGGCTGCAACGCGACGTAGAGCCCGAGCTCGAGCCGGTCGGTGATGCCGTACTCGAACTCGGTCTGGTACTGCATCGCCGCGTACGTGACCTCTTTGCCGACCTCGTCGTGCGCACGCACGGGGGTCATGTCGACGTACTGCTCGATCTCCCCCTCACCCTCGCCGAGCGTCTCGTAGTTGTACGTGAACGGGAGCGGGCGCGGATTCGCGCGCGACGACGCCGACATCAGCGTCACGCCCGCGATCACCGCGAGAGAGCCAATCTTCTTCATTCGGACGCTCCGTCCCCCTGCGCATCGACCTGGGACGGCCCGCTTGGCCCGGCATCATCGAGGACACCGCCGTCGAACGGCGCTCCGGACTCGAGTCGCGCGAGATTGAGCGCCAACGACTGCACGTAGTCGTTCCCCGCCGCATTCGAGTGGCACTGATTGCACGTGACGGGCGAGTTCGCGTACGGGTCGCCCGCGGGCGCGATCGCGTCCGGGCCCCACAGGATCGTGACGCTTCCGTCCGCGTTGTTCTGGAGCTCGTACCAGGCCCAGTCGACGGCCCCTTCCGGGTTGAATCCGCCGCCGACCTTCACCATCGCGAAGGTCACGCGCGTGGGGACGGCGCCCGCGCTCATCTCCTTGACGATGATCGTCCCCACCGGGAACTTCGTCGCCCCCTGGGGAGGGACCTGGTTGACGTACTCGATGCGAGCGCCCGCCGTCGCGTGCGGGCTATCGGGAATCGCCGCCCCTTCGAACGTGAAGGAGGACCACGAGTGGAAGTCCTGAAAGTTCGAGTTGTACGCGGTGAACGTGTCGCCGCCGTCGGCCTCTTCCGCGGCGTCGCTCGAGCTGCACGCGGGTACCGCTGCGGCGACGCACGCAAGGAGCGCCACGCCTGCGATGTGCTGAAGGGGCCGGTTCAGCTGATATTGATATCTACTTTCAACAAGCAAGCGCACGGAAGCCTCCATCGCGTGTTCCCTCGCGACCGCTCAGGCCGCGCGGACGCGAGCGAGAGCGCGAGCATCAACGAGCGCACCGCCAGAGCAAGAGTCGATCATCTCGTCGATGGCTCGGTGGCAGCTTCCGCAGTCGCCACCAGCCCCGCACGCGCGGGTCACGTCGGTACGCGTCTTCGCGCCCCCCTCGATGGCATCGCTGACTTCCTCATCCGTGACGCCATTGCAGACGCAAACGTACATCCGACGAACCTCGTGTCTCAGATGATACTGAATGCCATTATCAACTTCAAGGTCGGGACCGTCGATTTGGGGCAACTCTTCGTCACTCCGAGCGAAAGTGGGACGCTCCCGCGCCGAGAAGGGAGGAGGGCCACTCGTCGCCTCGATTCTTGGAATGACGGCAAAAGGAGCGCCGCAGCCGGGCCAAGAGCCCGGAATGACGCTCCAAATGCCGGAGTGAGCGAACAGGTCGCACCAACGGCCTCGGAGCGATGCCGAGGGTGCTCACGAAACGAGCTCGGACCTTCGCGCAGGCGAATGACCTATGCGCGAGCAGGCCGCTCGCTCAGCTGCGGATCTGCTCCGCGAGGTAGGGGACCTCGCCCAGCTGTTTGATGAGCTCGAGCTGCGATTCGAGCCAGTCGACGTGCTCTTCCTCGCTGACGAGAATGTCGCGAAGGAGCTCCTCGGTACCGTGGTCGCCGAGGTTGCGGCACTCGAGGATGTGCGCGTTGAGCATCGGGATGGCCAGCATCTCGAGCGCGAGGTCGGAGCGCAGGATCTCGGGCGCGGTCGTGCCGATGTTGAGCTTGCCGAGCCGCTGGAGGTTCGGGAGCCCGTCGAGGAAAAGCACGCGCTCGATGAGCTTGTCGGCGTGCTTCATCTCGTCGATCGACTCCTTGTGGATGTGCGACGCGAGGTGCTCGTAGCCCCAGTTCTTGCACATGCGGGCGTGCAGAAAATACTGGTTGATGGCCGTAAGCTCGTTGGTGAGCACTTCGTTCAGGATTTCGATGACGCGCGGGTTGCCCTTCATTGCGAAGGAGAGAGGAACACCG
>Ga0302267_10002770_pt1 | contig 20837 bp, 15 predicted proteins | sample III_Bog_E1_3_FD_194555 | JGI IMG/M metagenome (GOLD analysis project Ga0302267, IMG submission 194555) | Peat permafrost microbial communities from Stordalen Mire near Abisko, Sweden - III_Bog_E1_3 | ecosystem: Environmental > Terrestrial > Soil > Wetlands > Peat | place: Sweden: Abisko... | reverse complement strand
CCTGTGTGCCCGCAGATATGCCGCAGTGTTTAATTCATTGGTTTCGTGGCTGATTAGCAGTTTGTTGGCATCGTCGATTTCTTCAAGACATCTGTTAGCCACATCGGCTGGATATTTAAGTTCATAAAGTCGTTTTTTGGTTGCATTGTGATACATTTTAGCCCAACCCTCTGCCCAGGACGGGTCAGTGACGATGCAGTCGAGATAATCATCCCAAGTAGGAAAATTGCACAATTTGGCATCTTGGATCGGCACATCTCTAATTGCAGAACCAGCCGATTTGAGGTGAACAAGTGATTGTGCACGCTCACTTGTATTAGGGCCGACTACAGCAGCTCCATTAACAGCGATCCCCGAAATCTCGCCACCATTATTGGTTATCCTTACGGCGGATTGACTCCTATCAATGACTGTCTGCGGAGCATCAACAAGAGAATCCTGATTGCAAATGCTTCCAGACTGGCAATCTTGCTGCTTCGCTACACTAGGTGTTCGCAGTTGCCTTGAGGTCGTAGGAGCAGCGGTGTGCTGATAAGGATTCTCGACCGGCTTTGATAGAACACTCGATTGCTGTGCCTTCTCCATTGTCGAGGTGAATGACAGCGCCGCTTCCTTTCTAGGCCAAATTTGCCATCCAAAAAGTCCTATCAGCGCGCATGCCACTATCAAGACTGGGATTCTTAACTTCCAATGCGGGAAAATAATGACCGGGAATACGATCAGGGAAACCATTGCTACTACTGTTATGGCAGCCAAAACCGGCGTTTTCTCCACCCAATGCAGAATTAAGTCCAAAATTGCCGCCAGACAAGCCAGAGCAATAGCGAGTTTGTCGCTCCACGACCAGCTAGTTTTAGATTTTGCTTTTGAAACCAGAGTCTTTCTGCCAGATTTTTCGTCCATGCCCGGAATCCTCCCACCAGATACCGGGCAGTGTCGAGAACTTTTTGTAATACGGTTGTGTGATGCAGATCACTCCGCCCAATCTGCCCAAAAAGGCAAATTAGGACACTACCGGAAATAAGAGGGCGTCGGGATGGTGAAACTTGCTGTGGCACGCACTCCTGCCGCAGTTCACCCTGCGGATCGGTGCTGGGCAGGCGCGGCAGAGGGATTTGGATCCTCTGCCGCGCCTGCCGCCCCATCTACTGAACGTTAGATACCTTGCCGTCTTTAAAAGTGACCTTCATTCCGTTGTAGTAATAGATGATCTTGGCGCCGAGATTGGCCACGCGGGTCGGCGCGCCAAGAGCGCCCTGTACCTGGTCGGTGGTCTCGCCCAACTGAACGGATGCGGGTGCGGGCGGAGCCTCGGGAGCAGCCGGAGGTGCGCTTACGGCCGCACCATTGCCCCCCGTTGCCTCGCTCTCAGTCTGATCGGCCTGTTGGGTCTGCTGCTGAATATCGGATGCGGCATTCGGATCGGGCGGAGGCGCCACAGAGGCATACAACGCAGGAGCCGGAGCGCTCTGCGCCGAAGGCGGCAACGTGGGCAACCCATCTTTGCCCTGCTTTGCCTGTAGCTCCTCAAGCCCCTGGTCGATCGTCTCCCGCATATGATTCTGCATCTCCTGCAGGTCGTCCAGCGAGACTGAAACCGTGGCAGATTTCTGGCACTCCGAGCCGCCCTTGCTGGACAGCACAGCCAGATCCGCAGCGGATGCATCGGAAGGAGGCGACGCCCGGAGCGCCAGTACATCGCCATCGCTCAATGAGCATTCGACACCGGAATTGTCCACCACATCCAGCGCACTACCCACCACAAATACATGCGGCCGGCCATCGCTGACCAGACGTGCAATCCCGCTCGATCCGGGATCGACATCCTGCTGCTGCGTATTCTGCTGCGCTTCTTGGTTTTCCAGCGCCAGCTGATTCCTCACCTCGTCGGCCACCTGCTGTTTCACGTCCGGCGTAAGTGCCGGAGGGCCGCCCGCTGCCATCGCTGCGCCGTCCACTTCGCCCGCCTCCTGATGGGCAGCATAGGCCGTCTGCAAATCTTGAGAGATCAAGTAGTCCGTGAGCCAATACGAGGCCGAGGGATACGACGGATACGGTTGGAAGTAGCCGCCGTAGTAGCCGTACCAGGCTGCGTTTCTCCAGCCCCAGCCAAAGGTGATCGGCCTGGCCCACGGGTTATAGGCCCAACCGTAAAAGCCGGGGTGGTAGTAGAAGCCCGGCGCGTATACGTTCAATAACAGGCCGCGGAAGGAAAAGCCGTGGTACAGGTGGCTGTAGGCGCGCCCATGGTAGAAGTAGGTGCGCCGCGCAAAGTCTTGTCCGTGAAAACTGTAGGGGTGCTGTACGAAGCCCGGACGTCCCCGCTCGGCGAAGACGCGGCTGTGGTCGGCGCGCATCAGGGAGACGGCGCGATTGCCGTTCAGCCCGCGATGGACATCGATGCCGCGCCTTGAGTCGTGGACGTCGCTGATCCTGCCGTTGGGGCGTGTCCGCACCACGCTTCCGTACGCCGTGCTGCGCTCGTTGCTACCCCTGGGTGCGCTGGCCCTGAACGGCGAACTGTGACTGCCGGGGGAAGAGAATCCGCCGGGCCTTTGCAGTTGCTGGCCTCGATTGGCGCTGGGGTTATTGAAGGTTGGCCGATTGGCGGAGGGGCCGCTCGTACTGGAAGGCCTCTGCACTCCGCCGCCGGAGTTTCCGGCAGGTCTGGCGGCTTGCGCCGTTGGCCTGGAAGCCTGCGCCGCGGGTTTGGGGGACGAAGCCTGCGCAGGCTTCTTGTTTTCCGCACTCGCCGTAGTGGCTAGCCCAATAAAAACAGTAAGAATCGCTGCTGTGAACAAACTCTTCATGGTCCTCGTAAGAACTGGCATCGTCATGGAATCCTCATTTCAGTTCAAGGCTCGCATTCCATTCTGGATACGCGAACGTGTTATTCAACATCGCTGACTTTTCCGTTGGTGAAGGTGATCTTCATGTCCTTGTAGTAGAAGATGGACTTTACGCCTGTTTTGGCCACCTTCAGGGGCTGTCCAAAACCAGAGGTCACTTGATCCATAGTCTGGCCAAGGGCAATCGTCGGCGGCGGGGCATCCGCTGGCGGAGGAGGTGGCGCAATCTCCGGCAACGGGGCGGGCGGCGGCGCTACAACCTGCTGCCCGCCCTGATTATCTGACGGCACTACCGTCAATACTTCGGCCACTGTCTGCAAGGCGACATCGGCAGATGGCACTTCTTTCTTGTTGGGATAGGGAATCTTGAGGTTGCCGTAGTAACGGATGTCGTCATAGGGATCGCTGTAAAGCTGAATCAGGACGCCGTCCTTCTGCGCCTGAATCCCGGTAACCCAGCACTTTTCCTCCACTGCGAACGGACGGTGCGGATAATTGGCCGCAGTTCCGCCTCCGGGCGTCGCCATGCTGATCGCCAAATCCTTGCCGAAACCGCCCCAACCTTGTCCGATTCTGCCGTTCTTGTAGGAGTTAGACGGCGCCATGGGCGAGGCAACGGCATACAGGATCAGTCCGGGCCTGTGAATGACGACCACATCGCCGGCCGTAACAATATCCGAGCGGTCGGCTGTCGTGGTAGTTACTCTGAATTGCGAGTTAAGTCTTTGCTGAATAGCCGCTGTATCGCCGGCCTGCGCTGCTAACGGAAGAGTGAACACGATTGTGATGGCAATCAACAAGAACGCACGAAACCGCCGGACCTGTTTCATAGGCCTTCTTTCTTTCCATGGGATGTAAGGGATGTAACTGAAAAAATTCCTCAGCTAGAGCACAGATAAATTAGACATCTGGTTGATCTTAGAAGTATGGTTGGCAACTCAGTGAATGTCAAGATTTGTTTGCCAAAACAATGTCATTTTTTAAAGACAATTTGCAGAGTTTTATAAGTGCGAAATTTATGCCAGGGCGGGGCCTAAATTGATTCCTGCGCATATGTCTGTTGAATGCGCAGGAATCAATTTTGCTTACCACGCACACCGGCGGAGCGGCAACTTTCCAATACCTTTTGTCGCCGCTCCGCCGGCACTTTGAATATTTTCGACTTACTCCGACTTATTCCTGGTTACTCGCGGGATGTTCCGCTCCGGATTTTTTGTTTGCATCCTCGCTGGAGGGTTCATGAAGGTCAGTCGAGGCTTCGGCTTCGGCGATAGCTTCGGTGTCGAGGCCGTGCTCGTGCTTGTACTGCTCGACGGGCATCTTGCCGTCCCACCAAGCCCAGTTCATGGGGTAGACGTCAGGATCGAGGAAGACCTGGTAGAAGTGCCAGACGATGATGGCCAGGGTGGCCAGGATCGCCTCGTAGAAGTGGACGGCGGTAGCTACATCTACCCACCAGCGCGCCACGGCATTGCCCACCCAGACCTTGGCCCAGAGCATGACGCCGGTGAGGCCCATGAGCGCCGTGCCCCAAACCAGAGCCCAGTACTCAGCCTTTTCGGCGTAGTTGAAGCGGCCATACTGCGGCCGGGTCTTGCGCAGGCCCAGGTAGTAGAGCATGGTGCCCCAGACATCGGTTACATCCTTTGGCCTCGGCGCCAGATCCCAGATGAGCTTGCGGCCTTCGCGGAGCATGGCCAGATAGAAGACGTGGTAGATGCCAGCGCCTATCAGCACGACGCCCGCGATGCGGTGGATGATGCCGCGCCAGTGCTCGCCCATGCCGAAGTTCTCAGCGAACCATGTGTAGGGGAACTTGAGCGCGAAGCCGGTGATGACCAGCACGATGAAGCTGAGCACCAGCACCAGATGCTGCCAGCGCTGCTGCGTCGTCATGCGCGTCATCATGGGGTTCTGCATACGGCGGGCGGCGACGGCCTTGTACCGCCAGATGATGGCGTTGTGGAGGAACATGACGCCGATGACCACGAAGATGAGCGCGATGTAGATGAGCCGCACCCAACTGGTGATGCGCGTGCCCAGGTCGCCTGCCAGACCGCCCTCCTGGTGCACCTTGGCCTGGATGAACTTCTGGGTAACGCCCTGATGGCACTTGCCGCAGGTGGCCTCGAGGTTGGCCTTGTTCACGGTGGAGTGGGGATCGGTGGAAGGCAGAATGTTGTGCACGCCGTGGCAACTGGAGCAGTTGGCCGCGACGACCGAGCCGCCTTTGGAGGCCAGCCCGTGATAGGTATCCTGATAGCTTTGCACGCGGTTGGCGGGCACGCCGAACTCCTGCGAAAGCCGCACGCCTTCATGGCAGCGCGCGCAGGTGTCTTCTGAAAGGTTCTGTTCGGCTACCGGCGAGTTCGGGTCTTTGTGTGACTTGATGGAGTGGATGCCGTGGCAGTCAGTGCAGTTGGGCGACATCTGATTGCCGCGCGCCAACGCCTGGCCGTGAATGCTGTGGTTGAACGCTCCGGCTGCTTCCGCATGGCACTTGCCGCAAGTGGCTGGCACGGCCATCTTCGAGATCGGCGACTTCGGATCGGTAGCCGCGACAATGGCGTGCGAGCCGTGGCAGTCGGTGCAGACGGCCGCCTTGTCAGAGCCCTTTTCAACGGCGCGCCCGTGCACGCTCTCCTGGTAGCTGACGAACGGCTGCGCACTTACGCCATTCTGTTCCATCAGGAACTTTTGGCCGTGGCAGCGTCCGCAGGTGTAGGGGATATTGGCGTGGTTGACGGGCGACTTGGGGTCGGACGAGGGCAGAATCTCATGCACGCCGCCGTGGCAGTCTTCGCAGTTGGCGGCCGGCGATTTGCCGGTCTTGCTGGCCTTGGCGTGGGTGCTCTGCAGGTAGGCGTCGTGCGCATCGCTGTGGCACTGCGTGCAGGTCACCTTCTTGGGAGGCGTGTCGTGGGCCAGGCTCTTCACGTCAGAGTGGCAATCGACGCACGAGAACATGCTTCCGTGGATGGAGTGCTTGAACTTGTCGCCATCGACAGCGAGGCTTACCTGTCTGCCATTCACATCTTTGGTGAGCGAGCTGTCGGAGTGGCAGGCGAGGCAGTCTTCGTTCTTCAGCTTCTGTGCGCCGTGGGCCTGCATTGCGCCTGCAAAGACGCCGGCAGCCAAGAATAGAGCGAGAGGTAAATGGCGACGTTTCATCGCATATCAGGAGAAGCCCGAAAGCGCTTTCCCGCCGTGACCGGAATCACACCGGCCGGTGCTCAGCGAACATTTACGGTGTGCGCGGCATGGGGATGGACGGAGCTACCTTAACCCGGTCTGGCGGCGGGGAGCGGCGCATCGGGAAAACGTATATATGGGTTGTTTTGGGGTGGCGATCCCCAAGCCAGATCATTGCCGGCTTACATAGGCTGGCGGAGGGTGTTGCTGTCCCACCCATTCGGCGGTGAGGTTGCCGAATGGGTGGGACACGGAACATTGTTGCCGAGGACGGATTGCAAATTAGCCGATGCGGGAGAGCTTCCCTATTGATCCGGCCCTCAAATTGAAGCCCCGTGCCCCATCCATTGCGCAGGCTTTATCGCGAAATGGGTGGGAGGCCTACACACTATTCAAGGGCCGGATCAATAGTGTCAGAGCTTCCCCTAGCTGAAGTAGGCCGTCAGGGTAAGCACCAGCAGGGTGAGTCCAATGGCGATGGCGATGGTGCCCACCACGCGCGAAAAGTTCACCTGGAATGCCGGCGGAGCCTCTCCGAGCCTGCCTTCGAGCTTGCCTTCCTTCACCATCCGCTCGTACTCCAGCGGGTGCTTGTGCTTCAGTTCCTCTTCGCTCTCGACGCCGGTGAAGATCACCATGTCCATCGGGAAACTGTCAGGACGCAGGTGGGTATTCACGAAGTGGATGGAGAAGATGAACAGAATGGCGAGCAGGCCTTCTTCCGAGTGGATGACCAGCACCGCATTCAGCGCCCAGCCGGGCAGGATGTGCGCGAAGAAGGGCGCAAACCACATGGCGTAGCCACTGAAGCCGATGACGATCATGCCCCAGAACACCGCCCAGTAGTCAAACTTTTCCCAGTAGGCGTAGCGCTCGAAGTGGGGCCGGGGTCCGAGGCCCACAAACCACTTCATATGGGCGATCAGGTCCTTGGCGTCTTTCAGGTTGGCCACCATGGAGGTTGGCCCCCAAAAGACACCCCACTGCCGATGCAGAATGCCCTGCTGAAAGATCTCCTTCACATGCAGCAGGAAGGCCAGCGTGAGCACCACCGCGCAGAGCTTGTGGAAGGCGAGGATGGCGCCGAAGCCGCCCACCGCGCTGGCCATGCCGCGCGCCCAGATGCTCTCACTGAAGCGCAGCGGCAGGCCGGTGGCGGCCAGGCCGAGAAAGGTGGAGAACAGCACGGCATGCATGGTGCGCTGCTCACGGGTAAAGCGCACAAAGAAGCGCTTTTTGGGCTCGGCAACCGCCGGCGTTGTTACTTCTGTCTGCTCCAGATCAGGCATGCTTGTCTCCTTCTACCCCTTTGTTCTTGATCTGGTTGTACCGCGCGCGGATCAGCCAGAGGCCAGTGTGAATCATGAAGAAGGTAAGAACGCTGGCCAGCAGCAGATTCATGAACAGCCGGATATAAAACAGCGCCGGATTCAGCTTGCGGTCGTGTGAGTTGGCGTGCGGCTGATACTGCACAAAGCTCTTGTTGGCGCCCTTGTGGCAGCGTCCGCAGGTGGTAACCAGATTAGCCGGATTGACGGGCGAACGCGGATCGGAGGTGGGCAGAATCTGGTGTGCGCCGTGGCAATCCCAGCAGCGCGCCGTCTCCACGTAGCCGCCCAGCAAACCAAGCTGTGAGTGGAAGGTATCGCGATAGGTGGAGAGCTTGTCCTTGTGGCACGATCCGCAGATCGGCGTGGACTGCATGCGGAACTCAGCCTCGGTGGGCTGCAGAATCTGGTGCGCGGTGTGGCAATCCGTGCAGACCGGGGCCTTCATGTTGCCGCTGGCCACGGCCTTGCCGTGCGCGCCACTCATATAGTCGTCTTCGATCTTGGCGTGGCAGTTGCCGCAGGTCTTGGCGACGTTGGCCTTGTTGGTGGGGCTGGCCGGGTCTTTGCGGCTCAGGATGTTGTGCGAGCCGTGGCAGCTTTGGCAGTTGGCCGCCACCAGCAGGCCTTCCTTGCTGAGCGCATAGCCGTGGATGGAGTCCACATACTTGGGATAGACGCTCTCCAGCCCGTGTTTCGCCGCCATGCCGTCATTGCCGTGGCACTGGCCGCAGGTTTTGGGCACGTTGAGCGGATAGACGGCTGAACGCGGATCGGATTTTGGGTAGATCTCGTGGGCGTTGCCGTGGCAACTGGTGCAGGGGTGGTCGGCCTTGGCCTGGTGCACGCTGCCGGCCAGAGCTGAAGCCTGATCGGCGTGGCAGCCCTTGCAATCCACTTTGGCGATCTTGTCGGGGTGGGGATATTCCTTGATGTCGGCGTGGCAGCTTTTGCAATCCAGGCTGCCGTGGATGCTGGACGAGAACTTGTCGCCATCGACGGCGATGCTGTGGCCGTTGGCGTCCTGCATGGTTTTGTCGCCGTGGCAGGCCAGGCACTCGGCCTGGGACCACAGCCGTCCGGGCGCCGCGGCCAGCACGGCCAGGGCGGCCGCCAGCACAACACCGCGAAGCAGACAGCAGACCCGGCTTGCACCGGTCCGCCTGACAGCTTGCCGAGCCGGCCCTGCGGGCGCGGCTGATTCTCTTCGGTCTAACAGTGCGGCTTTGCTCATTCTGCCGTCTTCCTTCTCCGGGGCGCGACTGGTTCGCGCGCTGTCCGGCGTGGCGCACCTCGAACCCACAGGCAGGAGGCAGCAGGCAGGCCGCCCCATCCTATCACTGGATTCGCTCCTTTAAACTGCGGCCCAAGTGGTACGGGTGGCAGTGACCAATATCACACCGTAAAGAAGCCCGGCGAGTAGCGCTGGTTTTCCTGGTTGTGTATGCTCTCCATCCCCGGCCGGGGCCGTTCACCGTTTGCCGCGCGGCCAGAGCCCTGATGGCAGCGGGTTTGCGCGTCTGCCGGCGGCAGCGCGGGGAGACGGCGGAGCGATGAGACGGCCGGTCCCACAGGGTGATGTCAGTCACATGTCTGTAACACCCAACTCAAAGACAATAAAATCGCGAATCGAGGACTTCTTTTATGGGCACAGTTGCCACCACCGAGACCCCTGCCATGCTCACCCTTCCCGGCGATGCCGTCCGCCAGATCCAGTGGCGCTTTGCCGATCGCTTTGACCTCCAGATGCTGGTGCAGTCGGCCCGCGGCGTAGCCCGCGGCGCCGTAGCCCGCCTGGTGGCCGCAGGCGAGCGCAACACCCACGAGTGGACTCCCGGCAAGGCATCCATGATGGAGGACTTTGACCGCGCCGGCATTACCGCCGCGTTCATGGAGCCGGAAGAGGGCGGTTTCATCATCGGCCCCAAGAACCTGGCGCTGGCGCTGGCGGCCTTTGAACTGGCCTGGGTAGATGGCGGCGCGGCCACGGCCTCGCTGGCCAGCTTCCTGGCTCTGGCGCCCATCCACGAGCGCGGCACCGCAGAGCAGGTTACGCGTTACAAGACGCTTGCAGCTCCGGCGCAGCCCGGCGAAGACCGCAAGCCCTGGCGCGGCGCATTTGCGCTGACCGAGCCCATTCCATATGTAGGCGTGGATGCTGGCATGTTGAGCGGCAAGATGCGGGTGGTTGACTGGAAAGACGGCGAGGAGCCGATGCTCCAGATCGACAAGCGCGGCCGCTTTATTACCGGCATCGCCTTTGCCGACTTTGTGACCGCTGCCGTGGGCTCCGACGACCCGCGCATCAAGGGCTCCTGCGTGGTGATCCTGGAAGAGGGCGACGAGGGCATCTACGACCGCGGCACGCCCACCAAGAAGCTGGTTCATCAGCTCAGCTCGACCGGCGACCCCATCTTCAACTTGAAGGTTCCCGCCAGCCGCATTGTGGGCGGCTACACGGTGAAGGACGGCATCATTGTCCCCAACTTCAACCACTCTGAGGTGATCGAGGCGGTCTTCCGGCGCACGCGGGTTCCGGTCGGCGTCATGACCTCGTCAAAACTGCTGTCGGCCATCGAGCCCGTCATCCGCTACCAGCGCGAGCGCTTCCGCGGAGCCGAAGGCGTCAAGCCGGGCACGGTTCGCTTTGAGCAGGGCATCCAACAGCGTGAAGATGCGCTGCACCGGCTCATTGACGTATGGGCCACGGGCGAAGCTGCCACCTCGCTGGGCTTTGCCACCTCGCGGCTCTTTGATTTGTTGGAGCCGATCGAAAAGCAGAAGACCGCCCTCCTTGCCGAACGCGGCGTACAAGGCGGACGCGCGGAGATGAAGGCGCTGCGCGAGAGCGAAAAGCGCGCCATAGATCTGCTTGCCATGAAGGCAGACGACCCGCGCCGCGCCGAGCTTGAAGCCGATCCACTGGTGCAGTACGTGCTGCTGGACGCCGAAGCCAACGTCCTTTGCCCGGCCACCAAGCTCTGGAACACCGGCCACGGCGCCAACATGCTGCGCGAGGCTGTCAGCCTGATGGGCGGTTACGGCATTACCGAGGACTGCCCCGGCTTCCTCGCCAACAAATGGATGGACGCCCAGCTCGAAGCCACCTACGAAGGCCCCGAGGCCGTGCAGCGCCGTCAAATGACCGTGACCATGACCTCAGAGGTCTTCCTGGCCGAGTTCCGCACCTGGACCCGCGAGATGCGCTCCATCGCCAGCCGCAAGCCCGGCACCGGCGCCTGCACCCTGGCCTCGGCCATGAACCTTTGGCTGTGGACGCTCGGCTATCTCCAGACCAGCACCGACCCCGCCGGCAACAAGCTCTACCACGGCCAGCGTCAGGGCGTGACCTTTGCCTTGGCCGACGCGCTTTGCTGGCTGGTCGCCTCCCGCGCGCAGATTCAGGACGTGCTGGAGCTTGAAGCCAAGGGCCCTGCCGATCCGGTGGCCGCCGAGGGCCTCGACGGTACCCTGCAATTCCTGCTCGATCTTTGCCACGTGCAGGCAGCGGCCGCGGCGGGCGAAGTCTCCCGCATATGCGCCGAGCTGGTGTTTGGCTACAACAGCCATCCCTGCTGGGACGAGGAAGAGCATCGCAGTTGCTTCCTCGAATCGGAGCTGGATGAGCTGGAAGAGACCATGCCCGGCATCAGCGCCATGGCGCTGGATGTTCTGGCTGCGGACGGCAGTCATCCCGACAAGGCTGGCCCCTGCGCCGGATGCGCCGGCTCGGCCGAGTTCCTCCGCCTGCAGAGCAAGCTGACCATGTGCCTGAGCGGATCGCGCCTGGCCAAGGATCGCGCCGCCGAAACCGCCAGCAAGGTCATGATCCCGGAGGCACTGGACTATCCGCAGGCGGGGTAGCACTGCGTACGGCACCGCCTCCCGGAGGGAGGCAACGAGAATAGCCCAGGGTGGACCCCGAACACAGTGAGGGGGGAACCCTGGGAAACAGGCACAGAGAACCGTCGCGCCCCGGAGGGGCGCGACGAATCGTTTGCAAACACTTTTTCAGGGAGAGGAACCCATGACCACCGAGACCGCCACTGCCGAGACCATCGACCGCCAAACCATGGAGGTTGATCTGGCCTGCGTAGGCTTTGGTCCTGCTACCGGCGGCTTTCTCACCGAGCTGGTCCGCGCCTGGAACGAGAATCCCGCCGACCCGGCCTTCGAGAGCCGCGTGGCTCCGGGCATGCCTCTGCAGGTGCTCTGCTACGAGCGCGCCGACGATCTGGCCGCTGGCGTCAGCGGCGTCGTCACCCGCGCCAAGGGCATCCGCGCCAGCTTTCCTGAGCTGAACCCGGCTGAGATTCCCATGGCCGTTGACGTGAAGAAGGAAAAAATCTTCTACCTCCTCGACACGGTGGGCGCTAGCAAGCGTACCGGGCTGCTGCGCCTGGGCGATAGCCTGCTCAAGCTACTGGGAGCGGTTGTGGGCGTCAAGGATGCGGCCTTCGAGCTGCCCTGGACTCCCGGCTTTCTGCACAAGAACGGCGGTCTGGTGCTGTCCATCGGCCAGTTCAACCAGTGGGTTGGCACGCAGTTGATGTCCACCGGTCTGGTTCAGATTTGGCCCTCGATGCCCGTCGCCGAGCCGCTGTTTGAAGGCGACGCGGTACGCGGCATCCGCCTTGCCGACCAAGGTGTCGAGAAGAACGGCGAGCCTGCCGACGGATTCATGGCCGGTATGGACGTGCGCGCAGAGCTAACCGTCGTAGGCGATGGCCCCATCGGGCAGATTGGCCGTGCTCTCGACCGGAAATTCAAAACCGCCGACCGGCGACGCGAGTGGGCTCTGGGCATGAAGTTTGTTATCGAGCTGCCGGAGGACACCGAGCTCGCCCCCGGCACCGTCTGGCACACCATGGGCTTTCCTGAGCCGGAGATCTTCGGCTTCCTCTACGTGCATCCAGATCGACTCTGTTCGGTGGGCATCTTCGTCCCCTCGTGGATGGGCGACCCAAGCCGCACCGCTTATCGCTATCTGCAGCACTACATCCAGCACCCGCTCCTGTGGAAGCATCTGAAAGGCGGCACGCTGCGCAGTTGGGGCGCAAAGTCGCTGGAAGAGAGCGGCAAGCACGGCGAGCCCGTCCTCACTGGCGATGGCTACGCGCGCATTGGCGAAGGCTCTGGGTCCACCAACCTGCTCACCAACTCCGGCGTTGACGAGGCCTGGACCACGGGCATGCAACTGGCCGAATCCGTTCTGGAACTGCTGCGCGAAAAGCAGCCCTTCACCCGCGAAAACCTGGTCAGGACCTACGAAAAGCGCCGCCGCTTGAGCTGGGTGGACCAGGGCGCGCAGGAAGCCATGAACGCCCGCACCGGCTTCCACAAGGGCTTCATCCCAGGGCTCATCGGCATGGCTCTCGCCGGGCTTACCGGCGGACGGCTCGCCTTCAAGGGCCATATCCCGCCCGCCAGCGAGCAGATCCGGAAAGCGCACTCCCCGACCATCGCCAGCCTCGGCACCGACAAGGCCGCCGACGCAGCCCTCGCTGACGCCCGCCCACTGCACGACGCCCTGATGAGCGCGCGTGGCTGGCCGGAGATTCCCTTTGACGGACAACTGCTTATCACCCACCAGGACGCGCTGCTGATGGGCGGCAAGGTGCAGGCCATGCCCGGCTTCGCCGACCACGTTGTCTTCCTGGACAAGGAGCAGTGCCTTCGCTGCCTGGAAAAAACCTGCGTCTCCATGTGCTCCGGCCAGGCCATCACCCTCGGCGACGACGGATTCCCCACCTTCGAGCGCGAGAAGTGCGTCCACTGCGGCGCATGTTTGTGGAACTGCGCCGAACCACCCCAAGGCGAACTCTCGAACATCGCCTTCAAAGCTGGGTCAGGCGGATTTCACTCGGCGGAAAACTGAGTACAGAGAGTGAGAGATATTTCGGAATGAATATATCATTCGTGGTATATTAAATATGAAGTGGATCGTCGAAACACTCAATGAGACCGTCGATGCGGAACTCGCAGTTTTGCCTGCCGATATGCGGTCAAGGTTGACCCACATTGCACAGCTCATCGAGGAGTTGGGACTCGACCGCGTCGGCGAACCGCACCTGAAGCACCTTGAGGGTCCACTGTGGGAGATGCGGCTGACCGGCAGGAGCGGAATCTCTCGTGCACTGTATGTTGTCGTAACTGGCAGGCGGGTCGTGATCGTCCGAGCCTTCATCAAGAAGACGCAAAAGACTCCGCGTCGCGAAATCGATTTGGGTTTGTTCCGCGCAAAAGACATTCTCTGAGGAGTTGCCACCATGACGCGCATCAGTGAACTTCACAAGCAGTGGATGAAGGAGCCCGCCTACCGGGAGGATTATGAGGGTCTGGAAGGCGAGTTCGACATTGCCCGCGCGGTGATTGCCGCGCGCAAGCGCGCAGGCCTGACACAAACTGAACTCGCCCAGCGCATGGGCACTACGCAGCCTGCAGTGACACGTATGGAGAGTGGAAAAGTGCAGCCATCGTTGCGCACACTACGCCGCGTGGCCGAAGCAACCGGCTCCAAACTTACGATTCGCCTCGAACCGAGCTGTGCTGCGCGGGGAGCCGCGACGCCCGCCGGCTAGAAAGCTTCATGCAGCAGAGCCAGCCTCTGTTTCGCTCTTCGTATGCCATGCGTGAACGTTCCACCTCCCCACACCCGCCCCCGGGAATTTAAACTAGACACAGATATTCAAACACTGAGGAAACAAACGTGCCCACCCAACTCCAGATTGTGGTCTGTGCCGGTATTGTGCCGGACCCATTGCAAACCCTCGAGCCCACCACTGGCCCTGCCGGCCCTGGCCTCAAGAATGAGATGGTCCTGCCGGCGGTGCTCGATCCCTGGGCTTCGTCCGGGCTCTATGAAGCGGCCAACCTTGCCACCAAAAATCCCGGCTCGAAGGTCTGGCTCGTCTCCCTCGGTCCCAAGGCCAAGCTGCAGCAGGTGATGATGACCATCGCGCAGAAGGTGGCCTTTGAGCTAGTGCCGGTCGACGGCCCCATCGGTGGATTCCCTGATGCGCACTCGACCGCAGCAGCCTTGGCCGAAGCCATCGCCGCTCTGCCCGGCCTCGACCACTCCAAGCTGTTGATCTTCGGCGGCTGGGAGTCGGCCTCGCGCGGCGCTGGCGTCACCTTGCAACTCATCGGCGAGCGGCTCGGCATCACGGAGCAGTTTCAGGGCGTGGATCAGATTACGCTTCAGGACGACGGCAGCTTTGAAGTGCTGGAGCGCGTGGAAGGCGGCAAGCATCAGGTTTCGGTCTGTTCGGCAGCGCCCGCCGTTCTGGGCTGGGCCACGGGTAACCTGGCTGAACCGCGCAACAATCCGCAGATCGGCATGGCCAACATGCGCACCATCATGCCAGCGCTGATGAAGGCCAAAGTCGTAAAGCTCGATGCCAATGGCCTCAGCTACGCCTCGGTGAGCCTGCCCAAGCAGCAGCGCGAAACCCGCGTGGAAAAGAACCTGACGCCCGACGAAATCGCCGCCGAGCTGGCCGCATGGATTGCCACCGAGTAGGCCAGTGCAGTTGAAGGCTGCGGGGATTTAGAGCAGTTCTCTTGTTGTTCGATAGGAGTTTCTTACGGTCCCGCCCTAGCCGCAAAAACAAGAACGCGGCGAGTATCCACCCCACGGACGAAGGCCTGTCCGCGGGGACCCCGGGATGGGGCACCCAGAACTCTATACCAAGTAGCGAACTACTTTATAGCCCCGGCCCTTGAAGAGAGCGCAGGCTTCCCACCCATTTCGCGATAAAGCCTGCGAAATGGATGGGGCACGGTGCTTTTATTTGAAGGCCAGTGCAGTTGAAGGGTACGGGCTTTAGCCCGTACATCCAGTCACAAGAAATTCTGGGGGCTTTAGCCCCTGAGGGAATGCAAAGATGGAATCAATCCTCGTACTCACCCACACCGATGAAACCGGCTCGGCTCTAACCAAAGCGTCGCTCGAAGCAGTGGCCGCAGGTCAGGAGCTGGCCCAGCGTCTCGGCGCACCGCTCTCAGTCGGCATCGTCGGCGCTCCTGAGTTGCTGAATGCCGTGGCCGCCACCGGCGCAAAGTTCTTCGCCGTCTCAGGCGATGCCTTTACGCAGCCGCGCTACGCCACTGACGCAGCCGCTCTCGAAGCCCTTTGCCGCGCCGCGCAGGCCACCATCGTGCTCCTGCCCCAGAGCTCGCGGTTTGTGCGTGTGGCCGCTGGCGTTGCCCATCGCCTCGGCGGATTCATTGACACGCACATCACCGCATTGGGCGGAGCGGAAACCATCGAGGCCACACGCTGGTTCTATCGCCAGCGCATTGAGGCCGCTCTCACACGCTCGACCCGCCCCTGGTTCCTGCTGCTCGACGCCGGAACCCGCTCCGCCTTTGCGGGCGAGCCTGCCGCTGTAGCCGTTGAGGCCGTAGCTGTTGACGCCCCTGCAACGCGCACCACGGTAACCGGCATCCGTGCCCCAGAGCAGGGCCAGCAGACCATCCGGCCTGATGCCAAGCTGCTGTTTGTGGCCGGCGCAGGCTGGACCAAGAAGCAGCCGGACGGCGAGATCCACACCACCGAAGCGGGCGCGTTGATTCTCGGCTTTCTGCAAGCCTCGGGCGCATCGTTGGGCAGCAGCAAGTCGCTGGTGGACCAGGGCGGTGAAGGGAACTCCGTTCTGCCCTTCCTAACGCATATGAACCAGATCGGCCAGACGGGAGCGACGCCGCGCCACCAGAAGGGCCTTTCCACCTGCTGCCACGGCGAAGAGCCGCATGTGGTGGGCTGGCGTTTCATCGGTGACCGCCGCGCCGTTTCGCTCGACCCCAACTGCGGCTGGACGCGTGGCAAAGCCGACGTGGTCTACATTGCCGACGCCTTTGCCGTGGTGGCCAAACTCAATGCCCTGCTGGAAGCGCAGAAGGGGTAAGACGAGATCCGGCTTGTTGCCGGGTGAGGGTCGAATGCACCGTGCCCCATCCATTTCGCAAGCTTTATCGCGAAATGGGTGGGAAGCCCACACACTATTTGAGGGCCGGATCAATAAAGGCTACGCATTGCCCTTTTCCACCCTCCAGCCAACCCGCTTGCCATCCCGCAGGTCCACCGCGAAGGCCGTCTCCCGGTCGGTCAGCATCTGCCAGCCCAACCCCTCTAGCCGCCCGCCCTCAATGCCGGTCACCGTCAGCCCCTCGTCTGAGAGCCGTTCCGTCTCCCACGCCAGGCCCTCCCGGCCCCACGCCACCACCGACCGGTGCCCGATGAACAGCAGTACTCCTGCCTCTGCCACCGCTCTCACCTCCATCACCGGCCGGTAAGCGATCATCGTGAACCGCTCTGGCGCGCCGGTGTCAACGATGTACGCGTACCCGCCCGCCACCGCGCAAATCTTCTCCGGCTCTGGCGTCGCCCATATCCCGGTCGGCACAGCCGGGTCGCGAAAACCCAGCGCGCAGGTGGCCAGAAACGGCAGCGTCGTCGCGCCCGTCCCCGGCTCGGGATGCACCAACACCTCCAGCGCGCCCTTCTCCACCTCTTCGGCCGCGCGCGGATACACAAAGCTGCGCGGCGGCAGAATCAACGGCCGCGCAGCCAGAATCTCCGCCCGCCACCGGTGAGCAAAACTCAAATCAATCGTCGCCGCCGGAAGGGAATCGGAGTTCGCACCCAGAAGGGAATCCGCCGAATTGCCAGTAACCTGTCTCTCGGTCATCGCACCTCCGATCATAGCCTCTGGCAGAATCGGGCTGTGCCCCGGCGGGGCTCAACGAGAATAGCCCAAGGTGAACCCTGAGCGAAGCCGAAGGGAAACCCTGGGTAAGTGGCAACGGAATGGCCCGCGCCCCGGAGGGGCGCTGTGCATCCCCAGACACTTATAGCGAAACAGGGTTGCTGTGTCCTGCGGACGATACTCCCAAGCCGGTGCGATCAGCAGGGAGCAGCGACCTTCCTACCCCCTGATGCGGGATTTATCTACCCTGATTTCGCTCTAGCCGAGCTATAATGCCCACGTAGTATCTTTGGGCTCTGTTCTTGGAACGGAGGGATTCCCGCCATGAAGGGGAAATTCCGGTGCTTGGCGGCAGCGCTTCTGCCCGTCTGCTTTCTCTCTGCACAGCAACCCGCCCCGCAAAATTCGCCGCAAACGAATCCGCGGGATATGCGCCTGCCGAGCCCCGAGGTCATGCGCCATGTTGCCGAACTGCGTCAGCGCATGAGCGAGCACGCCATCGCCATCAACGACCTCGCCGGCCACATCCAATCCCTCGACGATGCGCGCAAGCTGGTCAACATGGTGGCCGACGAGTTTTCTGACGGGCTGCCGCCCAAATGGGCCACCCACTCCATCCGCGAACGCATCGCCCGCGCAGAGTATGAGTCCGCCACCGAACCCGGCTCGCTCATCCCCGAGCAGCACATTGCCGACGTCTGGAACGATTTTGTGGAGAAGATCGGTGCTCCCCGTGAAACCATGCTGAACGCGGCCGAGATCCACTATCTGCGCGACGGCCAATGCGTCAGCGCTCGCACCGTCTGGGCCTACAACGGTGGGCAGCAAATCTGGACCATTCCCGCTGTCTTCGCGGTCGGGCCGGATGGAAGAGTTGCCAACGGTTCGCGCGCATTGGAAGCAATCAGGCTTTTGTGGCTGCTTGCCAGAAACACCGACGATTTTGCCGGCATCCACGCCCAGGCACAGAAGGGGGTTCTCCTCTCCGATCTTATTTCGCAACCGGAAAAGCCAACGGCGTCGGTTGCGGCTCACGGTTTCGTCACTGCTCGGATAGTGTCTTTTCCCGTCCAACAAGCGGCCTTCCGCTACGTGCGCGACCACGGCGACCGAGCCTTGAACCGCGCCATCGAAGAGGTGCTCAAGAACCTGTTGAACGGCTGACAGCCGTCGCTCTGGCGGACCATTGAGTCCTCGTTGCTTCACGTGTAGCAGGGCCGGTTTTTGACGTAGCGGACGAATCACCGCCAAACCGTCACCGGGCTGACCGGTGTTTACCAGAACATAGCTTCCAGTTTGGCGACCATCCGCCCGGAACATGATTCTTGGTCCCTGCGGCGTTTTCGAGGAGTAATCCTCGGAAAGTTACTAACTTCAAGTCGATGAGCGCCCTGAAGGCAACAGTTGAGCCAAGGGTCACTTATCCGGATAGGCGACTATTCGGCCAAGTGATGAGAAGCCCGTTTGAACTTAGCCTCCTCACGCTACCCTTAGCTGTGTCTCGCGCAGGACGATCATCAAAACTTCAACTTCTTATTTCGCCTGCGCTAGTCCCGCAACAACCGCGGCAAATTTATCGAGTGACTGGTTCATGCCCTCTACTTGACCGCTATTTCTTGCGTTCTCCATGGTTTCATTTCCAATGAAGGTGAGTTTCGTCTGGCCGTTTCCAAAATCCTCAAAGGTAATCACATCGTGCGCATCGTCCATGGCCTCATGTTTTTATTCCATAGTGCGCAGGCTCAACCTTGTTTCCCTCCGGGTCGGAAAAGTACATGGAGGAAACGATCTTCTCGTGCAGAACAATCTCGTGGTATTCACCACCAGTCCAGAACTCCTGGCCATCCGGCGCTCTCATGCAGCAGAGAAATTTTCCTCCCACGCGAAAATCGAGCGAACGGGGCCCCAAACGTACTTCGGGGTCCCCAAAGAGCGATTTTGGCTCATTGGGGCGGAGTTTGGGGGAGTGGTGAGTCGAAGGATCTGCGGTTGTTCTTATGCTTTTCGACAGGAATGAATGACTCACCACACTAGTCGTGCCGTAAGTAGCTCAAAATAGACATGGGCGTTAGCCCCCGAGGGACGTTTTTTGGCATTTTCGACTTTCACCACAAGCTGTTAGGCAAAGTGCTCCCAGCCCTCGCTAGCCAGCGGCCTTTTCCCATCCTCGCTCACCAGCGTAACGGCTGTCCGCCCTTTGCGCGTGGGCAGAACCCGCCCAATCCGTGTCAGCAGCACGCCTGCAATCGCGTGGGGCAGCTTGGCCTCGGGCCGCGCGGCAAACAGCAGTTCATAGTCCTCGCCGCCGTGCAGCGCCTGTTCCAGCGTTGCGCCGGGGAAGAGGGGAATCAGCCGCGCGTCAATCTCGGCCGTCACTCCGGATTCGGCACACAGCCGAGCCAGATCGATCGACAGCCCATCGCTCAGGTCCATAGCCGCCGTGGCCAGCTTGCGCCGCGCCAACAGTTGCCCTTGTTCGAGCCGAGGCTGCGGGTAGAGATGCGGTCCCAGGGGCGTTTCGGCCTCGGGCGCGCTTGACCGGTGTGGCTTTCCCTTGCCCGCAGCCAGCAGAGCCAGCCCGGCAGCAGCGCCGCCCAGCCGTCCCGTCACGTAGAGCAGGTCGCCGGCGCGCGCTCCAGAGCGCAGCAGCGCCTGTCCGCTGCGCACCGCACCCACCAGCACAATGTCGGCCACGGCCACTGGAGACTGAGCCAGATCGCCGCCCGCCAGCGGCGTCCCTGTAGCTTCGGCCAAGGCCAGCAAGCCGTCGTAGAAGCGGTCTATCCAGGCTTTTTCTGTCTTTTTGGGTTTCCGGGCCTGCAGCCCACCATCCGCGCGCGTAAGCTCCACCGGCAGACCCAGCGAGAGAAAAGCCGCCACTGGCCGCGCGCCCATCGCTGCCAGGTCGCTCAGCCCGCGTGCCAGGGTGCGGTGGCCAATGGCCTCCGGCGCGTGCCAGTCCAGCCGAAAATGGCGTCCGGCAATCGAGAGGTCTGTGGTGACGGCGATCTGCTCCCCGGCCCGGACGGCCAGCAGCGCGCAATCGTCCCCAATGCCCAGTTTCAGGCCACCCGCCGTCCGCCCCGTCTGTCTGACCCGGTCCCGGATGCGTTCAATCAGCTCCAGTTCCCCGGCTGCCGTTGCTTCGGCACTGCCCGTCGTCACCGCCCCGCGTTTGAGGTTCTTCACTGCCATCTATCGAGCATAGGCCACTTACGCAGGTCAGGCGCAGAACCGTCGTTGGATACGGCCCTCAAATAGAACCACCGTGCCCCATCCATTTCGCAAGCTTTATCGCGAAGATGAATATCAAGTTAGCTCAGGTTTCGCTGCCCCAAGGAACAAACGGGCAGGGTTTTGTAACAGGGCACGACTTTAGTCGGGCCGATTGTAGTGAAAAGTGGGACGGGCTTTAGCACCCGAGGGAATCGATTTCAGCCATTTGTAGCCCCTCGGCGGCTAAAGCCGGATAGCGTTGTGATCCTGCAATGGACTGGCTGAAGCCCGTCCCCTTCACCGTCCACAAGTTATGAGACAGGCTCTATTGATCCGGCAACTAAATACTGTCAGGGTGCCCCATCCTTTCTCGCGCTTTTTGCGGGAAAGGGTGGGAAGAAGGTGTCACTGTCTTATTGCCGGATCAATAAGAGCCAGCCTAATACTACAGTTGTGTGCGCCGTGAAAGGCGTTGGTCCACAGTGGGTGAGAATCCTACTCGGGAACTGGTTCGCTCCACCCGGTAGCAATCGGAGCAGTCG
>Ga0302267_10002763_pt1 | contig 20873 bp, 21 predicted proteins | sample III_Bog_E1_3_FD_194555 | JGI IMG/M metagenome (GOLD analysis project Ga0302267, IMG submission 194555) | Peat permafrost microbial communities from Stordalen Mire near Abisko, Sweden - III_Bog_E1_3 | ecosystem: Environmental > Terrestrial > Soil > Wetlands > Peat | place: Sweden: Abisko... | reverse complement strand
GCCGCGGACCGGCCCCATGTCCGTCCGCGCCCAGGTTCCGCCGACCTCGGTCAGGTACGCGACGAAGGCGGGGCCGGAGCCCCGCCTTCGTGCGGTACTGGTCCTGCGTGCCACCCGTCACCGGGCGGCGGTGTGGCTCAGCTGATGGCGAGCTCGCTGCTCGACCCGAGGATCGCCGAGGCGATGGTCGGCACGGTGCTGCCACTGGCGGCGGACAGGTAGTCGGTGAAGAACACACCCGTCGTACCGGTACCGGTGTCGCCGGTCAGGCAGATGTCCAGCGAGTACGTGGCGTTGCTGCCACCGATCACGACCGGGGTGCTGCCGTCCGACTGGTAGACGTTGCCGGTCAGTGCGAAGCCGACGGTGGACCCGCAGGCGCCACCGGGGGTGATGGAACTCGTACCGGACGTGGTCACCCCGAGGTTGATCTTGGTGCCGTTGTCCGAGGTGTTGATCCCACCGGCCAGCGAGGCCACGATCTCCGACACGCCGGCGGTGGCCAGCGAGGATGCGGTGTCGTAGTAGTACTGGTCCTTGATCCCTTCCTTCACTCCGTTGGCGGTCGCGCCCGAACCGGCGGCCACGCCCTTGGAGTTGGTGGTGCACTCAGGAGCGGCACCCGAGGCGACGGTCCCACCGGTGAAGTCGGTCTTGCTCACGTAGACGGGGAGCGTGGCCCAGCACTGGGTCGGGGCGGTGGCGATCTTGTTCTTGATGGCCTTGGTCGAACAGGCGGCATTGCTGCCCGACACGGCGGCGATGTCGGTCGCCGAGTCCTCGGCCGTCTTGTTGGTGATCGAGCCGTTGTAGGACAGCCCCGGCTTGGCGAAGGTCACGGTGCCACCGAGGGTGCAGGTGACGGCGATGGGCGGCAACGCCTTGGCGCTGGCGATCCCCGATCCGGCTACGGCGGTCACCCCGGCCACGGCCGCAGCAGGCATTGCGACAGCTGTCGCAATAACAAGCAACTTGCGAATCATAGTGTTTGCTCCTTGAATTCCCCCGTGTCGCCACGGGCTCGAAGTCAGGCGACGGTCGCCCCCCGACGTATGTCCCACGACCGACCAGAACTTCCCCCGGCGGTGCGCACTCTGAAGAACGAAGGAGGGCACCATTCCGTTACGGACGAGACGCGGCGGAGTGGAATTTCCGACGGGGCGGTGCCGTGGCCGATCGCTCAGGAGCGGTAGAACGCCCTCGGATCGTCGGTGTCGACGATGTCCTTGCCCAGGGGGGCGATCGCCGCGGCGGCCAGCTTGAAGTCGGCGATCCCCAGCGGGATCCCGATGATGGTGACGCACAGCAGCACGCCGGTCACGATGTGGGCGATGGCCATCCACAGTCCGGCCAGCAGGAACCACAGCACGTTGCCGATGAACGAACCGGCGCCGGCATCGGGCTTGGGGACGAGGGTGCGCCCGAACGGCCAGAGGGTGAAGGCCGCCAGACGGAAGCTGGCGATGCCGAAGGGGATGGTGATGATCAGGACGCACATCACGATGCCGGCGACGATGTAGCCGAGGGCGAGCCAGAAGCCGCAGAGCACCAACCACAGGATGTTGAGGATCGTCTTCACGCCGCCAAGCATGGCACCGTCGAGCGGCACACCCGACCGACCCGGCCACCGTCCCCCCGCCCGTCGGCGGACGGCGCATCGGGGGGCACACGTAGGATCCTTCCCGTCGGAACAGGACACCGGTCGAGGAGGTCGTCATGGTCACCCGGGAAGCAGCACGGCACAACGGGAGCGGCCCGCCGGTCGCCGATCGGAACCCGTCGGGCGGCCCCCCGGGAAGTGCGGCCGCAGCGCTGGCGCCGGTCCTGGACGCGCTGATCGGGCGGAACGCGCCGATACGGGTCACCTTCTGGGACGGCAGCGTCCACGGACCGGACGACGCGGTGGGCACCCTGGTGGTCCACTCGCCCGATGCGATCCGTCGGATCCTGTGGGCGCCGGGCGAGCTCGGGATCGCCCGTGCGTTCGTGGCCGGCGACATCTCGATGGAGGGCGACATCTTCGAGGTGCTGACCGCACTGCGCGATGCGTCACCCGGTGAGTTGCGCCAGGTCGAACCACGCACGCTGCTGGCGACGGTGCGGGCCGCCGGCCGGCTCGGCGCACTCGGCGCACCGCTGCCCCCACCGCCCGAGGAGGCCCGACCCGCCGGGCGCATCCACTCCCCCGCCCGCGACGCCCGGGCCATCAGCCACCACTACGACGTCGGCAACGACTTCTACGAGTTGGTCCTCGGTCCGAGCTGGACCTACTCCTGCGCCCGCTTCGTCACCCCGGCGACCACGCTCGAGGAGGCCCAGGCGGCCAAGTACGAACTGATCTGCCGGAAACTCGGCCTGGACGCACGACCCGGGTCACGCCTGCTCGACGTGGGGTGCGGATGGGGCTCGATGGCCATCCATGCGGCCCGCAACCACGGGGCGACCGTGGTCGGCGTCGCCCTCAGCCACGAGCAGGTCGACAAGGCCAGGGAACGGGTGCGTGCGGCCGGCCTCGAAGGAACGGTGGAGATCCGCTACCAGGACTACCGCGACCTCCGGGGCGAGCAGTTCGACGCCATCTCGTCGATCGGGATGTTCGAACACGTGGGGACCGCCCGCACCGCCGAGTACTTCAGCACCCTCCGGAGCCTGCTGGTGCCGACCGGGCGCCTGCTCAACCACGCCATCTCGTCCGCCGGTGGCTCGCGCCTCGGCACCCGCACCTTCATCGGCCGCTACGTCTTCCCCGATGGCGAGCTCATCGACGTGGGTGAGGTCGTCCTGGCCATGGAACGTGCCGGGTTCGAGGTCCGCGACGTCGAGTCGCTGCGCGAGCACTACGCACGCACCCTGCACTGCTGGGTCGCCAACCTCGAGGCCCACTGGGACGAGGCGGTGGCGCTGGTGGGCCGGGCCCGTGCCGACATCTGGCGCCTGTACATGGCGGCATCTGCGGTCGGCTTCGACGACGGGGGCATCGCCATCCACCAGGTCCTCGGTGTCCTGCCCGACGCCGACGGGGCGAGTGGCATGCCCCGGACACGTGGCGACTGGGACTGACCGGGGCGACTGGGACTGACCGGGGCGACCGGGACCGGGCGGGGCGACCGGGGCGACCGGGACCGGCCGGGCGTCGCCGTCAGATCCAGTACCTCCGTATCCGGCTGCCGTCATCGGTGGTGGCGGTCCCCTCGAGTACACCGCCGCAGCGCTCGATGACACGGGCCGAACCCACGTTGTCGTCGTCGCACACGACCAACAGAGGAGCCACGCCGTCGGCGTGGGAACGTTCGACCGCCTGGGCGAGCAGCTCGGTGGCATAGCCACGACGGCGGTGTCGGGGGAGCACCGCGTACCCGATGTGCCCGCCTTCGCGTGCCAGCCAGTCGTTGAGCACGTACCGGATCGACACCCGGCCGACCAGCTCGCCGTCGACATCGGCGGCCAGGAAGTCCGACCGGACCCTGTCCGGTGGGAGGTCCTCCCCCCGACGCAGGCGGTCGATCTCCTCCAACCACGTCGTCCAGGACAGGTGTGGCTCGTAGGACAGGAGGAACGGGAACCCTTCCGCCGTCATCGCCCGGTGCGCGGCCCGGGCGGCGGCCTCGTCCCCGGGGCCGAAGGATCGGAGGCGGATCGTCATCCGGTCGACGGTACCAAGCCGGCACCGCGCTACTTGACGGTGAGCTCCCTGCGGTACACCCGGGCCGGGCCGAGCCCGGCGATGGTGGCCGCCAACTGGTCGAACACCGCGGCGGCCTCGCCGTCGGGTTCGGACACCATGATCGGGACGCCGTCGTCACCGCCTTCGCGCAGTGCGGGCACCAGCGGGATCTTGCCCAGGAGCGGCACGCCGAGCTCCTTCGACAGGAGCTCGCCGCCGCCGCTGCCGAAGAGCTCGTAGCGGGTCCCGTCGTCCCCGGTGAACCAGCTCATGTTCTCGATCACGCCTCGCACGGCCAGCTTGAGCTTGCGTGCCGCGTAGGCGGACCGCTGGGCCACCCGCTGGGCGGCGGGCTGGGGCGTGGTGACGACGAACACCTCGGTCTTGGTCAGGTACTGGCCGAGTGACAGGGTCACGTCACCGGTCCCGGGGGGCATGTCGATCAGCAGGAAGTCGGGCTCGCCCCAGTAGGCGTCGACCAGGAACTGCTCGAGCGCCTTGTGCAGCATCGGCCCACGCCAGATGACCGGGGTGTCGTCCGCCACGAAGAACCCCATCGACAGACACCGCACGCCGTTGGCGGTCGGCGGCACCACCAGGTCGCCGATGATCAGCGGGTCGGTGCGCACCCCCAGCATCTTGGGGACCGAGAACCCGTAGACGTCGGCGTCGAGGATGCCCACGTCGTAGCCGGCCCGGGTCAGGGCCACGGCCAGGTTGACCGTCACCGACGACTTGCCCACGCCGCCCTTGCCCGACGAGATGCCGAGGATCCGGGTCTTCGACCGTGGCTCCATGAACTTGTTGGGCCGGCCCTCTTCGTGCCCGAGCGCACCACCCTGCCCGTGGTCGTGCCCGTGACCGTCGTCGGCGGCGTGCATGACCCCGCCGTCGACCGCGTCGCCCCGCAGCAGCATCCGCAGCCGGGCCCGGGTCGCTTCGTCCATGACCGTGAGGTCGACGACCACCTCGTCGACCCCGCCGACCAACGCGACCTTGGCCATCACCCGTGCCTGCAACTCGTCGACCTGGGGGTAGTGCTCGACCGGCAGGGCAAGCTCCACGGTGGCCTTACGCCGCCTGGTCTGCACACGGCCGACCATGCCCAGCTCCCCCAGGGGACGGCGAAGTTCGGGGTCGTCCACATGGGCGACTGCTGCCGCAACCTGGGACTCGTCGATGGACATGGGGGCTCTCCTGAGGGAAATTCGGCTTCCCCGGTACACTAGGGGACGTGCAGCCCGACCCGGACAGCCCGGTAGCCCTCACCACCTCGGACGCCGACAGTCAGTTCCAGGCAGCCGTCACCGCGGTCACCTCGGCATTCGGCGACCCCACCCGGCGGGAGATCTACCTGTTCGTGCGGTCCAATCCGGGGGCCACCGCCTCGGAGGTCGCGGCCCAATTCTCCCTCCACCCGAACGTCGCCCGTCACCATCTGGAACGCCTGGCGTCCGGCGGCTACGTGGAGATCACCATGGAACGGGCGGCCGGAACGGGCGCGGGGCGACCGTCGAAACGGTTCCGGGCCATCGGCGACGATCCCACCCTCGACCTCCTGACCCGGCGCGACGACCTCCTGGTGCTCCTGCTGCAGGAGGCACTGCAGATGCTCGGGCCCCAGGCTGCCGAAGGCATGGCCGAACGGGTGGGCGAGGAGTACGGCCGGACACTCGCCGGCCAGATGTCGCCGGGCGACAGCCAGCGGTCCCTGCGCACCGCCATGCACGCCATCGCCGATACCTTGACGGCCCACGGGTTCGACGCCCACGCCGAGGACCAGGGGACGACCACCGCCGTCGTGGCCGACAACTGCCCCTTCGGCGACGCGGCGTCGCAGTACCCGGTGCTGTGCGCCGTGGACCGGGGCATGGTCAAGGGCCTGCTGGCCGGTCTGTGTGGTGACGACCCCGCCGTGGTGCCGGTCGTCCTGTCGTCGTCCCGGGCCAAGGGCGACGACTCCTGTGCCGCTGTGGTCTGACGCCGACCCGTGGCCCGCCACTACCTCGACCACGCATCGACCACCCCGCTGCGTCCGGAAGCCCGGGCCGCCATGGCCGACTGGGACGACCTGGGGGTCACCGCTGATCCCGGCCGGGTCCACACCGAGGGCCGGATGGTCCGGGTCGCCCTCGAGGAAGCCCGTGAGCAGGTGGCCGACCTGTTCCGCGTCCGTCCCCGTCAGGTGGTGCTGACCTCGGGAGCCACCGAGTCGGTCAACGCTGCGGTCTGGGGCGTGCTGGCCGGGCTCGAGTCAGGCGGCGGTCGCGCCCCGGTGGCGTGCGCGGCCGTCGAGCACTCGGCGGTGCGCGATGCCTCGGCCCGCCACGGCGCGGTGGTGGGGGTCGAGGTCGACGGACTCGGACGGATCCATCCCGGTGCCGTGGCCGATGCGGCCGATCGCGCCGTCGCCGACCACGGGCGGCTGCCGGCCATGGTGCACTGCCAGGCGGCCAACCACGAGGTGGGAACGATCCAGGACCTGGCCGGGGTGATCGAGTTCTGCCGGGCCCGGGGCATCCCCGTCCACGTGGACGCCGTGGCCGTGGCGGGACACCTGGCCTTCGACGTCGAGGCCAGCGGAGCCGATCTGGTCTCGGTGTCGGCCCACAAACTGGGCGGGCCGACCGGTGTCGGGGCGCTGATCCTGCGACGGGGCCTGCGTATCGACCCCCTGCTGGTGGGCGGGGAGCAGGAGCGGGGCCGGCGGGCCGGCCTGGAGAACGTCGCCGGTGCCATCGGGTTCGGTGCCGCAGCCGCTGCCCTGGGCGGTGGGGCTCTCGAGGCGGAAGCGGTCGCGGCACGCCGGCACACCGACGCACTGTCGGCGGCCGCGCTCGAGGTCCCCGGGGTCGTCCCCTTCGGTGACACGGTCGACCGGGTCCCCCACATCCTCTGCCTCGGCGTCGCAGGGGTCGAAGCCGAGCCGGTGCTCCTGGGTCTCGACCAGGCCGGTGTGGCCGTCCATTCGGGCTCCTCGTGCTCGTCGGAGTCGCTCGAGCCGTCCCCCGTGCTCGAGGCCATGGGTGTCGACGGCGAGCGCTCCCTGCGTCTCTCGGTCGGATGGTCCACGACCACGGCCGACGTGGACGCCTTCGCCGGCGCCTTCGCCGGTGTGGTGGGACGTCTCCGGGACCTGGCCTCCTGAGCCCGGCGGCACGCTGACGGTAGGTTTGCCGCCATGCGCGCCATCGTCTGCAACGAGTTCGGACCCCTGGACGCCCTGGTCGTCGAGGAACGGCCCACTCCCGAGCCGGGCGAGGGCATGGTGGTCATCGATGTGGTCGCCGCCGGCGTCAACTTCGTCGACGGCTTGATCTGCCAGGGGAAGTACCAGCTCAAGCCTCCGACCCCCTTCGTCCCCGGCAGCGAGGTCGCCGGCGTCGTGTCCGCCGTCGGACCCGGGGTCACCGACCGGACCGCGGGCGACCGGGTCCTCGTGTTCTGCGGGTTCGGGGGGTTCGCCAGCCAGGTGGTGGCCCCGGCCCTGTCCCTGGTGACCGTGCCCGACGCCATCAGCCTGGCCCAGGCCGCCGCACTCCTCCAGAGCTACTGCACCATGCTGTTCACCCTCACCCGACGGACCACGGTGGCACCGGACGAGTGGGTCCTGGTCCTCGGTGCCGGCGGAGGGATCGGCCTGGCCGCGGTGGACGTGGCCCGGGCACTGGGCGCCCGGGTGATCGCGGCGGCATCGACCCCGGACAAATTGGCCGGCGCCGTGGCCATGGGGGCCGAAGCCACCATCGCCTACGAGGAGGAGGACGTGAAGGTCCGGGCCCGGGAGCTGTCCGGCGGTGGCGTCGACGTGGTCATCGACCCGGTGGGGGGTCACCATGCCGAGCCCGCCCTCCGGGCGCTGCGCCACCTGGGTCGCTACTGCGTCCTCGGCTTCGCCTCGGGTCCCATCCCGTCGATCCCCATCAATCAGGTGCTCCTGAACAACCGGACGCTGGTCGGCGTGGACTGGGGCGGGTGGACGTTCAAGGACCCGCTGGGCAACCGCGCCGTCATCGACCAGCTCATGGGGATGGTCGCCGAGGGCAGGCTGCATCCCACCACGCCGGAGTCACGTCCGCTCGAGGACGCCGCCGCGGTCATGGGCGCGCTGATCGACCGGTCGATCGCCGGCAAGGTGGTGCTCGCTCCCTGATCGGTGGGGGCAACCCGGTCGTGCCCGGGTCGTTCACGGGTTCCGGTGGCCGACGGGACAGGACGGGCGTCGAGGAGGTCAGGCGGCGGGAACCCCGGCCGGCACCGGTTCGCCGGCCTGGGTGAAGGCGGAACGCACCGTGGAGGCCGCCTGCTGGAGGACCGTGGCCGGTGGCGATGCGGCCAGGAACAGGCGGAACTGGTCCGCTGCCCCGGATGCATTGCCGTCCTGCTGGAGCATGATGGTGCCCAGATAGAGGTGGACGGCGTAGTCGCCCGGATCCAGCACCGCCGCCCGGGCCAACTTGGTCCGGGCATCGCTGATCAGACCGGCACTGGCACCCTGTTGACCGATCCTGTACTCGAGCCAGCCGAGTTGGGCCAGGGCGACCTCGTTGTCCGGGTGGGCGGACAGCACCGACTGGTAGAGCTGGGCGGCCAGACCGAGTTGGCTGCCGTTCTCGGCCGCGGCAGCCTGGTCGAGGGTCCGGGCCAGTTGCTGACTCGGACTCAGGCTCACCGAGCCGGTGGCCGTCTGACCGGGAAGCCGGGTGGAGGCGAAGACGGGGATGGCGACGATGAGCGCCACGACGAAGCATCCCACCGCGCCCGCCAGGAACCACCGGTTCCGGCCGCGACGGGCCCGGGCGGCGTCCACGTCGGGCACGGCAGGACCCTGGTCCACCGTCATCGGTTCGGCCTCGTCGAGCAGGACGGTGCCGGTCGTCGCCAAGCGGGCGGTGTCCGAGATGGCGTCCGGGATCGTCGACGGAGACGCCGACACCACCGGAACGGGCGTGCGTGGCCCGTCACGGACCGGCCCGAGTGCGGCCAGGCGGCCGAGGTCGCGTTGGCGCAGTGCCAGATAGTCGCCGTCGGACAGGTCTCCGGCCAGGTACTCGGCATCGGCATCGGCCAGGGACTGGGTCAGAAAACGTCGACGTTCCTCGAGGACGGCCGGATCCGCCCCGGACCCGCGCACGTCGGCATCGAGGTCCCGGTCGCCCCGGTTCCGTCTCCGCACCAGGACGGCCACCAGGACCACGGCCGCACCCACTCCGGCGATCAGCGGCAGGATCCACACCAGGATCGACCACCCACTGGTCGGGGGGTCGAGGACGATGGCCGAGCCGTAGCGGGCGACCAGGTAGTCCTCGATCTGCTGGTCACTCTGGCCCTGATCGACCAGGTGGGTGACCGTGGCCCGCACGGTGACCGCCGTCGGCGCGCTGGACACGGCCACGGACAGGTCCTCGCAACTCGGGCACCGGATGATCGCCTCGATGGATGCGGCCCGCTGGGCAGTGGTCGGCGGGGACGACGAGAACACGCCACTGCCCGCCAACAGGGCGACGACCAGGATCACGGCCAGCAACGTCCACACCGGGAAGTGGCGACGACTCATGCGCCGCTGGCCTTGGCCCGGGCGATCAACGAGTCGAGATCGGCGGCGGTCACCGGGGCGACGATGTAGGCGACCACCCGGCCGTCCGGTGCGATCAGGAAGGTGGACGGAGGGGCCCGGACCCCGTAGGCGAGGGCCACCGTGCCCCCGGGGTCGGCCAGGGTCGGCCAGGTGGCACCCAGTGTGGCCTGGTACGAGCGGGCCGCCTTGGTCGTGTCGTCGAAGACCACGCTGACCATCTGCGCATCACCGGACTGCTGGTGTTCGAAGGCGAACTTCACCAGTTCGGGGCCCTCCTCCTGGCACGGTTCGCACCAGCTGGCGAAGAAGTTGAGCACCACGTAGTGGCCGGGCGCCTCGGCCAGTGCGAACGGTGCGCCGTCGACCGTGAGACCGCGCACCGACGGTGCCTGGGTGCCGACCAGCGGGCTCTGCACCTCGGTCACGGTGGCCGGTGGCCGGGTGGCCAGCACGGCGATGAGCCCGGCGGCCACCACCAGGACGGTCACCCCCACCCAGCGGGCGGTGTGCCGGCGCGGCGGTGGCTCCGACGCGGCCGGGGTGACGGTCGACGGACCCTCGGTGCCAGTCGGCGGCGTGGTGTCCGTCGGGGCCGGCAGGGTCACGGGGCATCACCGGCTCCCACCGGTTCGCGGACCGCCGGGGCCGGCGCCTCGTCGGACACCGGTGTCGGCGACTCGGCGGCATCGGGCTCCACCGGCGGGGCGGCACCCACCACCGGGGACGACACCGGGTCGGTCGGACGGCGACGCCGCCCGGGGACGGCCGACAGCACCGAACCCACCACGACGAGCCCGCCGCCCACCCACAACCACATCACCAGCGGCTGGACGACCACCCCGAAGGTCCAGGCTGCACCCTTGTCGGGGATCGAGTTGATGGTGAGGTAGACGTCGGAGGTCACGCTCGAGTCGATGGCCGGGGTCCCGACGGCCTGGGTCCCCGTACCGAACTGGCTGATGGCCGGGGTGAAGACGGCACCGCCGTCGATCCGGAGCAGTGCCTCCTGGCTGACGTGGGAGGGCGTCCGCACGATGCGGGTGCCGACGAACTCGACGCTGTGCCCGGCGAACGAGCCGGTCTGCCCCTGGACGAGGACCACGGTCCCCCGATGCCCGAAGGCGGTGGCTGCGGCCAGTCCCACGGCGATGGCGACCACACCGATGTGCACCACCATGCCGCCGTTGGCCCGACCGACCAGACCACGCCATCCGGCGAGCAGGGAGCGGGCGGGCGACTGCCCCGACGCCCGGGCGCCACGCCAGGCGCCCCGGACCGAGAGCACGAGGGCCCGGCCCGCCGAGGCGGCGGCGAACGCCCCCAGTCCGAAGGCGAGGAGCGGCTCGATCCCGTGGATGCCGCCGAGCACGCAGGCGACCACCACCACGACCCCGATGGCGGCAGGCACGGCGAGCCGACCACGCATGACCTCGGCCGAGGACTTGCGCCACGGGAGCGCGGGGGCCACGGCCATCAGGAACAACAGACCCAGTCCGATGGGGATGATCAGCCGGTTGAAGTACGGGGCGCCCACCGCCACCTGGGCGCCGCTGTTCAGCGCCTCGTAGAGGAGGGGGAAGACGGTCCCGAGCAGGACCACGAAGGCGAAGAGGACGAACAGCAGGTTGTTGGCCAGGAAGGCGCCCTCCCGGCTGACCGGTGAGTCGATGCCCCCCGGTGACCGCAGACGGTCCCCGCGCCAGGCGATGAGCCCCACCCCCACCGCCAGCACCAGCCCGAAGAAGCCCAGGAGGAGCGGGCCGATGGACGAGGTGGAGAAGGCATGCACCGATTGGATGACTCCGGAGCGGGTGAGGAAGGTGCCGAGGATGGTGAGGCTGAAGGTGGCGATGACCAGGGACAGGTTCCACACCCGGAGCAGTCCCCGGCGCTGCTGGACCATGACAGAGTGCAGATAGGCGGTGCCGACCAGCCACGGGAGGAGGGAGGCGTTCTCCACCGGGTCCCATGCCCAGAAGCCGCCCCACCCGAGGACCTGGTAGCTCCACCACGCCCCGAGCACGATCCCGATGGTGAGGAACGTCCAGGCGAACAAGGTCCACCGGCGGGTCTCGCCCTGCCAGTCCTCGTCGACCCGGCCGGTGACCAGGGAGGCCACCGCGAAGGCGAACGGAAGGGTGAACCCGACCAGGCCCAGGTAGAGCATGGGCGGATGGAACAGGACCAGCGGGTTGTCCTGGAGGAGGACGTTGGGCCCGAGACCGTTGGCCGGGACCGCCCCGGTCACGTGGGTGAACGGGTCGGCCGGCCCCAGCATCAGACCGAAGAAGAAGGCGGACACCGCGTACATCACCAGGGTGGCCCAGGCGACCAGCTGGTCGTCGGCCCGCGAGCGGAACCGCCAGACCATGGCGGTGGCGTACCCGCCCAGGATGACGCCCCACAGGAGGATGGACCCGGCCAGTGCCGACCACATCCCGGTGATCGAATACAGGAGCGGCGTCGACCTGCTGTTGTTGTCGGCCACGTAGGTCAACGAGAAGTCGTGGGTGATCAACGCCCGCTGCATGGCGATGACCGCCACCACGCCGCCCAGGAGGATGAGGGGGGCGTAGACCCGGCCGCTACGCAGCTGACCCGGGCGGTTGCGCACCAGGCCGACGGCGAGGACCCCGATGCCGACCAGCGCGGCGACGAAGCCCAGCAGGACGCCGGTGTGCCCGAGGGTCCCGTTCACCGTCGGTCGCGGTCAGGCCCGCGCAACGGGTCCGTCACCGCTTGCTCCCGTTCGGTGCGGCCACCCGGTTCGGATGCTGGGCGATGTAGGTCGCCGTGTGCTTGACCAGGATCTCATCGGAGGCGAAGCGGTCCCCCTGGAAGTGGCCGACGGCGATGACCGGGATGTTCGGCTGGAACAGCTGGGGCGGGCTCCCGACGTTGTCGACGGTGAGACGGGTCGACCCCGAGGTCACCACGAAGTCGACCCCGACGGCGGTCGAGTGGATGGATCCCGGCTCGACGACACCCTCCAGGTTGAACGTCTTGTCCCCCAGGGACGCCTTCTGGGCGATGGCCTGGTCGGCCGGTAGGTAGAAGTTGAGGGCGGAGCCGATCCCCTTCACGATCAGGAACGCCAGGGCCCCCACCAGCACCAACCCGACCACGACGTAGCGGGCGGTGGGTCGGCGGTGTGCAGCCGCCGTGGGCCGCTGACCCGGGGCGGGCGGTCCGGCATCGGGTCCGCCGACGTCGGTCGTGGGCGGGGCGGGGGGCGCAGTCGTCATGATCCGCCACCCGGCGCCACCGGAGTCGGCAGCGGCGCACCTGCACCGGCCACCCGGGCCACGGCCCGCGCCAGTCGGCGTCGGCGCCACACCAGGGACACGGCGTAGAAGAACAGGACGGCGAGGACCACGACGTAGCCGGCGATGATGTAGCGCATCAGGCCACCCCCACCCGTGAGGACGGGGACGCGCCGTCGGGGTCGGTCCCCTCGGACTGGCGCTCGGCCAGGGCCAGGTCGAGCTCGTTGGACGCGAGCCAGTCCTCGAGCACGCCCACCCGGTAGCGCACCAGGAGCATCCACACGAAGACCAGGGTCAGGGCCACGAACCCGAGCAGCAGGGTCCAGGCCATGGAGCCGTGGATCTTGAGGGTCAGTCCGGGGTTCAACACGGTGGCCCCCTGGTGGAGGGTGTTCCACCAGTCGACCGAGAAGTGGACGATGGGGATGTCGATGGCGGCGAACAAGGCCACGAAGGCGCTCCGGCGGGCCCGGACCTCGGGCTCGGCCGGCACCCGGCGCAGGGCCAGGTAACCGAGGAAGAGCACCAGTAGCACGGCCGTGCTGGTCAGACGGGCGTCCCATGCCCACCACACGCCCCAGGTCGGCTTGCCCCAGATCGACCCCGAGACCAGGGTGCACACGTTGAAGACCACGCCGACCTCGACGGCGGCGGCGGCCAGCCGGTCCCAGAACAGGGCGCGGGTCCGCGGCCACAGGTAGAGCACGCTCGACACCGCGGCCAGTCCGAAGGCCAGGTAGAGGGCGACCCAGGCGACACCGGGGTGGATGTAGACGAGACGGACCAGGTCGCCCTGGACGGCATCGGGCGGGGTGACCCACAGACCGAGCCACACGGTCGCCACCGTGCCCACCAGGGCGAGGGCACCGATGACCCGTTCGGTCGTCCGGGATCGCGCCGACTGGGCCGGCGGGGGTGTGACGCCGGTGGGCCGGAGAGCGGCCGCCGCGGGTGGAGAGGTCACCGTGCTGTTCGGTGGCGCCTCGACGATCGGATGTGCACCGGTCGGGGGAAAGGCCGTGACCTCGGTGGTCGGCGGGGCTCCGGTGCTCGAGTCGGTGGTCATGCGGTCTCCTGGATCGGGCCGAAGAGGAGGATGCCCACGGCCACGTAGACGACGTCGAATACGACCAGCAGCCGCAGCCACTGGGTGCCGGTCGCGGGGGTGCCGCCGGCCATGGCGGCCTGCCAGATCCGGGTCCCGGCCAGGAGCACCGGCGCCACGATGGGCAGGAGCAGGAACGGCAGCAGCGTCTCGCGGACCCGCAGGCCCGCCGACAGCGCGCCGTAGAGGGTGCCGGTGGCGGCCAGCCCGATGGTGCCGAGCAGGCAGGACACGACGATCAGCCAGGGAACCTCGATCCGTGCGCCGTAGAGCAGGACCACACCGGCGGCCAGCAGTGCCTCGAGGACCACAAGTTGGGCGGCCACCCCGGCCAGTTTGCCGAGGAAGAGACCCGACGGGTCGATGCCCGACAGACGGAGCCCGTCGCGTGCGCCGTCGGCCGACTCGACCGACACACTGCGCTGCACGGCGAGGACGGTGCAGAACAGGACCGCCACCCAGAACAGTCCCGGTGCGCCCTTGGCCATCACGTCCCGGTCCGGACCGAGGGCGAACGCGAACAGGGCGAGGGCGACGACTCCGAATGGGGCGACCTGGGACAGAGCCACACGGGAACGTCCCTCGATCCGGAGGTCCTTGCCGGCTACCAGTGCGGCGTCACGCCACATGGGCCACCCGCCCGTCCGTGGGGACCCGGCCGGAGGTGCCCGTGTCCCGCTCCCCGGCCACCGGGTCGTCCGCGGTCACCGTCGGACGGAGGACCCGCTCGCGGGTCACCCGGCCCCCGGACACCGTCACGGCACGATCGGCCAACCCGGCCACGGTGCCGGACTCGTGGCTGGCGATCAGGATGGTCACCTGCGACGCGGCGGCTTCGGCGATGGCCTGGTCGAGCAGTACGCGGGCTGCGGCGTCGAGGCCGGCATGGGGCTCGTCGAGCAGCCACACCTCGGGCCAGCGAGCGGTGAGGACGGCGAGCGCCACCCGTCGACGCTGACCGGCGGACAGTTTGGCGGCCTGGGTCCGTGCCAGCCGACCGGTGAGGCCCCAGCGCTCACACGCCGGACCGATGCGGGCGGTGGCGCCTCCGGCGGCCCGCACGGCGAACCGCACGTTCTCCTGGACGGTGAGGTCGTCATAGAGGTGGGAGGCGTGGGAGAGGAGTCCGATCCGCCGCCGGACCTCGGTACGCCGACGGACCGGGTCCAGGCCGAGCACCGCCAGCCGGCCCGAGGCCAGCGGGACGAGCCCCGCACAGACCCGCAGGAGGCTGGTCTTGCCCGCACCGTTCGGTCCTTCGATGAGGACGGTCTCACCTACGGCCACCTCGAGGTCGACACCGGCGAGCAGGGGGAACCTGCCCGACAGCGCGACCGCGTCGCGGAGGGAGACTGCGGAGGGGGTGGAAGCTGCGGGAACCATGAGCTGGGCCCAATGCTACGGGGGCGGGCGGGCCGGAGCCAGACGGGGGGGTCCCCCGTGGCCGGAGGGTCAGCTGGTCGAGAGCCGGTCCAGATGGACGTCACGCAACCACTGGGAGATGTGGGCCGACAGCACGTCGACGTTCCCGGTCAACAGGAGCAGCCCGAACACCACCAGGATGATCCCACCGACGAGGTCCACGATCCGCAACCGGCCCCGCACACGGGCCAACAGGTCGGTCATCCGGCCGAAGGCCAACCCGCTGAGCAGGAACGGGACCCCCAGACCCAGCGAGTAGGCCAGCAGGAGGGCGATCCCGCCGGTGGCCGACCCGCCGGTGCCGGCAGCCAGGGCCAGGACGCTACCCAGGACCGGGCCGATGCACGGGGTCCAGGCGAAGGCGAAGGCCATCCCCATGACCGGAGGGGCCCAGGCGCCCAGCATCGATGGGCGGACCAGGAACCGCTTCTCACCGGCCAGGGCCATGGGGAGCCGCACCCCGGCCGCCATGGCGACGAGTACCGCCCCGAACACCATGATCAGGATGCCGGAGACGATCTCGAGGGAGTGCTGGTGGGTCAGGAACAGCCGTCCCACCGACGAGGCGGACGCTCCGAGGATGGTGAAGACCACGGTGAACCCGGCGATGAACGCCAGGATGCCCCGCAGCAGGCGGCTGCGCTGCCGCCGGAGATCCTCGGACGAGAGCCCCGCCTCGGACGACCCCGCATCGGTCAGTCCGGTCCGTGTCAGGGCCTGCGTCGTGCCGACCGCCGCATCGGGCGGTCCGGCGGCCACCGACCCGCCGGACTCGGACCCGGCCGGACCCGGTACGCCGACGGCCACGGGTCGGGCCACCGGGCCGGACACGGCCGCCGGGTGCATGGCATCGAGTTCCGCGGCGGTCAGTCCGGAGACCATCGACAGGTAGGCCGGGACCAGCGGCAGCACACAGGGTGACAGGAACGACAGCATCCCGGCGCCGAAGGCGACCAGGAGGCCGAGCGGGTCAGCGTGGATCGCCGCCAGGACGGCCATGGCCAACCGCTAGGCCTGCTGGCTCTTCACCAGGGCCAGGTCGGCTTCGACCATCATCTGGACCAGCTCGGCGAACTCGACGTCGCGGTGCCAACCGAGCGTCTTCTCGGCCTTGGCCGGATCGCCCACCAGGAGGTCCACCTCGGCCGGACGGAGGAACCGCTCGTCGATGACCACGTACTTCTCCCAGTCGAGGTCGGCGGCGGCGAAGGAGAGCTCCACCAGCTCCTTGACCGAGTGGGTCTCACCCGTGGCCACCACGAAGTCGTCCGGACGGTCCTGCTGGAGCATCAGCCACATGGCACGGACGTAGTCGGCGGCAAAGCCCCAGTCGCGCTGGGCGTCCAGGTTGCCGAGCGCGAGGTTCTTGTCGATTCCGGCGGCGATCCGGGCCACCCCGTGGGTCACCTTGCGGGTCACGAACTCGAGCCCCCGGCGGGGGGACTCGTGATTGAACAGGATGCCCGACGACGCGTGCAGGTCGTAGCTCTCCCGGTAGTTCACGGTGATCCAGTGGCCGTAGACCTTGGCCACCCCGTAGGGACTGCGGGGATAGAAGGGGGTGGTCTCCACCTGGGGGACCTCCTGGACCTTCCCGAACATCTCCGACGAACTGGCCTGGTAGAAGCGGATCTCGGGGTCGACCGTCCGGATCGCATCGAGCACACGGGTCACACCGAGGGCCGTCGTCTCGCCGGTGAGCACCGGCTGGTTCCACGAGGTCTGGACGAAGGACTGGGCGGCCAGGTTGTAGACCTCCTGGGGCCGGATCTCCTTCAAGATGTTGATCATCGACACCTCGTCGAGGAGATCGCCGGCCACCAGGTTGATCTTGTCCTGGATGTGGGCGATCCGTTCGAAGTTGATGGTGCTCGACCGGCGCACCATCCCGCTGACCTCGTAACCCTGTCCGAGTAGGAACTCCGCCAGATAGGAGCCGTCCTGACCGGTGACTCCGGTGATCAGTGCTCGTTTCGCCATGCTGTTCGGTACTCCTCTTCGATCTGATGGGTGCTTCGATGTGATGGGTGGTGCGATCTTGATGAGTGCTTCGATGTGATGGGTGCCACCCGGCGTCCTCTGCCAGTCGACCTGCATGCGGTGCTGCGGTCAGGCGGTCCCGTCGACGTCCGGTGCCACCTGCCAGGCCGGTGGTCGCTTCGCCGCGAATGCCGCGATCCCTTCCCTCGCCTCCGCGGTCTGACTGGTCACCGTCAGCATGGCGTGGAGATACGGCAGAGCCTCCGAGGCCGCTGAATCGATCACAGCGTAGAACGAATCGCGCCCGAGCCTTGTCACCCCGGGGGGCTTGGAAGCCAGTACGGCCGCCAGTTCGGCCACCGCATCGTCGAGCTCGGCCATCGGGACCACCCGGGTGACGAAGCCGATCCGGTCGGCCTCGTCCGCGCCCACCACCCGGCTGGTCAACATCAACTCCAGGGCCTTCTTCGGGGGCATCGACCGCAACAACGAGACCGTGACCATGTACGGCCACAGACCGACGTTGAGTTCGGGGGCACCGAAACGGGCCTCGTCGGAGGCGATCACCAGGTCACAGGCCAGGGCGAGCCCGAATCCACCCGCCATCGCCCAGCCCTGCACCCGGGCGATGGTCGGCTTTCCGAGCTGCCACATCTCCTCGAACAGTTCCGCCAACCAGCCCCGCGCCAGGTGGTGGTCGAGGTACTCGTCGGACAATCCCCCGGGATCCTTCGGGACCATGCCCGACAGATCGGCTCCGGCGCAGAATGCCTGGTCACCGGCGCCGGCGAGGACCACGACCCGGACCGACGGGTCGACCTTGGCCAGGGCCAGCTCCCGGCGGAGGCCGGCGATGACGTCCCAGGTCATGGCGTTGCGTCGCTCGGGGCGGTTGATGGTCAAGGTGAGCACCGGTCCGGTGCGCTCGACCAGCAGGTCGTCGGTCGGTGTCGCGTCGGTCGGTGTGGCGTCGGTGGCGGCGGAATCGTCGGGCACCTCGCGACGGTACTCCTCCCACACCCCGGTGGTCGCACCGGCGGGCAACGCAACTTCCGGAGCGACGGTCCGGCGTCGGCGCCCCGCTACGGTGGCGCCATTCCGACGGCCGCACTGCTCTCCTTCCGCCTCGGCGGCACCGACGGCGTGGCCGTCGAAGCGGCCAAGTGGCGCGACGCCCTCCAGGTCCTGGGATTCGCCACCTCCACCGTCGCCGGAGGCGGACCCGTCGACGTCCTCCTCCCGGGTCTGGCCATCGGGGCCGCGGATGCACCGACACGGGGGGAGGTCGAAGACGCGCTTGCGGGGGCGGACATCGTCGTGGTCGAGAACCTCTGCTCGCTGCCGCTCAACGAGGCCGCGGCCGACGTGGTGGCGGCCGTGCTGGCCGGCCGCCCGGCGCTGCTCCACCATCACGACCTGCCCTGGCAGCGCCCACAATTCGCCGACCACGGGCCGCCGCCGGACGACCACCGGTGGACCCACGTCACCATCAACGAATTGAGTCGTCGCCAGCTGGCGGCGCGGGGCATCGGAGCGACGACCGTCTACAACTCGTTCGCGGTGCCAACCGCCGGAGCCGGAGTGCCCGGGCCCGGCGGACCCCGCCCGGGTCGTGCCGACGTCGTGCGCCACGCGCTGGGGGTCGCACCCGGTGGGACGCTGGTACTCCAGCCCACACGTGCACTGGCCCGCAAGAACGTGGCCGCCGGCATGGCGGCGGCCGCCCACCTGGGCGCCACCTACTGGCTGCTCGGTCCGGCGGAGGACGGCTACGGGCCCGAACTGGACCGGCTGGTCTCCGACGCCCCCTGCCCCGTCGCACTCGGTCCCCCGGCTCTCGACCACACTCCGGGGAACGGCCCGGGTACCGGGATCGGTGAAGCCGTCGGGATCGAGGACGCCTACGCCGCCTGTGATGTGGTGGCCCTCCCGTCGACCTGGGAGGGGTTCGGCAATCCGAGCCTGGAGTCGGTGACCCACCGCCGCCCACTGGTCGTCGGCCCCTACCCGGTGGCCCGGGAACTGGCGGCGTTCGGCTTCGACTGGTTCGCCCTCGACGACCTCGCCCGGCTACGGGCCTGGCTGGACGTCCCTGAACCCGGACTGCTGGAGCGCAACCTGGCGGTGGCCCGGGCCCACTTCTCCCTCGAGGACCTTCCCGATCGGATCGCCGCCGTCCTGCCGGCCTGGTGACGTGCCGGCCTGGTGACGTGCCGGCCTGGTGACCTGCCGGCCTGGTGACCGCACAGGAGTGGCGGTGGCTCCCCGGGGGCCACCGGGGCGACCCCGGGACGCCGCTCGAACGGCGGAACAGCCAGCGCACAGGCAGTTTCGGCCCCCGGGGCTACCATGACCGCCATGCCGTCCACCGCCACCACCGATCGCCAGGATCCCGGGCCCCGGGCCGGTGGACGGGGACCACGTCGACTGACGGCCGATGCACGGCGACGCCAGCTGTTCGAGGTGGCCCTGGCCCTGTTCGCCGAGCACGGATATGCGGCCACCACCATGGACGACATCGCCGAAGCCGCCGGTGTGACCAAGCCGCTGGTGTACCAGCACTTCGAGTCCAAGCGTGCGCTCTACCTCGAACTACTCGACGTCTTCTCGTCCGAGATGATCGACCGGATCATCGCGGCGACCGCCGCCGCCGAGGGACCCCGCCAACAGGTCGAACTCGGCTTCGGTGGGTACTTCGAGCTCATGGTCGACAACGAGAACGCCTTCCGCCTCCTGTACGGGCGCGACGCACCCGACGACCCCGAGTTGGGAGCGGCCCTGCTCCGCGTCGAGGAGACCATCGCCCAGGCCATCGACCCACTGATCGACGCCGGCCTCGACCCCGGGCACCGGCTGCTCCTGGCCCATGCCGTGGTGGGGATGGCCGAAGGCGCCAGCCGACACTGGCTCGACGCCCGGCGCGACCGGGCCGACGGCCCCCCGGGGCCTGCCACTCCGCTCGAGAAGAGTGACCGGGCCGCCGAGGCGGCCCGCCTGGCCGCCCAGCTGGCCGACTTCGCCTGGGCAGGACTCCGTCAGGTGCACCGGATCTGAGTAAGGCGCACCGCGTCCGGAGGCACCCTCGGACCGGTTCGGCCGTCGGGCGGCGGCGGTCCGGTCAGACCCGCAGGACCCCGACGGCCACCGGCTGGTGGGCCGTCTTCACCACGCCGCCCGCCACCTCGTCGGTGATGGCGAACTCGGTGACCGCGGCGCTGCCGGCCACGCTGAAGGGGACGACGCCCGGGTGAGGCCCGAGCAGACCGAGTGAGATGGTCCGGTCGCCCACGACGCCCCACAGCTGGTAGGTGCGGTCCGAGGGCAGCGGGGCCAGCCCGCCCGACGTGTCGTTGACCAGGAATCCGGTCCCGACCGAGGTGAGCACGATCGTGGCCGGCATGCTGTTCGCCCCGGTGGTGGCGGTCGACGCCAGGGGGATCTTGCGGGTCGACGGCGACGCCAGGGCGGCGTGCTCGGCCGCGGACATCTGGGGACCGCTCTGGAGGGCGTTCACCTGACCGTTGAGGTGATGGACCTGGAGCCCGAACACCAGGGCCAGGACTGCGGCCGCCGCGGCGACCAGGCCGGCCCCGGCCGAGGCCCAACGGCGGCGGGGGTTCGTGCCGATCGGCACCACCGGGGCCCGTCCATCGTCGGCGGAGCCCGCCGCGGCAGCTCCACGTTCGTCGGAGGGCGTCTCGAGTCGGGCGGCCAGGCGGTCCCACGACAGATCCGACGTACCGTCGAGCTGCTGGGCGATACCGCTCCACAGCCCGGCGGGCGCGGTTCCACCCGAGTTGGCCAGCAGGCCGGTGACCTCGTGGTGCTGGGCCACCTCGATGGAGCAGCGCACACATC
>Ga0302267_10002761_pt1 | contig 20874 bp, 18 predicted proteins | sample III_Bog_E1_3_FD_194555 | JGI IMG/M metagenome (GOLD analysis project Ga0302267, IMG submission 194555) | Peat permafrost microbial communities from Stordalen Mire near Abisko, Sweden - III_Bog_E1_3 | ecosystem: Environmental > Terrestrial > Soil > Wetlands > Peat | place: Sweden: Abisko... | reverse complement strand
AGGCCCCGGCTACAACCAGCGCCAGCGGCGCGGCAGAGCCGTCACAGGCCTGGCGCAGCAGCGAACCGGACGGATTCCTGTCGCGCAGGATGAGCAGCAGCAGCAGCGGAATCCAGAACGCGGCCATCTCACCGAATGCGGAGCGCTCGTAGGCGGTGAACAGAGCATAGGGCGCAAAGATTGTCGCACAGCCGGCGAGCGTTGCGGGGGCGTCGGCGAGAACGCTCCGCGCCAGCGCGCGGGTAGCCAGGCCGCTCGCTGCCAGCAGCATCCAGGTGAGCGCAATCGGAACCAGCTGCCAGGGCAGCGCCAGGCCGAGCGCAGCGCCGAGCATCCAGGTGAGCGGCGGATAGAAGATAAAGCGCGGCTCGCCGGCGCCGTAGTTGGCGCTGGGTGTCCATTGCGGGTAGAGGATGCCGTGCCGCCAGCTGGACAGGCAGTCGAACCAGGACACGAGGTGGATATCGAAGTCGTGGCCGCAGGAGTTGCCGCGAAAGATCTGTGGCGCGGTGGCGACCGCCGCGGCCAGCAGGACGAGAGCCGGCCCGGCGAAGCGGGCCTGAGAGCTGCGGTTCGGGTTGGATTGGGGGCTCGAAAAAGCCATAAGCGTCTGCTCTATGAATATCCCACAGCAGGTGGAATGAGGGCTTATTGTCTCATTCGATTCGCGGCTCTGCGCTCATAGAAGGCAATGGATCCGAGAGCCAGCAGAGCAACAGCGCTCAGCAATCGGCCGTAGACCACGTCGGGAGTCGTCGTCCAATCCACCGTTATCTCAAACGACCCTTGCGGGACGGGGACGGAGATGAGGCCATCCGGGCGCAATCGCAGTTTGCCCGGATCGAGGACTCGGCCGTTCATCGCGATCCGCCAGGCCGGGTAGCTGCGCAGGCGCAGAACCAGAAACCCCGCGCGCCGGGCAAAGCCGCCAATGCGCCAATGCTCCGGCTGCTTGAGGCTGGCCGTCGCGGTGGCGAAGCAGCTCCGCTGCTCCGGCCGCCAGACGGGGTTGTCGTCCGGCGTGGGCTGCACGCCCTGCTCGTCGTCGAAGTCGTCGGTCAGGCAGCCGTCGGGCAGGCCCATGGCGACCAGGGTGTTTTCGGCGCCCGGCGGCTGGTACTCGTCGGTACCCATAAAGCCGGCTCCCGTCGCATAACGGTCCAGCATGTCGCCCAGATCGCTATCCTCGCGGTCATCGCGAAAGAAATCCTTTGCCGCAAAGGCGGTGACCGCCAGAAACAGCAGGGCGCAGGCGCAGGCGACGGCTTTACGTTGCCAGCGGCCACGCGGCGCTGCCGGCCACACAGCGCCGGCGAAGAAGATGCCCATCGGCGCCTCAACCACCAGCAGCCAGCGCCAGGGGAACTGCAAAAACCGCAGCTTGGGCAGCAGATTCCACACTGGCAGCGAGACGGGAAGCAGCAGGAAAAGCACGATTGCCGGAATAAGTCCAAGCGGAATCCACCAGCGGCGATCATTGCCCGGTGCGAGCCTCCCGCGCAGCCGTAGGGTGAACAGGCCGAGCAGCGCAAGAGCGATCATCGCAACGGCAATCGGCGACATCGCATGCAGGGACAGGTCGCGCAGGTGGAGTGTCGGGTCGGCGTGGTGAGGGAAGAGCCAGTTGTTCTCGATTCTGAGCCCCTGGTCGCCCTTGGCGCCGGTGGCCTGGGTAATGTCGACCCAGCGCTGCTGCCATGCAGCCGGCACCAGGTAGAGTCCGGTGAGCGCAATGCCCACGGTGACGGCCACAGCCGCGCGCAGCACCGGGAACCAGGAGCGAGCCAGCACCGCCGCAACAATCGCAACCCCAGCCAGCAGGTAGCAGGCCATTACGCCAAGAGGCGCGTCGGAGAGCCAGCAGCCGGCCACCACTAGCGCCAGCGGAGCGGCGCTCCCGTCCAAAGCCCGCCGGCAAAGGCCGGCTGACGCGGTCTTGTCGCGCAGCGCGAGCAACAGCAGCAGCGGAATCCAGAAACCGCCGGCAAGTTCGCCGAAGGCGGCCCGGTTATAGGCGGTGAACAGGGCGTAGCCGGAGAAGAGCGCCGCGCAGCCGGCCAGGGTCGCGGGCGCCTCCGGTAGCAGACGGCGAGCCAGCGTCCGTGTAGCCAGCCCCGTCGCTGCAAGCAGCGCAAAGGTTATGGCGAAGGGGACCAGCTTCCAAGGCAGAATAAAGCCCAGCGCCGCGCCCAGCATCCAGGTCAGCGGGGGATAGAAGATAAAGCGCGGCTCGCCCGCGCCGAAGTTGGGGCTCATGGCCCAATGAGGGTAGGCGATGCCGTTCACCCAGCTGTGCTGCGCGTCGAGCCAGGAGATGAAGTGGAACTCGAAGTCGTCTCCGCCAACCGGCCCATGCCACCAGACTGGCGCAGCTGCCAGTGCGGCGGCGAGCAGAATGAGCGCGAGGCCCATCCGTCGGGCAAAGCGGGCGGGTTCCGAACAAGGAGAATCTGCGGGCTGGGCCAATCGGCTTTACGTCCTTTTTGCAAGCGTAGAACTCAGGCGGCGCAACGGAACTGGCCGCAGGTCAACCCATGATAATCGAGCGTTGGCCGGATCATGGCGCGGTCTGCCTGCGCTCCCAGAATCCCAGCGCTGCGAACACCAACAGCCCTAGCCCGCTGAGGCAGCGGCCGGCTATGACGTCCGGTGTGGTCGTCCAGTCAACTCGCAGGTCGACCGGGCCTTGCGAGACCGGTACAGCAATCAGCCCGTCATCGCGCGGATCGGCGGGGGCTGCGGCACGGCCATTCACCGTGATGCGCCACGCCGGGTAGCTCACCAGGCGCAGAATCAAAAAGCCCGGCCGCGCGGCAACGGTTGTGATGCGCAGGTGGGCGGGCGTGCGCAATTCGGCGGCGGTGGTCGCGTCGCAACTGCCTTGCGCTGCCCGCCAGTTGGGAATCGCCTCACCCGGAGCAATGATCCCCAGTGTGGTGTCGGAGTCGGTGGTGAAGCAGGCATCCGGCAGGTTGGTCGCGATCTTCCAGTGATCGCTCTCGGGCGCCTCGTACTCGTCGGTACCTTCCAGACCGCCACCGTCACGGTACATGGCGAGTAGGTCATCGGTTGAGTCGCCCTCGGTGCAGACGCGCAAGAAGCTCTTCGCCGAAATCCAGGCCACGGCACAGAAGAAGGCGATGCAAACAGCCGTGACTAAACCGCGCTGCCAGCGCTTTGCCGTGAACAGCGGCCAGACGGTTGCGGCAAAGAAGATGGCCATCGGCGCTTCCAGCACCAGCAGCCAGCGCCAGGGATACTGCAGAAAGCGCACTTTAGGCAGCAGGTTCCAGACCGGCAGGGAGATGGGGAACTGAAGAAAAAGAACGACGAACGGGATCAGCGCCAGCGGAACCCACCAGATGAGAGGGAACTGTTGCCATGAGGCCGCCTTAGCCTTGCGAGCCCACGGCCTGGTGCGCAACGCGAGCGACACCAGGCTGAGCAACGCCACGGCAGTAATGGTCAGGGTGAGCATGGACGTCCGATAGATCATCCCGTTGAACGGAGCCAGCATCGGATCGGAATGGTGCGCAAACAGCCAGTTGTTCTCGACGCGGAAGACGGGATAGTTTACGGCGGCGCGCAGGTCAACCCATGTCTGCTCCCAGGCTGCCGGGATCAAGTAGAACCCCGGCAGTGCAATGCCCAGAGCAGCAGCCAGCGCGGCGCGCAGCAGGTGCGCCCAGGAGCGAACCAGCACGCAGGCGGCGATGGCCATCGCCACCAGCAGATAGCTGGCCATCACGCCCACCGGGCCGTCCGAGAGCCAGCAGGCGGCCAGTACGAGAGCCAGCGGCAAGAGCGACCCGTCGAGCGCGCGCCGCCACAGGCCGCCCGAGGGGTTCCGGTCGCGCAGGGCGAACAGCAGCACCAGCGGAATCCAGAAGCCACCGGAGAGTTCCGCAAAGGCGGTGCGCTTGTAGGCAGTGAAGAGAGCAAAGCCGGAGAAGATGACAGCGCATCCAGCCAGCGTTGCAGGCGCATCGCGCAGGGCTTCCCGCGCCAGCGCACGCGTCGCCAGGCCCGTGCCGGCCAGGAACAGGAAGATCATCGCAACCGAGACCAGAGGCCATGGCAGCACTGCGCCCAGCGCCGCGCCCAGCATCCAGGTAAACGGCGGGTAGAACATGAAGCGCGGCTCGCCTGCGCCGTAATTCACATTGGGCGCCCAGTGCGGGTAGACGATGCCATGCAGCCAGTTCTGCTGCACGTCGAGCCAGGAGACCACGTGGAACTCGAAGTCGTCGCCGCAGAATGGGCCATGCAGCAGGATGGGCGCGGTTGCCGCGGCGGCGGCGAGCAGGATCAGGGCCGGACCGAGCAGGCGAGACGAGATCCCAGGTCTCAGAATCGAGACCTTGGGCACCCGGTTCTTGTGGGGTGACTCTCGATGAGGCTCGCTCATGGCAGCAGGCGCAGCGTATGCTGGGTCGCCGCGGTCACGGCTGCCGGGGTGAACGGCAGCGCGAACGTCGTTCCGCCGTAGTAGTCGTTCCACTGGTCGCGGAAGTAGGGACTATACGGGTCGCTGCTCTCGCCCAGCGCGATATTTTCCGTCGAGCCGTCGATGTTGCTCCAGTCCATGGTGAACCGCTGCGAGGGGCCAAAGTCGCGGCCCACCTGCTTCACCGTGGTGGTGTCGCCAGAGAGCGGCTGCGGCCCGGTGCCGGCCATGCGACCGATCAGTGGCAGGTAGCCGGCCAGCGGGTGCTCGATATCGACCACGTGCCAGCTGCCGTAGCGCCAGAAGGTCACGTCACTGGGAGCCTTGCCCTGTTCCATGCCCTTGAGCACGGCGTCGGTCAGCAGCGCGTCCCAGTTCTTGTAGGCAGGCGGCAACCACTCGGCACTGCCGTGCATGACGATCTCTTCCTCGGCAAAGTTTGACTCCGACCAGCGGTAGTCGGCCGCGTCTTTGCCCAGCTTCTGCTCAAGAATCATGGGCCACAGCGCGTGGCGCGTCTTGGTCACGATGGAGGCTGCGGCGGAGTCTGTAGTCAGCTTGCCGTCCCAGGAGCGCATCAGGTCGGCTGCCTGGCGCAGGCGCGGGTCCGCTGCTGCCGCGGCGGGCGTGTGGTCGATTGCATAAGCCAGCCGGTGGCCGATCTCCTGATCCACCTCGCTGTAGACGTCGGTCTGCACGGCGAGCATGTCCTGCGGAGTGAGCTTTTCACGGCCTTGCAGCGCCTTGTAGATGCGCTGGATGCGGTAAGGATCGACCCACTCCAGAGACAGCGGGTAGGGCGAGCTCTCCGTGGTCACCCGCGAGTTCGCCGTGGCCAGAAACCCGGACGGTGGATCGAACTGGTTGGGCATCTGGTCGAAAGGAATGTAACCCTGCCACTCGCGGGGCTTGGGCGCTCCGATCGCGTCGTGAATGGGCAGCCCCTGCAACCCCGCCGGGCGCAGCGGAACGCGGCCAATGGCGTGGTAGGCGATGTGTCCCTGATCGTCAGAGTAGACCACGTTCTGCGTCGGCCAGCACCACGAGCCCAGTGCTGCGGAGAACTCGCTCCAGTTCGACGCTAGATTCATCTGGTAGAGCGGCAGCGCGTTCAGCGCGGGGTCATAGAGAGTCCACTTCAGCGACATGGGATGCATCTGCTGCGTGAACATGGGACCCATCAGAGGCCCATGCGCGGTGAGTTGCACATCGAGGTCCACATCCTTGCCGCCGCGCACATGAATCACTTCATGGTCAACCGCCAGCGGCTTCCAACTGCCATCCGCAGCCTGGTACTTCCCCTTCCCGTCCAGGTTCTCGAGGTAAATGTCCTGCACGTCTGCATAGAGCGCGGTAAAGCCCCAGGCCACGTGTTCATTGTGCCCGGCGATGACGAACGGCATTCCGGGCAGGGTGACGCCGGCGGCATGAAAGCCGGGCGCGGCCGCGGAGCTATTCGCTTTCAGGTCCGCCATGAACCAGATATTGGGCTCGGTGAGCGGCAGGTGCATGTCGTTCGCAAGCAGCGGTTTGCCGCTGGCCGTATGCGCGCCCGCCACCACCCAGTTGTTGGAACCGGGTGCGCATCCGGAGCAGGCGGGCAATCCCAACGCGGCGCGCAGAGAGCGGAGGTCTTCGCGTGCAAGGCTCGCCTGCGACCGATCGTCATCGTCGTCATCGGAGTCGGTCTTGGCCGGCGGCTCCGGATGCGGCTGGCTCAGGTCGACCACCGTCCCCGTAGGCGGATGATCCCGCCACGAACCGACCGGATAAAGATCGGCTTCGAGCTTGGGGTTGTGCAGATCGGCAGCGATCTCCTCGCGCGCCAGCTTCACATCCCAGTGCGAGTCCAGCATCTCGACCATCATCATGCCGATCGACAGCGAATCGGCGCCGGTCCACGGCTTCGGCGTGTAGTGCAGCAGGCGAAACTCGGCCGGCAGCGCGTCGCCGTGCTGGTCGATGTAGAGGTTCACGCCGCGGGCGTAGTCGTCGAGCCGCTTTCGATCGGCCTCGGACAGGTTGGCGTACACGCGCTCGGCCGTGCGGCGAAACTGCAACACCCGCTGTGCCGTGTCGTGCCGCACCAGCGACGAGCCGAGAATCTCCGCCAGGTCGCCGTTGGCGTTGCGGCGAAAGCTGTCCATCTGCCACAGCCGGTCCTGCGCCGTCACATAGCCCTGCGCGACAAACAGGTCGTCCTCGCCGGCTGCTTCAATGTGCGGCACGCCGCGCTGGTCGCGGCGCACGGTCACCGGCGCGGAGAGCCCAGCCAGATGCAGATCGCCATCAAGCACCGGCAGCTCGGCCTGTTCGGCCGAGCGCAGCCAGAGGATCCCTGCTGCCACCGCCACAACGACCAGCGCCAGCAGCACAGCGAGCACCCACAGCACAACGCGCGGCCAGCGTCGCTTGTGGCTGCGGGGCGATCCCAGAACTCCGGCGTAGGAAGGATTCATCGAGTCGGCGTCGTCTATCGGTCTTCAACAGAATAACGCTGCGGGAACGCTGGCGCGATGAATCGAGTTTCGGGACTTCCCACACTTCGAGCAAGACGCGCGCGGGCGCTGGCCAGTTAGAGAAGAGGCGGGGCGCTCGCCGAGATCGGCGTCGGTGTGCGCAGGAAATCAGCCGCATTGGCTGGTGCAGGCTTCGGGGCTCGCTGGTCGATTGACCTAAGCGCGATTCGGCTCGTCGTGAACCCCTCCACCGGGTAGCCGGTCGAGAGCGTTTGGTCTTCACCTTTAGGCCTGTCTTCCGAGTCCCCATTGGCATCGCCGGCCTTCGAAATCAGGATCAGCGGCAACAGCGGCGCCGTGAAAATGAACAAGGCCCAGCAGGGGCCCATGTCGCCGCAATCGTCCTCGCCCCATCTGTTTTCCTTCAGCTTTAACTGCGTTCCGCCAGCCAGGACCAGCGCGGCGGGGATCACGCGTATGGAGCCGTCCCGCTTGCCAGGTACGCCCGTGGTCAGCCTGGAAACTTCTCCGACTGCGAGCGTGCCTTTGGGAATCGCGATCACGCCCTTGATAGCAACATCCTTTTCAACAGCGAGCCGGACTGGCTGGTGCTTGGTCGCAGTTGCCGAAGAAACCGGCTCCAGAGTCACGAAGTCAATCTCCGTCTCCCTGGGAATGGTGACCGAGTTGGAGGTTGTCTGGCCCGCTGCCGAGCCGGATGACGCGACCTCCTGCGCCACCAGCAGCGGCGAAAGGCAAACGCAAAATGCGGATTGAAGCAACTCGCGAATCATCTTGTCTCCTGCGTCCCTGCAACAGTGGGCAGAGACGCGCATCAGAACAACAGGAAAGAAGCAGGCTCTGTTTTGTCTGAGTTGGTGATGCAGCAAAGGTCGAGACCTGACTCAACCTAGGCGACCAGAATGACCATCACGCAAACGAAAATCAACGCGAATAGAAACACATGCCAAAGATGCATCGCTTGCCTCCCTTCTTCCGTCGATGAAGGCAATCCTAGGCGGAGATAGGGCGCGCTTTAAGCAGGGATGGGACAGTTTCGCAGGTGTAACAACGGCCGCGTTCAGGCGGAGAGCGAGTCTGCGTCTCCGCAGAGCGCCGCTTCCATCCCGCGCAGGTGGGCCAGCGAGGCCGCGCCAAGCAGCGTGAAGCGCATGGGGAAGGCGCCGGCGGGCAGCTCGAGCGCGGTCAGCGCGTCGCACACCACGCCGGCTGTCGCTTCAAGGCCGCGCTTCCAGCCGGGCTTGGCCGGGTCGCGCACCAGCAGGCTCTCCGGCGAAAGGCCGGCGGCCACCAGCAGCGTGCGCCCGATGCGCTGAAACTCCTGCCAGCGCGAGGCAATGCCGATCAGGTCTTTGGCGTGCTCCGGCAGGTAGCGCTCCAGGTAGGCCATCAGCTCGGCAGAGATCGGATGCACATCAAGCGTGGTCAGCTCGGTGCCGGCGGGCAGCAACTTGCGTACGTTGGCCGCCTTGCTGGGCAGCACCACGGGCATGGAGCCCTGCAGCATCGCCGGCGCGGCGCACTCCTCAGGCGTGCAGCCGAGGATGGGCAACGCAACCACTTGCTGCATCTCGTGCATGACGATCCGGCATAGCTCGGGGTCGGGCTCAATCACCAGCCAGCGCGACGGCGGCTCGAGCGCGAGCCAGCGGCGCAAGCGGCTGCGCAACAGAGTCTCCGCCGCGCCTTGCTTGCGGGCTCTGGCCACCAGGTCGCCTATGAGCCGGTCGACGATGAACTCGGCGGCCATCTCCGGCGACGGCGCGGCGGGCCGCGTGGCGCGCACATACACGCCGCTGCCGTGGCGAAACTCGAGCCACCCCTGCTGCTCCAGTTCGCGATACGCGGCGCTGGCCGTGTTGGCGTGGATGGCGAAGCGGCGGGCCAGGTCGCGGGTGCTGGGCAGCCGCGCGCCGGCGGCCAGTTCCTTGCACAGGATGGCGAGGATCACCTGCGTGACCAGCTGCTCGCGGAGCGAAACTTCGCCGGTGCGATTGAGCCATAGGCGCATGCGCTATTCCGCGGCCAGCGCCGGGGCGGGGTCGTTCAAGACGGCGGGCTTGCGGCGGCCGTAGAGGACCACCAGCGCCACGATGAAGAGCGCAATGATGCCCAGCACCAGCACGCTGCCCTCCGGCCCGTCTGTGCCGCCTGACCAGAAGGAGCTGCCCGCCGGATTCACCGTGAGGTAGTGGCCGGTGGCCACGTTGCCGCTGTCGGCCGCGCCGTAGAAGTAGGTTTCCGCCCAGTCCCACGCGGCGTGGCAGCCGATTGCCCACCAGGCCGAACCGGTCACGCGCACGCTCACCACAAACACGAATCCGATAGCCGCCGCGGAGAAGATGCCGATCCAGTTTTCGCCGCTGTTGCCGGTGTGTACGTAGCCAAAGAGCGTGGAAGTGACCCACGCCGCCTGCCAGAATCCAGAACTCTCCGCCCGCTTCAGGTGCAGGATCAGGCAGGGGATCAGCCCAGCCGTGGCCAGAATGTAAACGCCCCAGATGCCGTTGCCCTTGCCGGTCAGGATCAGGACCAGGCAGACCGCGCCCACGATCCCCAGCGCCCACCAGAAGTTGAGGCCGCGGGTGAGCGTCGACTGCAGAAAGCAGCGGAAGATGCCCTCTTCCACGCAGCCGACGAGCAGGAACGCGAGGCCCCAGAGCGCGGCAAACTTGAATATCTGGGCGCCGCTCAGCGCAACCGGGCCGAAGGTAAGCCAGTGTCCCCAGGCCAGCGCGCCGATGAGCGCGGAGAGCCCTAGAAAGCCGCCAACCAGGCCCTGGACAAAGTGGCCGGCGCCGCGCGGATCGAGCAGGTTGTAGGCCAGCAGATTGCCGCGACGGCGTTCGATCAGCGCCACGATCGCCGCCGCGCCGACCATTGCCAGAAACGGCATCAGTTCGCCGAACATGGCCGAGTTGGCGGTAAAGTGGGCCTTCGGATCAATGAGATGCAGCCGGGTGAATACCAGGCCGATCATCGTCATAAACAGCAGCAGCAACGCCACGAACAGCGCCACCGACCAGCCCGCACGCAATCCCTGCTTGCCCATCAGGACGTACAGCAGGATGCGTGTTTCCGCCGGCTGAGCGGGTGCGGGAGCGGGCGGGGCCGGCGGAGCAGGTGCATGCAAGGTCGGATCGCTGGACAGCGCGGATGACTGGATCTCAGGTTCTATGGGGTCCATGGAGCCTCTCAAAACAAAGCAGATTTCTGTTGCGCCGATTTTACAGTGGCGTGAGCGGTGCCGGTGCAAACTTACCCGCGCGTGCCTTGAAACTAGAAGGCCTGCGGCCAGTCCTGGGCGCCGTGAAGAATGGCAAGGACATGGATCGATTTTTCGGCGATCAGGTACGCAACCACGTAGGGTGTTGCGGCGACGGCAATCTCGCGCGTTACCGGCACGCGGCCCGCTCTGCGCGCGTAGGGCAGCCGGGCCGTCCGCCGGATTGCATCGTGAATACGGCGGATCGTGCGCTCTGACGCCGCTGGATTGGCATCGGCGATGTACTCGAAGATGCTCTCAAGCTGGTTGACCGCAGGCATGGTCCAGCGAACGTTCAAGCCTTCTCCAGCACTGCACGGCCCTCGACCAGCTTCTGGATCGGCTTGCTGCCGGGTTTCAGGATTGCCTTTCGCTGAACCCAGGCGTCCATCATCCTGCCGACGTCCTCGTCCTCGATCAGCTCGCCCCTGCGGGAAGCTTCCAGCCCCTCCTCAACCATGGCGGCAAAGCGCCGCTGCTCGCTCAGGTAGGCCTCGACGGCTTCGTTCAATAGATAGCTACGGTCGCGGTCGAGCGCCTTGGCAATGGTGTCGAGCTCGGCTACTTTCTCCGCAGGAATGCGGAAGGTGATGGTGCGGGAAGACATAATACAAGAGAATACAGCATATTTTCATGTAATACAATGCAATACGAAACCCGTTTTCACTTCCGCGCCTGGTTTATGCGGCCTGCGGCAGACGCAAACCACGCGTCCGCCTTGACACAAACGGCCAACCAATTGATGCTTAACAGTTCCGGTTGTTCACTCTTTACGGAGTCAAGGTAGAGCCTGTTTTGCGGGTTCGCGTCTTCTATCACGACAAATGCTTTGACGGAGCCTGCTCAGCCTCGCTGTTCACGCGCTTCCACCGAGAGTGCGTCGCCCAGGGAGCCAGCTACGAGTTTCACGGCCTTGTCCACCGCGCCGGCGCCCTGTTTGACGAGAGCGAGTTCACCGGCGACGAAAACGCCATCGTCGACTTCAAGTACTCGGCCTCGCCGCGCATCACCTGGTGGTTCGATCACCACCTGTCGGCTTTCCTCACGCCTGAGGATCAGCAGAGCTTCCAGGCCTGCAAGCAGGATCCCGTCTGCGGCCGCCGCAAGTTCTTCGATCCCAATTACACCTCCTGCACCAGTTTTCTGGCGTACATTGCGGCCACTCAGTTCGGCTTCGACACCAAGCCGCTGGCTGAGTTGATCCACTGGGCCGACATTGTTGATGGCGCGCAGTATGAGAGCCCGGAGTCGGCCGTCGCCATGGCCGCCCCGGCGATGAAGCTGACGCTCATTATCGAGTCCACGCAGGACCCTGTCTTCATCCCGCGTCTGATTCCGCTGCTCACCGAGATGCCGCTGGCCGAGGTGCTCACCCAGCCGTTCGTCGCCCAGTTGCTGCCGCCCCTGCTCGAGCGCCACAAGGAGGCCGTCGAGCTGATCCGCAGCCGCGCCGAGGAGCGCGACGGCACCATCTTCTTCGACATCAGCGACCACCTGCTCGAGGGATTCAACAAGTTCATCCCCTACTATCTTTATCCGGAAGCGGTCTACTCGATCGGCTTGTCCAAGTCGAGCTTCCGCACCAAGGTCGCTGTTGGTTCGAACCCCTGGACCAAGGCCGACCCGGCGAAGATGGTGAATCTGGCGCAGGTCTGCGAACGCTACGGCGGCGGCGGTCACGCGCGGGTCGGGGCCATCAGCTTTCCGCCCGACCAGGCAGATAAAGCACGCGCCGCAGCGTTGGAAATTGTGGCCGAGCTCAGGGCGAACAAGCCATTCGCCTGAGCTATTGACTCAGACGCACGAGCCCTTTGCTGGTAGGCTAGACCTTCGCGTGCATGCTGGGCCAGTCGGCGCGGCGGTGCTGCTTGAAGGCCAGCACGCCCTCCTTGAAGTCCTCCGCCGAGCGCTGATGTGCATTCACCGCGATGGCATCTTCAATCTCCTCATCTAGTCGGCGCTTGGCATGCTTGGAGAGCAGACACTTCACCGCCCGCATGGCCTGCGGGCTGTTGAGCAGCAGGCTCTGCGCCAGGGCATGCGCCGTGGCCATCAGGTCATTGCGATCCACAACCTGCGTCACCAGGCCCAGCTGCATGGCCTCCTGCGCCTTGAGCACGCGGCCAGAGAGCAGCAGTTCGCGGGTGCGCAGCTCGCCCACCTGGCGGATGAGGAACGAGGCCACAATGGCCGGCACAAATCCCAGCCGAACCTCGGTATAGCCGAACTTGGCCTCCGGCGCGGCCAGCGTGAAGTCGGGGATGGTGGCCAACGCCATGCCGCCGGCGATGGCTGGCCCGTTCACGGCGGCAATGATCGGCTTGGGAAAGTCGTAAAGCGTGCGCAGCGCGCGGGCCAGGTTTTCCGAGTCGACGCGATGCTCCTCCGGCGTGCTGGCGCTCATGGTCTCCAGGTTTTCCATGTCCAGGCCGGAGCAGAAGGCCGGCCCCGCGCCGGTCAGGATGACGACGCCGCAGTCGCAGGTCTCGGCTTCTTTCAGTGCCTGGGTCAGCTCTTCAATCAGCAGCGGGCACAGCGCATTGCGCTTCTCCGGCCGGTTCATGGTGATGGTCTTTACGCCATTCGCAGAGTCGGTAAGCACATGATGAAAGCGGGCCATGCAGGGTCTCCAGGCGCAGCGGCAACGGTACGTTGCCACTGCGAGAATCTATCGTAGCGCAGATCGGGGACGATGGGCAGGCGCCAAGACCCCAGGCCAGGGGCCAGCCCTTCGCAGCGGCGCCTTCTTGTGGCACACTTATCGGCAATATGCTGATCAAGATATGGGAGCATCTGCGCGGCTATGACAGTTGGACTCCCGCCGAAGCGAAGGTTTATTCCGGCACGGAAATTCGCAAGAAACTCGGCAAGCGGTACGAGGTTTCGCCGGAAAGTCGGTTCTCTGGCGACATGTTGGTCTGGTCAGACGATTGCGGGCAGGCCCACATAGGCACCTTCATTACCCACGAAACGTCACCCCTCTACCAGCTGCTCGAAGGCGAATCAATCGGCATCCGGTATAACCCCGAAAACCCGGACCGCTACTACTGCCGCCCTCATTTCCTCAGCTGGCTGGCTCTCCTTACCAAGAACGTCCTTGGCGGGGCAGCATGTCTCGGCTTTATCGCCTGGCGCATTTGGAGGACATTCAAGCACCGTGGGTTCTAGCAGCGTCTTATAGCCCCAGCTCTCCGGCCCTTCTCCGCATCGCCTCAATGCAAAACCCAATATGCGCATCCAGCTCCACACCCAACTCCGCTGCACCCTGGATCACATCCTCCCGGTTCACGCCTCGCGCGAACGCCTTGTCCTTCATCTTCTTGCGCACGCCGGCTACTTCCACATCCGCAATCGCCTTGGACGGCTTGACCAGCGCGCAGGCGGTCAGAAACCCAGCCAGCTCGTCGCACGCGAACAGGGCCTTGTCCAGGTGCGTAACCCGCGGCACGCCGGAGTATTGCGCGTGGCCCAGGATGGCCGTGCGCAGCTCCCCCGGCCAGCCCAGCCGCTCCAGCTCGCGGACGCCCACAAATGGGTGCTCTTCGAGCGAGGGGTGGCGCTCGTAGTCGAAGTCGTGCAGCAGGGCAGTGGTTGCGTAGAGGTTCACCAGCGCGGCACGCTCCCCGCCGGTGAGTCCAAGCCGATCGGCCTCTGCCTCGCCGCAGGCCGCCACGCAAGCCTCCACGGCTAGGGCATGCTTGCGCAGGCTCTCGCCCTGCGTCCATTCGGTCAGCAGTTGCCAAGCACGGTTGCGGGTGAAGGCATCGGAGACAGGGGCAATCGGGGTTCCGTTGGCCATGAGAAAAATATTTCTCCTGTTGCTGCATTTGGTTCGTGCTTCTTAGGGTTTTTCCGGTTATTATGAGTGAATCTTAGGCCAAGTTCGTTTTTGAGCCTATGTTTCTACTTGACAATTATGGTTCCCATCCTCCAAAGTGGCAAATATCGCGGTGCAAAAAAGCACCCCGGAGAGTCCGCTCTGGCACTCCGCACACAGCCGATGGCAACCACCCTGGTCAGCGTGGACACACGTGAGGTTGTGCGCTGCGACTATTGCAGCCTCGTTCAATACAGAACCACCAACTCCCTTTGCCGCAAGTGCCGCAAGCCGCTGGATATGGAGGAGCCTCCCCATCCGGTGCTGCAGCTGGTGCCGCACCCCTCCACGCCGCAGTCGGCGGAGGCGGGTTTGCAGGTCGCCGGGCAGGTGCGCGATATCCGCAAGGCGCGCCACCTGAGCCAGCGCCAGCTTGCCGGCCGCATGCAGGTGCCCCGCACCTACATCTCGAAGATCGAGAACGGCAAGGCGATCCCGACACTTGGCTCGCTGGAGCGGCTGGCCGCGGCGCTCGACGTCGACATCAGCCAGCTGGTGCGCGACTCCCGCAGCGTGCGCGACGAGGAAGTGGCGGCGATCTTTGCCGATCCTTTCCTGGCTGAGATTGCTGCGCTGCTGCCGCACCTGGAGCCAATGCACCGGACGCTGTTTGCCGGTGCGGTGCGCGACGCCGCAACGGGACGCCGCCGCACCGCCTGAGCGCTCCTGCGTGAGTCCCGTTGCAGGAAGCGCATCAGCTTTCCCGCTTCGGGCTTTGCCGTGGGGCGCGACCCCGGCCGCTGGCGCTCACAGGTGGCCGTGTCCGCTGCGATTGCGGCGCATGGGCGCTTGTGCTAGGGTCGATGGTGCTGCATCTCTAGCTCCGGCAGCGGCAGAGCGACCCCCGGGCCGGGCGGCATTTTCGGGCTCAGGCGTGGTTTCCGGAATGGTTGGGTACGGCTTCCAGCGCATCCTGCTTTCGGTACCGGTTTCGCGGTATCCGGTTCCATGCTATCCAGGGGGCGCCGGTCGTAAAGCCGCAAGAGCGGCATCGAGGCGAGTTCTTTGTATTCTTCTTCCACGCTGCGCATCCATGAGCTGACCGCGGAGGAGCGCGCTGTCTACGCTGCGCTCAAGCCCGAGCGGCTGCCTGAGCACGTGGCCATCATCATGGACGGCAACGGCCGCTGGGCCGGCCATCGCTCGCTGAAGCGCTTCCTCGGCCACCAGCAGGGTGCCAAGAGTGTGCAACTGGTTACCGAGACTGCCTCGCGGATCGGTCTGCCCTGGCTGACGCTCTATGCGTTCTCTCTGGAAAACAACCTGCGCCGGCCCCGCGCCGAGGTCAACTTTCTCATGCGCCTGCTGCGCAGCTATCTGGAGAGCAACCTGCAGCGCATGATGGACAACAATGTCCGCATGCGCTACATCGGCCGCATCCACGAGCTGCCCTCTGAAGTGCAGGACAAGATGGCCTGGGCGGCCGAGGCAACGGCCCGCAACACCGGAACCACGCTGACCCTGGCGCTCAACTACGGCGGCCGGTCGGAGCTGGTGGACGCCTTCCGAGGCCTGGCGGCGGAGATGAAACTCAAGCAAATCACCCCCGACCGCATCACCGAAGAGGACATTCACCGCCATCTCTACACGGCGCACATGCCCGACCCCGACCTGCTGATCCGCACCTCGGGCGAGATGCGGCTGTCGAATTATCTGCTCTGGCAGGTGGCTTACACGGAGATCTTCGTCACCGAGCGCCTGTGGCCCGACTTCCGCGGCATCCACTTGCTCGAGGCGATTGCCGACTTCCAGCGCCGCGAGCGCCGCTACGGCGGATTGGGCGACGGCGCGGCCGAGGGGCCCGGCGAAGCGGACGAAGAAGCTGAGCGCTGCAAGATTGCCGCCGGCTGACACCTTCGTGGGGCCTGGGGTGTGCCTTCCGTCCGCCCAATCTCATTACCTTCGATGTTCCCTCCCGCATTTTTCCGTGTACAACCCTCACCTCGGCGGCAGATTCTGACGATCTGAAGGTGGAGGTCTCGAATCCCTTGGTTAAAGATAAGTGCGCGGACAAGCAGGATAGTTCCGCAGTGAAGATGCAACGGTTGGCAGAAGAGAAGCGCTTCCGGATCAAGGAAGCCATGGCGCAGCGCGGCGGCTCAGAGGCATTTCTACGCTGGCTACGAACGGGCGAGGGCAAGAAGGCTTGAGGCGCAAGGCTGTGCAATGATTTCGCGTGAGACGCTCACTCACAAGACTGGATTGTTGAAGTCGGCGATGAACTGGATACCCGGAACGTCCAGCTTGGCGAGTTGTTTGTCGCCAGTGAGAAACAGATCGATTCCGGCTGAGGCCGCGCAGGCCAGGTGAATCGAGTCGGCGATTTTCAGCTTCGAGCTTGACCGGAGAAATGCGAACGTTCCCACTGCGCCGGCGTCGAAGGGGAGATACTTGAAACCCAACTCGTCCAGGGTTTCCCGCAAGATCTGCTCACCCGGCTGCCCAGAAGACCCGCCCGCGAGCACTTCGCCCAGCGCGAGGTGGCTGGTGAACATCTGGTCGCCTCTCCTTCCCGAGCGCACGAGCAACTCCCGTGCCCGTGCCGAGAAAGGCTCTGTTCCTTCCAGCAAATAGATGAAGAGCATGGTGTCCCAGAAGACGCGGCTCAAGCTTCCTCCTCGTCGTAACCGCGAACCCAGCGCATGTACCCCGAAGCCCCCCCATGAGCAGCGATCTCATTCTTCATCAAGCCTCGTAAGCGTTCGGTGAGGCGGTATGCACGTTCCTCCGGGGTTTCGGAGAGCGGCCGTCCCTGTGCCCCGCCATGCACATTCCCAAGCTCACCAGTGGGTCCGTTGCTGCGGGCAAGACGGTAATGAACAATCACGGTGGGACTTTGTTTTTTGGGCGGGCCATCCACTCGATCAATCTCAAGTCCGTTTTCGCGCAGAAACCTGCCTGTCTGGATGGCTGAGCATACTTGCGGCCAGTTCCCCTTTGGAAAGCCATTCTTCTGCAAAATCGGCATCAGATCGCGCACAGCTACCGAAAAATGCAACTTCCCCGTTTGTATCGCAGGTCGTATGTATTCATCGAGCGCCACGGAGCGTACCTGGTCACTCAATCCGTGATTCATGACTAGATCCCCCTTCTTAGCTGTTGACTGCCAATCAGAATCTTAGAATAGCATGCTATAGATGAACTGTTCAACATTATTTGTCTATCTATTCACTTGCGTCGGCTCTATGTCTACCCTGCGCCCCGCCCCGCCGGTGTATCCTCACCCTTGGAATGAAACGCATACTTACAGCCCTGGTTCTGATTCCGCTGGTGCTGGCGCTGGTCTTTCTGGGGCCGCGTTGGCTCATCCTTGTGGCAACGGCGGTGCTGGCCGGCCTGGCCGCATGGGAGTACCTGGGCCTGGCCGAAAAAGGCGGAGCCCGGCCGCCGCGTATCGCGGTTGTGGTAGCCATCGTGGCCCTGTTCGTCGCCAGCTCAGAGAATCCCGACCTGACTGGAATCATCTTCTCCGCGCTTAGCCTGGGCTTGCTGGTCTATTGCACCTTCCGCTCGCCGGTGGAGCGGGTCATGCCGGATGTGGCCGTCTCCGTGTTTTGCCTGGCCTATACCGGGCTTTTCCTGCTGGCGCTGCCCACGTTGCGCGAGCAGGCCAATGGGCCGTCGCTGGTGACGTTTCTGCTTTGCGTGGTCTGGGCGGGCGACATCGTGGCTCTCTACGTTGGCCGAGCCTGGGGACGCCACAAACTCGCGCCGAAGCTCAGCCCCAACAAGACCTGGGAAGGCGCGGCCGGCTCGGTGGCAGGCAGTCTGCTCGCGGCCGGCGGTCTGCTGGCGCTGGCTGACTGGCTCACCCAGTGGAACTCGGTCCGGCTATCCTACCCGGAAGATATCTGGTTCTGGCTGGTTCTGGCTGTCGTGGTCAATGTAGGCGCGCAGGTCGGTGATCTGGCCGAGTCAGCCCTCAAGCGATCGGTCGGCGTCAAGGACTCCGGCACCCTGTTGCCCGGCCACGGCGGTGTCCTCGACCGCATCGATGCGTTGTTGCTGGCCGCACCGGTCCTGTGGTTTGCGCTGCTGCTTCACCAGCGGTTCTGAGCAGCCATTTCTGCGAATCCACCCATGGATTCCTCGGGGAGTCATGCAACGATTGAAGAGGACATCATGAAACGACTCGCCATTCTCGGTTCAACCGGCTCCATCGGCCAAAGCACCCTCTCCATCGTCGAGCAGTTCCCGGAGCGCTACCAGGTGGCTGCATTGGCCGCTGGGCGCAATCTCAATGAAGCCTTGACGCAGACCCTGCGCTGGCGGCCAAGGGTCGTCTCCATGGCGACCGAAGATCTCGCCGGGCAGTTGGGGCAACTGCTGCGGCACGCGGGCGTCACGGGCATCGATCTGGTGTGGGGCACGGCCGGCACGGTGGCCTGCGCTACGCTGCCCGAGGCGGATTTTGTCGTCTCCGCCATCGTCGGCGTGGCCGGACTGGAAGCAACCCACGCGGCGATCCTCGCCGGCAAGCCCATCGGTCTGGCCAACAAGGAGTGCATGGTAGCCGCGGGCGAAATCCTCACCCGCGCCGCGCGCGAGCGCAACGTGCCCATCCTGCCCATCGACTCCGAGCACAACGCCGTCCACCAGTGTCTGCGCGTCGGTGAGCACCGCGAAGTCAAGACCATCTGGCTCACCGCGTCCGGTGGCCCCTTTCGCCAGACGCCGCTCGCCGAGTTCGCGCACATCACGCCGGAGCAGGCACTCAAGCATCCCACCTGGGTTATGGGCCGGCGCATCACCATTGACTCAGCCACCATGCTCAACAAGGGCCTGGAAGTGATCGAGGCCTGCCGGCTGTTCGACGTGCGGCCCAGCCAGGTGCGGGTCACCGTGCATCCGCAATCGACCGTGCATTCGCTGGTCGAGTACGTGGACGGCTCCATCCTCGCGCAGATCTCCGTCACCGACATGCGGTTGCCCATCCTCTACGCCCTGGCCTACCCCGAGCGGCCGGCCTCCTCGCTCACCTTCGACCTGGCGGCGCTGCGGCATCTCGACTTCGAGCAGCCCGACTTTGAGCGCTTCCCCTGTTTGCGCCTGGCCTTTGAAGCGGCAGAGAAAGGCGGCGCGCACTGCATCGCCCTCAACGCCGCCGATGAGATTGCGGTCGAAGCCTTTCTGGACCGCCGCATTCCGTTCCTGGGAATCCCGCGTACAATTGAAAAAGTGCTCGCCGCCACGCCAGAGGCGCACCCGGCATCCATTGCCGAGGTGCTCGCCGCGGACCGGGAGGCGCGTCAAACGGCAGGTGCGCTGCTGAGTTGAACTTTCCCCCTGTACGGCGGCCGCTCGAAGGATAAATCGCTCGTCTATGCATGAATTTCTGGTTTCTACCGTCGCCTTTATCGTCCTTGTCGGCGTCATGGTCGTGGTCCACGAGTTTGGACACTTTGCCGTTGCCAAGCTGTGCGGCGTGCGCGTCGAGGCCTTTTCCGTTGGCTTTGGGCCGCGTCTCTTCGGCATTAAGTACGGCGATACCGACTACAAGGTCTGCCTGCTCCCGCTGGGCGGCTACGTGAAGATGACCGGCGAAACCCCGGACCAGATCACCGGCACGGGCGACGAGCTGACCGCTGCCGATCTCCAGGCCGACCCCGGCGCCTTTACCTCCCATCCCCGCTGGCAGCGCATGCTGATCGGCGTAGCCGGCCCCGTGGCCAACTTCATTCTGGCCTTCGTGCTTATGCTCTTTTACTACGGCTGGATCAACGAGATGCCCAAGCACGTGGTGAAGGCGACCGCAATCGAGTGGGTGGTGCCCGGTTCGCCGGCTGCACAGGCGGGCCTTGAGCCGGGCGATGTGATTACCCGCTATGAATCCCGGGACAATCCCGACTGGGACACGGTGAACCAGCGCGCCGCCATGAACCAGGGCCAGACGGTGCCCGTTGCAGTCGATCGCAACGGCCAGACCATCCAGCTCTCCCTGCACCAGCCCGCATCCGTCAAAGGGCAGGACTTCGACCTCAACGACCTGGGCCTGATTCCGGAGTTTGTGCCCGGCCCCATCGGCGTGCAGCAGGTTGAGCCCGGCACACCGGCGGCCGAAGCCGGCCTGCACGATGGAGACCAGATTCAAGCGGTGGATGGGCACGCCTTCCACGTCGTGCAATCCCTGCTGGCTTATATGCAATCCGGCCAGGGCAAGCCGATCGTCCTCACCGTCAATCGCAATGGCGTCACCCTGCCCCCCATGCTCGCGCATCCCACCAAGACGGACGGCTGGAAACTCGGCTTTGTTCCCACCCCGGTCCCCTTCGGCATGTCTCCCTTGCCACTCAACCAGGCAGTGGTCAAATCCCGCCAGTTCTGCATCGACAACTCCACGCTGATTCTGGAGGTGCTGGGCCGCCTGTTCACCCACAAGGTGAGCATGGCGCAGCTTTCCGGTCCGGTGAGCATTGCCCGCATGGCCGGCGACGCAGCCGAGACCAAGGGCTGGCTGCCCAAGTTCTGGCTGGCTTCGGCCATCAGCATCAATCTGGGCATCCTCAACCTGATGCCGTTTCCCATCCTCGATGGCGGCCTGATTCTGCTGCTGCTGATCGAGAGCGTCATCCGCCGCGACATCGGCATGCAGGTCAAGGAGCGCATCTACCAGGCAGCGTTCGTGGTCCTCATCGCCTTCTTCGCCTTCGTCATCTTCAACGACGTCTCCAAGCTGCCCATCTTCGCGCACCTCAAGCCGTAAAGGCAGGGACCAAGAGAGCAGGGGCTGAGGGACTGGATCTTTCGCCGGTTCGGGACTGAATCTGGGTGCCCCTGGTCTCGATTTTGAGACCAGGGAAAGCAC
>Ga0302267_10002760_pt1 | contig 20875 bp, 9 predicted proteins | sample III_Bog_E1_3_FD_194555 | JGI IMG/M metagenome (GOLD analysis project Ga0302267, IMG submission 194555) | Peat permafrost microbial communities from Stordalen Mire near Abisko, Sweden - III_Bog_E1_3 | ecosystem: Environmental > Terrestrial > Soil > Wetlands > Peat | place: Sweden: Abisko... | reverse complement strand
GTCGCCAACGTAAAGGTCGATGCCGACCAATTCGAGCAGATGATTCTTAACCTCGCGATCAATGCTCGTGACGCGATGCCCGTTGGCGGTCGGCTGACGATCACTGCGCGCAACGAGACAGTGGACTCGCGGAGCAGTTCGATACTCGAACTTCCCGCGGGCAACTACGTCGTCGTTTCGGTCGCCGATACGGGGATCGGGATGGATGAGGAGACGCGCAGGCGCTGCTTCGAACCACTGTTCACCACGAAGGGTCCCTTCAACGGAACCGGCATGGGTCTAGCCGCCGCACGACGTTTCGTCGAAGAAAGTGGTGGCGTCATCCAGTGCACGAGTGAACTACAACGAGGAACCAGTTTCGACGTTCTGCTGCCCGCGGTCCTCGACGCCGCCGCGACGTCGGCGAGCCACGACGAGATTGCCCGCCCCAGAGGTTCGGCCACGGTCCTGCTCGCCGATGACGACGAGGGACTTCGCACACTCATGGCCCAGGTTCTTGGTCGCAACGGCTATGTCGTGATTGAAGCGGGATCAGCAGAAGAAGCCCTCGAGCTCGCGCGAGCTCGAACGTCACCGATTGACGTGCTCATCAGCGACGTCGTCATGGGCGCGCTTTCGGGACCGGAACTGGCTCGCTCGCTTCAAAATGACGATCCGTTGCTGCGTGTACTTCTGATCTCTGGCACGGCGGACGCCACCGTCGTGGAGCTCTTGGCTGAAGGTACTGGCCAGTTTCTCGCCAAGCCGTTCAAGCCCAGTGAGTTGATTGACGAGGTCCACGGACTGCTCGAACGCCCCGGTCCCAGTTCCTAGGTATCACCCGCGAACTTCGACACGTTTCATTTCGGTAGCTGCGGTTCGAAGCGGTAGCCGACGCCACGCACTGTGGTGATCCACTTCGGGTGATCGGAGTCCTTTTCTATCTTCAGGCGAATTCGACGAATGTGTTCGGTCACGGTCGCTTCATTTTGCCACTCGCTCGAGGATTCCCACACGTGGTCGAGCAACTGTGCGCGGGTGTAGACCTGCCGTGGCGTTGAAGCAAGAAACGCCAGAAGGGCGAATTCCTTCGACGTCAGGTCCAGAAGATCGCCTTCGAGATGGACCTCGTGAGTGCTTTCATTGATCAAGAGTTCACCGAATCGCATGGTCGGCGCGTCGATTTGGTGCTGCTTGGCGCTCACGCCGGCGCGACGCAGCACGGACTCAATTCGTGCTGACACTTCACCAAGGGAAAATGGCTTCACGACGTAGTCATCGGCACCGAGCTTCAAGCCAGCAATCCGTTCCGATTCAAGCCCCCGGCCCGTTAGGAAGATCGTTGGCACGTCACTAATCAAGCGAATCTCGCGAAGCACGTCTCTACCGTCCTCACTACCCAGGACGATATCGAGTAACACCAATTCTGGATTCTGTGTTGCGGTCAGCCTTAGCGCAGCTGCCGAGTCGTTCGCGGTGGCGACTTCGTAACCCTCGCCCGTTAGAAACGTCTCCATCAAGTGGACCAAGTCCGCGTCATCATCGACGATCAGTATCTTGGTCATACTCCGAACGTCATTTCTGAGCGCAAGCAGTCGAGGCCCTGTAACAACGCCTCCCGATAATCACCAGTGGGGCCAATGAAGAGTCGCTCGCCCGCTAGAACCATGTCGCCATCTTAGGAAAGCCCGGACACCTTTCGTGGTATCAGGAGTGACCTTCGTGCCCGCCAACTCGGCTAGAAAGACTGTCGTTCGAACGGGCCCACTTTGGGCCGTGGCGCTTCGACCGATCCACGCCCAACGGAAGGTGAGTACCACGTAATCCACCCCATCCATCGTGAGCGTCGTCGAATGCCCTAAGTCAAAGTGGCAAAGACAGTCACGTTCCTGTTCCGAGCTCGGCCCACCACAGTCAGATTGGACGCGCTAGGGGCAGTCGAACCTTTCGAGAGTTCCTCCATCCGAATCTCGACATTCACGCCGTCGTGCAACATCGCCTCGTGCAGATACGTCGCCACGCTCGCCGCGCGCCGATCGCCGAGGGCCAAGTTATAGGCCGCACTTCCGACGATGTCACAGTACCCAGTGAAAACGATCAACTTGGTCCCGGTCTTCTTCACTTCAAGAGCGAAACCCTGCAGTTGTCGATCCATTGTCGTGGTAAGCGTGGCGAAGCCAGTAGCGAACGGGAACAGCGTCAAAAGATCGGCATTGGACGCTTCGACGACAACTCCCACCGACACCGACGCGCGAGCGCCAGTATTCACGAAACCTTGTGACAAGACGATAGCGTGACCTGCTGCAATATTCGTAGGAACTCTGACCGTCGCCAAGAATGTTCCATTCGCCTTCACCACCACGCTGCCCAAGAAGATCTGCGGAGAGAAGATATAGAGATCAGTTACCGATGCCGGGTAGAAACCCGTGCCGGTAATCTTCGCCGTACCATTCTTTACGAGCACCACCGTGAATCCGGTGCTAGTGCTGATGGTCGAATTCGTCGTGATCGTCATGGTGATGCCGTTACTTCGCGCGGTCACGCTCGTGTTCGTTATTGCGAGTATTCCGCTTGAAGTCGCGCCGTTCAGAATAGTTCCAGAAACGGTGCCAGGACTCAAGGGCTTGATAGGCGTGACGCCCGAGGTGACGCCCAGGCCATTGGGTCCATTAAGAATGGGTGCGCCCGTAGTCGTCACCGAATTTGACAGGGCGATTGAGGACGCGGCGGTTGGCGACGTCGAATTCATGACGACGCTGAATGTGTACGCCGTGCCGTTCTTAAGCCCAGTCACGAAGCACCTCGTCGTCGAAGTCACGCATGTCGTTCCTCCAGGAAGCGCCGTGACCGTGTACTTGACGCCGGTCAACTGGGACGCGTTGGAAGGTGCAACGAACGTCACGAGGGCGTCGGAGTCACCAGCTAATGCAACTACATCAACCGGCGCGCCCGCCGAAGACGCCGTCCCCGTAGTCACCGTCAGCGGGATAGTCGCCGTTGCGGACTGCCCGGTGTTGGTGACAGACACCGTCACGAGGAATGTTCCTGTCGTCGTTGGCGTACCTGAAACGACGCCACCGCTCGAACACGTCAGGTCTGCCGGCAGGCCCGAGCACGTCCACGTACTTGGTCCCGTGCCACTCGCACTGAGCGTTGCACTGTAAGGATCACCTTCTGTGGCGCCCGGAAGCGTCGTCGTCGTGACGACCAACGTGGGTGCGCCGCCACCGCCACCGCCACCGCCACCGCCACCGCCGGCAGCAGCGCTAAAGCTGACCGGGACTGAACCGAGGGCGTAATTCGATTGTGTGATATCTGTGGCGGACAGCGTCGACGTCTCGACGACCGGGTCACTGACGCTGAACAAGGCCACGTTCGTTGCCCCCGTGTTCACCGGTGACGTCGACACCAAGGCGCTACCGGTGCCCGCGAGAGCAACCGTCGCGTCGTCGACCGGATTGCCGTACTGGTCGGCGAGGGTCACGGTCACCGTGGTTGAACCGGGAATGGTGACTGCAGCAGGGTTGGCTACCACCGTGGAACTGATCGTCGAGGCAAGTCCGGCCACGAAGGTGACGTTGATCGTCGAGGACGTCGGTCCGTAGGCGCCCCATGCACTCTTGGTCACGACGATCGGACACGTGACCGCCAGCAACGACGTGACAACGCCCGAAGAGGAGACGGCGCAGCTCGCCGGGTCGCTGGATCCGAGCGCGAAGCCCAAGGTCCCCGAACCACTCCCACCGCCCACGACGACTTGGGGATTCGAACCGACGACCGGACTGGTGGAGGTTTCTAGAGGAATGAGCGACAACAGGAGCGGTGCCTGAAATAGCTCAGTGAAGGTCGCCGTCGTCGTGGCACTTGGACCACTGATCGTCGCGCTCTGCGCGCTCGCGCGGTACGTCACATCCTCGACCGTGGCATCGGTGACGTAGAAGGTCGAAGTACCGAATGAATCGCTGGTCTGGGTGTTCGTACCGCTCAACGGGTTAACGCCGGTGTGCACGCTCGACGACCCGATGTTCGTCAATATTACGGCCACGCCCGCAATGGCGTTACCGTATTGGTCCTCGAGGGTTACGGTCACGATCGCGTAACCCGCTCCGTCAGCGGGCTGGCTCGCGTTCGTGACGACAATCGAGGAATTCGCCGCGTCGACCAAACCAGGACTGAAGGTGACGAAGTCCGTCGAGGAGTTCGCCGGACCGTACGTTCCGTCGCCGGCCCTCGTTGCGATAACGGGACACGTCACGGCCGTGTTCGATGAAGTCAACACGCCCGGAGAGGAAAACCCGCAACTCGAAGGTGCGCCGGAAGCTAACGCGAAGGTAATGGCACCTGTACCACTTCCACCAACTGCACTCATCTGTGCCGTCTGTCCGACCGTTGGGTTGGCGGGATTTGCGCTCTCCGTCAGGCCACTTTGGGTTAGGAACCCGAAGGTCGCCGTCGACGACGACGAGCCGCTAATGGAAGTCGACTGAGCGGGAATGCTCGCGCCGTATTCGACGATCTGGGCCACGTGGTCGGCAACGTAGAAAGTGGCCACGCCCAGTGCACCGGTCAACTCCGCGTTGGTGCCGGTTTGCGCCACACAATTCGTGTAGACCGACGACGAGCCAATGGTGGTGAGCGACACCGACAGTCCCGGAGTTACGTTCCCGTACTGGTCCTCGAGGGTGACGGTCACCGTGGCGCAACTCGTACCATTGGCCGGTTCATTCGGGAACGTGACCACCACCGACGATGCGGTAGCACTCACGGGACCGGGGACAAACGTGACGGTCAGAGCCAGTGACGTCACAGACGCGTAGGTGGTATTCCCAGGCATGGTGGCGGTGACGGGACAGGCAATCGCCATATTATGTGTCGACAACACTCCCGACAAGAGCACACAATCGCTCGGTGCTCCCGCACCTAAGGAATAGGTGACTGTCAACCCGTCGGTGCCACCCGTGTAGCCCATCACGACGGACTGGCCCGCGACAGGGCTCGACGGATTGGCGGTCGCGGTGAGCGTCGCTTGCGAAAGCAGCGCGAACGTCGCGGTCGTCGAAACGCCGCTTATCGTCATCGATTGCGCGGACGCCGCGAGGGTGACCGATTCGGAGGCGGTATCGGTCACGTAGAAGGTCACCACGCCACTGGGGTTCGTGCTCTGCGTACTCGAGCCAGTCTGCGCAGCACAGTTGTCATAGACCGCGTTGGTCGCCGAAAGTCCAGTGAGCGCAACGGCGACGTTCGGTATGACGTTGTGGTCGGCGTCCTCGAGTGTCACGGTGGCGGTGGCACAACTCGTGCCGTTGGGAGGATTGTTCGGGTTTGTCACGACGATCGTCGAATTCGCAGGGCTCACGGGACCAGGATTCACGAGGATCGAGTAGGACGGACTCGTGGCCGACAGGATTCCCCCCGCGTCAGCCTCCCTCAGGGTGAACGTGTACGCGCCCGCTGTCGTGGGGGTACCGGTAAGAGCGCCCGTAACGGTATTGAGCAAAAGCCCCGGCGGGAGTGATCCTGCCGACACCGACCACGTGAACGGCGACTGCCCGCCGGTCGTCGCGATGGCCTGGTTGTAGGAGACCGTCGTCTCGCCATTTGCCACACTCGACGTCGTGATGACCGGCCGGTTGTAGATCTCGAAGAGCGTCTCGTTGAGTCCATAACTCGTAACCCACACGTGCGAACCGTCGTCGGCGATGTTTCTCGGTGCCGACGTACCAGGCTCGTTGGGATTAGTGAGCGTGAAGGTATTGATGACCGAATGAGAAGCAATGCTTATCTCCGATACCGTCCCGCTACCACGGTTCGTCACCCACACGTCGGTGCCGTCCGATACCAATTGGTCGGGCACTCCCCCCACCGTTATGGCTGTCCCATCGGTCCCTCCAGTAGCGCAGTTGATCTCGGTGACACTGCCGGTCGGATCATTCGTGCCGGTGTAACCAGGCGCACTACTAATCCAGACGTGAGTCCCGTCCGAGGAGATACCACAAAGTCCCGCGGGCACGTTAATAGTTCGAACGTAGGACGCATTCGACGCGTTCAACTCCACGACCTGCGTGCCGTTGTAGTGGCAGTCCGAGTCGCCAGCGGTTGCTTCAGTCGCCACCCACACGTGAGTGCCGTCAGTCGAGACCATGAACGGCCCCGCGATATTTTGCAAGGTCGCCGCGCTGACCGTCGTGACCACTCCGGTCGCTACAACTATCTCACTGAGCGTACCTCCACCGGTGAGATTGACACTGCCAGGATTCGGCACCCACACGTCGGTGCCATCGTCCGAAAGACCATACGGTTGACTTCCTACCGTCACCGCTCGCGTGTACGTGGGCGCGTCACCGGCCCCGAGAGTGAATTCGTCGACGAGGGCACTTTGGTACAGCGAGACCCACAGGTGTCCCGACGATCCGTTGCCATCAACGGCGACAAAGTTCGCGTTAGAAGTACCGCCGAGATTTGCCGCGCCAGCCGTCGTCGAGATGACGGTACCCGACGCGTTATACGTGTAGGTGCCACCACTCGTGATCGCGTATTCGAGCAGGCCCGTCGACGCCGAATAGCCACAGACCGATGACCCGACCGGAAACGCCACCCAGACAACGGAGCCATCAGTAGCCACCCCCTGAGGATCTTCAGCATTTCCGCCGCAATACGCCGTGCTGGTCTCGGTAAAAATGTCGCGACCGATCGCTGGATTGGTCAGCGTTCCCGGAAAGTTCGCCACGTTAATCGTCGGAAACGGCGTCACGAAAGTCGCCCCAGCTGTCGGACTCACCGCGCCCGTATTGCCGGCGGCGTTGGTCGCCACACTGAAGTCGGTGCCAGGTAGGGTCCCGATCGCTGGATTAGTGAATCCCGAAAGGGCGAAGAGCGCGGGCGTGTTCGCCGCGAGCGTGCAACCCGTGCCCGTGGTGATGGTGATCTCACCCGCCGAGGGCGAGTTCACCGCGATCGAAGGCGACGTACAAGGATTAGCCGAGAAACCGGAGACGCTCCTGAAGGTCGTCAACGTTGGAATCGCCACGCCAGTAAAACTCACCGTGATGGTTGACGTCGCCGTCAACGCACTCGAAGCGGTAAAGCCGATGTCCCACAAGTCCGCCACGCCCGCTGCCGTCGTGGTGGGTACGAAGGTAACGCCGGTCACCGCGGCCGAAGCACTGGCCTCAAAGCCAACCACCGACACTGCGGATCCAACCAGCGCGAGGCCTAACCATACCGTCAGGACTTTACGAAATAATTTCATCAACAACAGACCTTCTACTTTCCAGAAAACGAGATTTCTAGATTTGCGTGCGAGGTCCGAACACGTGACGCTTGAGCGCCTTAATCAACTTCATTACTCAGAACGGGCAACTTGCCGTTCACTCCGCAAACCTCTCCCTAGGAAGTCGAGGTCTGCGAAAGCGTGCGACTGTCGGTGAACAATTCCGTCCCGGTGATAATTCTACCTCACATTCTCAGGACGACATCGATTACTTTCGGTTCAATCGCCCGAGCCCAGCACCACGGAGCGAATCACCGCACCAGGGACCCCCGAAGACAGCCGACCGCCGATGTCGATGATCGTCACCGAACAGTTGGCTGCACACCAGGGCGAAACCCAGAAGGAGGCCACAAAATCGGTCGCGATGAAGGGACCTTACGACGCCCTTTGACAAAAGGGGCGGCGGATCGCCGCGCGTCTGATCCGCCGCCCGTCGCCGATGTCCTAGAAGAGAATCGCGAAGACGGTCACGTTCCTATTTCGTGCGCGACCGTTCGTCGTGAGGTTTGACGCACTCGGAGCCGTAGAACCCTTGGAGACCGATACGAAGCGGATACGAGCAGTTACGCCATCCAACAACAAGGCTTGTCGTAGGTACGTCGCCGCGCCTTGCGCTCGGCGGTCACCGAGGGCGAGGTTCGAAGCCGACCCTCCAACGGTGTCAGTGAAGCCAGTGAAGACCACCAGCTTGGTGCCGAGTTTCTTGACCTCCAGGGCGAAGTTCTGTAGCTGGCGGCCCATGGTTGGGGTGAGCGCTGCCGATCCGGTTGCGAAGGGGAACAGTGTCAAGAGCGCGGCGTTCGACGCGTCGACCACTATACCGACCGACACCGAGGCGCGAGCCCCCGATTTGACGAAACCCTGCGAGAGGACGATGTCGTTGCCAGCGGGAACGTTCGAAGGAATCCTCACAGTTGACGAATAGGTGCCGTTGATCTTTACCGTCGCGTTGCCCAAGAAGATCTGCGGTGAGAAGACGTAGAGGTCGACGACCGAGCCTGGAAGGAATCCCGTGCCCGTTACCGTCGCCACGCCCTTCTTGACAAGTACCACCGTGAAACCGGTCGTGGTGCTGATCGTTGACGAGGTCGCAATGGTCATCGTCACGCCGTCACTGCGAGCCGTCACGCTTGAGTTCGATACGCCGAGCGAACCGGCTGACGTGGAACCGTTGAGTACCGTACCGGTCACACTGCCAGGACTCAGCGACTTGATCGGCAACGCCAATGTCGTGGTGCCCATGCCGTTGGACCCTTCAAGAATGGGAGCAGCCGACGGTGTCACCGGATTCGATATTCCTGGCGGCGACGTCGCCGTGGGCGACGTCGAAGTGGCGACGACACTAAAGGTGTAGGTGGTCCCGTTGGTGAGACCGGTGACCAAGCACGAGGTCGCCGTGGTCACGCAAGTCGCTCCGCTGGGACTTGCGGTGATGATATATTTCACACCGGACAATTGCGACGCGTCGCTCGGTGGGACGAAGGTTACGAACGCGTCAGAGTCGCCTGCCACTGCGGTCACGTTAGAGGGCGCCTCAGTGGTGGGCACACCCGCGGTCACCGTTAACGGAATCGTCACCGTATTGGTCTGACCATTGCTGGTGACTGTAATGGTGACGGAAAAAATACCCGATACGGTGGGCGTGCCCGAAATGACCCCAGCCGTCGAACACGCGAGACCTGCGGGCAAGCCTGAGCACGTCCACATCGTCGGCCCAGAAGCGCCGACTGCGGTGAGCAAATCGCTGTAGGGCTGGCCAACCACGCCACCAGGCAGCGTCGCGTTATTGATGAGCAGCGAAGCGCCACCACCGCCTCCACCACCGCCTCCACCACCGCCTCCACCACCGCCACCAGACGAGGCAGCCATGAAGGAGACTTGGGTCGATCCAATGGTGTAGCTCCCTTGGGACCCGTCGGTCGCACTCAGGTTCACGGTTTCGACCGCGGTGTCGCTGACCGTGAACGTGGCGATGTTGGAAGAACCTGTATTCACCGGCGACGTTCCGACGGCGGCGCTGCCCGTACCTGCCAGGGCCACCGACTGACCAGTGACCGGATTACCATATTGATCCTCGAGAGTCACGGTCACGGTCGTCGTGCCCGGGTTCGTCACCGAAGTCGGACTCGCCACCACGGTCGAAGTAGAAGACGATACCGGACCAGCGACAAACGGGACGTTAATCGTCGCGGACTTGGAACCATAGGAACCAGAGGCTTGCCTCGTGACGAGAATCTGACACGTGACCGCCTGCGTTGACGTGACGACGCCCGACGAGGAGACCGCACAACTCGAAGGATTGCTCGGCGCGAGTCCGTAAACAAACACGGGTGCGCCAGTGCCACTGCCTCCGCTCGCACTCACCTGCGAACTGGTGCCCACCACAGGATTCGTAGGCAACGCACTTACGACGAGCGAAGCCTGCGGCAAGAGACCGAAGTCCACCGTCGTGCCCGAAGAACCGCTTATGGTCACCGACGCCGCCGTCGCGCTATACGTGACATTCTCAACAATTGCATCCGTGACGTAGAAGGTCGCGGTGCCGAGCGAATCACTGAGCAGCGAGTTCGTGCCACTCAGTGGATTGGTGCCGGTATGGACGCTGGAAGAACCGAGGTTCGTCAAGGTGACGGAGGCACCGGAGATGGCGTTGTTGTACGAGTCCTCAAGGTTCACGGACACGATGGCAAAACTTGCACCGTCCGCGGGCTCGGTCCCGTCGGTGACGACGATCGAGGAGTTACTGGCGTCCACCGGACCCGGAGTGAACGGCACGTTGACCGTCGAGGAGTTGACCGGCCCGTACGAGCTGTTGCCCGCCATCGTCGCTATGACGGGACATACGACCGCCTTGGTGGTGGTCAGTTGACCGGTAGAGGAATTAAGCTGGCAACTTGTCGGCGCACCAGAAGCCAGCTGGTAAGTAATCCCAAGACCAGTGCTGCCGCCAGTGGCGCTGATCACGACGTACTGGCCTACCGTCTGACTGGTCGGATTCGCACTCTCGTTGAGTCCACTCTGTGAGAGATACCCGAACGACGCTTCCGATGATGAGGATCCCGCGATTTGCGTCGAATTAACCAGTGCGCCGTAGGTCACCGTCTGGACCGTGGTGTCCGCAACGTAGAAGGTCGCCACACCACTGGAGTTCGAGTTCTCGCTGCTTGGTCCGCTAGGAGGAGAGCTGGCGACCGTTCCCACTGACGAAGAACCGACGTTGGTCAAGGACACCGACTGATTCGAGATTACGTTGCCGTACTGGTCCTTGAGCGTGACGGTCACTGTGGCGTAACTCGTACCATTAGGCGGTTGGTTCGGGTTGGTTACCACGACTGACGACGTGGTGGCGCTCACCGGTCCAGGACCAAACGTCACGTTGAGAGGAGAAGATACCGTCACCGGGGCGTACTGGGCGTTGCCGGCCATGGTGGCAGTCACGGCGCACGTAACGGCCAAGTTGGACGTCAAGACCCCGGCGTTGATCGCGCAACTCGCCGGATCGCCACTCACCAACGAGTAAGTCACGGTACCGTTGTCACTGCCACCGCTAGCGTTAATCGTCACCGGCTGGCCCGCAACGGGGCTCGCCGGGTTGGCACCTAAGCCGAGCGGATTTTGGGCTAGCAGTGAGAACACCGCCGTGGTGGTCCCCGACGAACCGCTGATGGTCGCCGATTGGGCGAGCGCGGTGTAGGTCACTGATTCCGCGGTCGTATCGGTGACGTAGAACGTCGCCACACCACTGGAGTTCGAGTTCGCGCTGCTTGGTCCGCTAGGAGGAGAGCCGGCGACCGTGTACACCGACGAAGAACCTTTGGTGCCGAGTGACACGCTGACGCCAGAAATCGGGTCCGAGAGGGCATCCTTCAATGTCACGGTGACGGTCGCGTAACTCGTACCATTCGCGGGTTGTGCTCCGTTAGCTACCGCGATCGTTGACGTGCTCGAGGACACGACTCCCTGACCGACCGTGAGTTGGTAGGCCTGATAGTTCACCAAGCCGAAGGTATCGGTGGCCTTGATGGTGAAGGTGCACGTACCCTGACTAGACGGAGTGCCGGAGAGGACGTTGCCCGAGAGCGTCAAGTTAAAGGTCGTCAGACATGACTGTCCGGTCGTGGCGGGCTGGGAGAGCGTCCCCGTCGCACCGGCAACGACTGCGTAGGTGTAGGACCCGTTGCCCCCGCTCGCCGTGAAGGTTTGCGAATACGAGGAGCCGACCGCACCATTGGGCAGGTCGTACAATGTCGAATACTTTCCTTCGTACGGATTGGTGGGCGTTCCATTATTTGGGGCGATTTGGGGCGTGTTCGAAAGCTCGGTCACACTGTTATTACCTTGTTCGGTCAACCACACTTCATTACCCGTTGACGCGAGGAAACGAGGTCCCGCACCGTTGGGAAGTGTGATGACGGTCTCGTTCGTGGTCAGGTTCACGTTGCCCGCGATGATCGCGCTGAGAGGAATCTGCACCATGTCAGAAGTGCCGCTGCCCGCTCCAGTGCCAGCGACCCACACGTCGGTGCCGTCGCTAATGACGCCTTGTGAGACGACGGGTATGACGAAGGGCGATCCAGGAATCTGGTTGCCGGTCGCGGCGTCGAGTACCCACATCTCGGACGTCGTTCCGGCCGACGTGTCACTGGTGATGTAGACGTAGCGGCCGTCGCTGAATATTCCGTACGCGCCGGGAAACGTTGAGGCCGGAAACTTCGAGGCGTTCACGACCGCCCCCGTGGCTTCGTTGATTTCGGCGATCGATCCCGTTCCATTGGCCCCTTCGGCGACCCACACGTGGGTTCCGTCACAAGAGACCTGGTTGGCGGCGACCGTGCCCAAGTTGATCGACTGACTTGCGGTCGTGCTCCCCACCGGTATCTCGTACAAGTAGTTTGCAAATGTCGAGGACTGCTGAGCAGTCCACACGTCATTGCCGTCACCACAGATGCCGTAATACTGCTGACCCGTGGACGAACTGACGTAGGTGACGGCTCCGGGCGTGTCCGTAGACCCCGAGATCGCTACCTTTTCCACGCTGTGCGATCCACCCTGGAAGAGGTTTATCCAAAGGTAGTTCCCGTCAATGGCGATACCCGTCGGATTTCCCGTCAGGGTGATGGTCTGGACGAGTGCACTCGTCTGGAGATTGAAAGCCTCGACGGTGTTGCCAGTAAGACCGGCCACCCAGACGACGTTGCCGTCCGAGGCAATACCAATGGGGTCACCGGGTGCGTTCACCGTGGCACGAAGACCAGGGTTGCTCACCGTACCGGGCCACGAGAATTGCGGGATCACCGGGTACTGGGGAATGATGACGACGTTCGAAGAAGGGCTGACCGCGGTGGTGTCGACTGAGGTCGTAAGAGAGAACTGCGTGTTGGTAAGCGTCTGCGCCGAGGGATTGGTAAAGCCGTAAAGAGCGAAGACGCCAGCGGTCGAGCCAGCGAGTTGGCACCCGCTACCTACCAAGGTCACGGTCACCGTCGACGTATTCACCGCCAGGGTGGGTGCACACGTTCCCGAGAAGCCTGAGACGGTCGCAATCGTCGGCGACGACGGCACGTTAATCGCGCTTGGAAAAGTTACGGTAATGGTCGAGTGCAGGGATGAGGAGATAGTTCCGGTCGGAGTGAATCCCACGAGATAGTCGGTGTAGACACCCGCCGCCGTCGTCGTTGGCGTGAAACTGACCGCGGTTACGCCAGATGCACCAGCCACGTCACCGAAACCGATCACCGATACCATTGAAGCCAGCACTGCCACGCCCATGGCGCTCGCAATCGTGCTTCGTAGATTCCTCTGGATACTTCCTCTTGCCATAGTTCTACCTTTTGTCTGGAGTATGAACCAACGTAATTTCACTGCTTCGCCTGCGATATTTCCAAGAGAAACGTCGAGTGATCGAACCGACCCTAGTGACCCTAGGTATCACGCCAAACAAATTATCAACTTCTCACCAAGAAAGAATGAGGTGAGGAATATATGTACAGTCGCGCCGCCAACTTGGCGAGGGGTCAAATTGAGCCAGCGATTCAGCGTAGTTGAAGAACCTACGTATACATAGCATTTCTCGCGTACCCAGTCGATGAATGGGGGCCAACCCGCTGGACAGGTCGCCTTACGCCGGCTAGTCCGTGGTGTCGATGATGGCGACGGAGCAATTCGCACCGTGGGCAACCGAATTGGGCACGCTGCCCAAGACACGTCGCGCGCCCTTCATTCCACGATTACCCACAACGATGAGGTCTGCCTTGACTTTGTCCGCAACCGCGAAGATGACGTCGGCGGGATCGCCGACCGCGTGGTGCAGAACTGGTTCGACGCCATTGTTCTTGGCAATGAAGGACAGGACCTGCAACAGGGCCTCCGCCTCGCCATCGGGGTTCATGTTCTTGAACTCGGCGGGCAGTGAAGCCTCGTGACGAGGCTTGGGATCAACTGCCGTCACAATATGGAGCGTGCCTTTTGAGAGTTGGGTCAGTTGGCTCGCCGCATCGATTGCCCGTCGGGCCGTCGATGAATCGTCTGCACCCACTACCACTACGTCGAAAAGTCCCATGGTCTCCCCTACGTCCTCGAGGCTTCATCAGCCACTCTCGCCGCAAGTCACGAACGATTTCTGGAAGGTTACTCCAGAGGTCCCAACGAAAGCGCAAATAATCCTAAAGAAAACGGTACGTCCGCTACCAAATTTGAACTGGACACTTGCGCCACTTCGCACTAGCTGATACGAAGCGGGAACAAAAACTAGGGTGTTTTCGTGACAAAGACGAGCACACGTGACTGAAGAGGGGCTCGGCATTGCATCAGCCCACGACGTGTCCCGCGGTACCCACCTGACAGCGCTTCGTAGTGCCTTACAGGTCGATACCTCACTCGTAAGTCCCGTGGCGGGAGCCATCACTGCCCTTCCCGTACTCGCCGTGTTCGTTGCTGGCTTGCTCTTGGGGACCGACAGCGGTGCTATCGCCATGGCCGTCGGGGCGAACCTCATCGCCATTGCTTCACTCGTGGGTGCCCCTCGACTCTCGTTGCGAATCGCCATTCTTGACGCGGTCCTTCTCGGACTATCGGTTCTCGTGGGTACCCTCACCGGTTCGATCACGTGGCTCCACTTGCTCTTGCTGGTCCCCTGGTGCTTTGGAGCAGGAATAGTCGAGGTCTTTGGTCAGACGTCAGCGACGGTGGGCTCTCAAGCTGTCATTGCCTACGTCGTACTCGGACGATTCACCGGGAGCTTGCTCTTCGCCGTCCACTTCAGTCTTCTGGTGACCCTCGGTGCGTTGGTCGAAATCCTCGCCCTGCTCTTGTTGCGACTTCCCTCGAGTCTGCGTTATCAACGAACTCGACTCGCCACCTCGGTCGAAGCGGTCGCACGACTCGCGCTATTAGATCCCACCAGCTCGGCGACCACGGCCCTGACGTCGCTGGACGACACGGAGCAGGTGCTCGACGAGCCCGCGTTCTTTGGTCGTACTGACGTTCGTGAACTACGAGCAGTATTCGACCAAGTACGGCGCATTCGCTTGGAGATCACGACGCTCTCGGGTTTGCGATTGCGTTTGAGGGTCCAGAACGATCAGGACGACGAGCTTCGCGTGGCGGCCGCGTTGGGCCCGCTCTCAGTCGCCCTTGACGAAATGGCGACGTGTCTGCGCCGCCCGTCACCGTCCACCTGGCGAGTCAGCGTCGAGGAGTTCGACGAAAAAATTGACGCGCTCGATCGTGACCTCGTGAACCCTTCGGACGTCCAGGTCCTGGCGTTCCAGTGCGCCCAACACCTACGGGCCATCGCCGGCCAGTTGCGCGCGATGGGAAAACTCGTGGACTCGTCCGGACAAGAGTTGGGAAGACGAGTCTGGCGCCCCACGTTGCCCGAATTCGTTGGCCCCGACCTGTCTCGCCTGCGAAGCGACGCACTCACCTTGCGCGACAACTTGACGACCAGCTCGCCCGCGTTTCGACACGCCGTGCGACTGGCCGTCGCGGTGCCCGTTGCGGCCGTTGTTGGATCGGCCTTCGGCTTGCCACGCAGTTTCTGGCTCACGTTCGCCGTGTTAGTGATCTTGAAGCCTGATTACAGTTCGTTGCTCGATCGGGGATTCGGTCGAATGCTGGGCACCATCATCGGCGCGACCTTCGCGGCTCTGCTCGTGGGCGGTCTTCATCCCGATCTCACGGTTACCGTCATCCTGGTCGCGTTCTCGGCGTGGGTCGCCTATTCGACCTGGTACGCGAGTTTCGCCATATCCTTTGGATTCATCACCGCCCTCGTGCTGGTGCTTATGAGCATCAGCACGTCGGACTCGCTCGCCACGGCACTCGACCGACTCATCGATTTCTCACTTGGCAGCGTTATAGCGCTCGTTGCGTATCTCGTCTGGCCCACGTCTCTGCACACCAGCGTCAGTGACGCAATGGCGAATCTCTACCACGCTCTCGAACGGTACCTGGTGGCGGTATTTGACGTCGTCGAGAGCAAGCAATTCGACCCCGAGCGGGTCATTATTAGATCTCGAGCAACGCGCCTAGCGTGGATGCGCGCGGAGAGCGCGATTGGTCGGGCCGTGGCTGAACCAACGTTCGCTCGCGCGGATCCGGTTGACGGTCGCAGCCAGTTAGCGACGACCATGCGAATACTGCGCGCCCTGCACGCCATACGCATCGAAGCAGAACGAGGTCTCACCATCGAACCTTCACGCGAACTTGACGACCTCATCGAAGGCCTTGCGAGCGCTCTGCGCACCCTGTACGACAACAACGACGAGGAGGTGCGAAGTTCGAGGACCGGTCTTCGTTCGCTCTACCGGGTCGCGGTAAATTCCCTGAAGGATCCCCGGGCCAGCGAACCACTGGTGATCCACCTCGACGAACTCGTCAATGCCATTAATACCGCGACCGAACTCGCGGAAGTGCCGAACGACTGAAGTTGGCGTTCGCGAAGTGGCCGGCCTCTCTCAGGACTTCAGTAAGCTCAGCAGCTCGGACACGTCCACCGTGGCACAGCCAATGGACTGGTCTGACGCACCAAAAGGAATGTAGAGAACTCCGCGGTGCACGAGTGAGCCGCACGAGTAGAGCACGTTGGGCACGTAGCCGTCTCGCTCCTCGGTAGATGGCGACAAGAGGGGATCGGCGAGAGTCCCGAGCACGAGGGAGGGATCTTCCAGGTCCAACAACATCGCTCCGATGCCGTAGGTGCGCATAGGACCGACACCGTGGGTCAGGACCAACCAGCCCTCGTCGAGCTCAATCGGTGAACCGCAGTTACCCACTTGGAGCATCTCCCAGGTTTGCCTTGGAGTCTTGAAGAGGTTCGCGTCGTTCCAATTGTGCAGGTTGTCTGAGAACGTCAAGGCATTGTGCTCACGGTCGTAACGAGAGAGTGCCGCGAATCGGCCGCGAATCTTTCGCGGAAAGAAGGCGAGCCCTTTGTTCTGTGCGGCCAGGCCGGTCAACGGCGAAGAATTGAATGTCACGAAGTCGTCGGTTTCTAAGAGTTGCTGGCTTACGAAAACGCCGTCGTAGGCAGTGTAAGAAGCGATGTAGCGAGCGCAACTCTCCTCATTGACCTCAACAAAGCGCGCGTCTTCCATGCCTTGACCTTCGCGCAACGTGGCAGGCCACAGCACCCGTTGACAGATTTCGGTCCCAGTACTGAAAGACGCTGAGTAGAAATTGTCGGTGAACGAGCGCAATAACGCCACTGTCTCGGTGACGTTGATTCGTATATCGCTTTCGAGGCTCACTCGGTCGAGTGCACGGTCCAATTCTTCTCTCGAGAATTTCATCGGAAGGCAGTCCAGCACCGTTGAAGCGGTCTCGCCCTCGAGCCCGAGGTCACGCAAACTTCCGTGAAAGACATCGCGATCGAGCGAAGCAGGCTTCGTCTCGGCGAGCACCGGAAACGGTTTCGGTGATTCGACGTGAATGCTCTGGTCTTCGCCAATCTCACCAGCACGGAACTCGATCGTCGACTTGTGACCTTCGCCAATCGCTCGCATACTCATGACGACCCGAAGACCATCGGTGGCCACGCCGGACTGATCTGGATGTCTGACGAGACTGGGATTGCAGATCGCTGCGCCTTCGATTGAGTATTCGTGAGTGAAGGCCGCGCCCAAGAGTTGACGACGCTTGTCCGAGATATCCTGGTCGACTATGCCAATGACCCTTTGCGCGTGATCGTCAAAGAGAGCGGCCAAGTGGTCGTGGCGACCCGAGAATCTTTCTAAGATATCGGCCATTACGCAGTCGACATCCTCCTCGCTCAACGCCAACACCTCTTGGACCGTGTTCGATGTACGCGATTCACTACCACCAATCAGTTCTTGGCCCGGGACGAAGAGTCGGGTGACGACCCGCGAAATGTCAGCACGTAGGTGCACGTCAGTACGTTGGGCGATCCCTATTTCTGTCATGGCACCAGCTCCAGTTGGCGAGCCGTCTGAAGAGTGGCGAGTAACGCCAATGTCGATTCGGCACCTCTGTTTAGGTTAGGTCCTCTTGCGGTGAGCCCGTCGTACCCTCCTCCGGTAAGAGGGTCGAACATCACCGAGCCGACGTCGTTCTTGCCGAGGAACCACTGGGCCGCCAATTCAATTCCGCGGGACCAGTTGGCGTCACCGGTGAGTTGCCAAGCCCGCGCGCAGGCGTCGCAAAGTGCTGCCACTTCTATGGGTTGTTGGTCGAAGAACTCCTCGTCGGACGTTCGATGCCGACCCTTGGAAGACGTGACCGAGAGATGCCCGGCCTTGGTCTCCAGTGCCAGTAGCCAACGCAGTTGGGTGAGACCCAACTCCACTAGTCGATGATCATCGAGGGCCGACCCCGCGACCATCAAGGCTTCGGGAAGCACCGCGTTCGCGTAACTCAGACGTTCCTCAGGCCATTCCCAGCCGCTCCCGAGCACGGGTCGATCTAGAATCGACGCAGCGTCGCGTACCAGAGCCAGCGCCTCACGATCTACCTTGGCGGCACCGATGACCTCAACGGCACCCAGTGTGGCGAACGCCATCGAACGCGGCCAGGGTGAACGAACATTCAGGGAGCGCGCGAGCAATGCTGACGCGCGTCGTCGAATCTCTTGATCACCAAAACGACTCGCGGCCACGCCCAGGGCCCAGACAGCACGTCCCCAACAATCCTCGTCGGTACCCTTGCCCAGGAAATGTCCCGAAGTAGAGCGACGGTTCTTGAAGGTTCCGTGTTCACTTTGTGACTCCTCCAAAAAGGACATCGCGACTCTGGCGAGTTTCACGACACCAGCCGTCGGCTCAACCTCCCTCGCCGCGACCAGCAGCACTCGAGCAACGTCGTCCACGCAGTAACCGTGCTCGGTGCGGGCACGCTCGTGCTCGGCGTGTTCAAAGATGCCGAATGGTCCGATCATCGATAGCAAGTGATCGAAGTTGGGTGGCGGGTAGTTCACGCGGGCACGTCCAAGCGTTTGAAGAGCACTTCGTTCATCGCAATATACTGTTTGGCCACGGATTCCCAACTGAGTCCCTCGGCCAGACGCCGAGCTTCGCGCGCCATCCGATCGGCCAGGTCCGGATCTGAAATGATCTCTCGCAGCGCACTCGCGATAGCGTGGGCGTCTTTGCGGTTCACAATGATGCCGGCTCCAGAACCCAGAAGTTCGTTCGCGTGGGGAAACGATGTCGCGACGACGGGACGACCAGCGGCGATGGCGTCAACGAGAACGCCGGAAGTCGCCTGATCCTTCGAATCGTAGGGCAGAACCACAACGTCGGCACTTGCAATGAGTGTGGTTAACGACAGCAGGTCGCGATAACTGTTATCAAAACTCACAATCTGCGACAGACCAAGGTCATCAACTTTCAGTATTAGACCCTCGCGGTATCGCTCACCCTCTCGCGCGAGGACCTTGGGATGGGTCCGACCGGCGATGACGTACCTGGGCGTCGGCAGCAAATCTACTAAGTCCACCATGGCCTCGATGACCCATTCGATACCCTTTCCCGGCCCCAAGAGGCCCCAGGTGAGTATCAAGGGCGCACGCGCCGTCGCGTGAGGCAGAGGACTGGCTACCACATTGGCGCCGTGGGCAATGACCCGCACCGGCGTCGAGCCCACGAAGAAGCTTTCGCGCAATATCGCTGCCGCCGATTCCGTCATCACCACGACTGCATCAACGCTCCGGACGACCTCGTTCAAGACCTCACGCTGGTGTTGCATCGGATTGGCGAGAACAGTGTGGAGGATCGCTATGGACGGAACCTCCACGCCATGGAGCACCCGAAGAACGTCTTCGCCGTCGGGACCTCCGTAGAGTCCATATTCGTGCTGGACAATGGCGACGTCACATTGATTGAGTGCCTTGATTGCTGGCGCGATAGAGCGTCGATCATCGGCCAGCAAGTGGCCAATGACGGGGATCTTCGAAGGTGAGGCTGGCTCCTCGTGGTCCAGCACTCGAACCAGCGACACGATGTTCCGAGTGCGCTCTAACTCCTTCGCGAGCGACGACGTGAAGGTTGCCAGCCCGCACGGAGTAGGCGGACCGCTGCTTAGAAATCCGTACGAGATTGCGTTCGCGTTCACGACGTCGGCCAAGAGAATTTGACGAGGGAACCGATGGGTCGTTGGCGAGTGTCAGCCCGGTGATGCAGCTTCATGCGTGCCACTATCTTGCGCGCAAACTAGAGGAGAGCCACGAGACCAGACGTGAGTTGATCGCGAAAGCGGTGAAGGCCACGGTGGCGATGACCAACTCCACCAGGAAGGACTTGGGGGCGTCCTTGAGAGCGCTCCTCGAACCTTGTACGTGGACGCACGTTGCGCCGTGGCACGGCCTCTCAGAATGAAGAAATTCCATGACCTACCTCCATTGCATGAAGGCGTCGAGCCCGAACGAGCGACAATCGTCTAGATCGTCCGACCCGAACCTGGCGTCTTGCTTCGACTGAACAATTTCCAGTCGTGCAGACACCCTAGTTGTTGTTGAGGAGAAAACGAACACGGTCACTCATGCCGATTCTCTCTGCTCGCCGTGCTCGAATACTTCGTGTGGAGTGCCGTTCATCTGATCTATAACGTGAGAGAGCTCGACTTGAGGTGTAACGCTCCACGGAAGAAGTGATGAATGGTCCTTCGACCACGCAGCTAACACGTGGTGAGCGAGGTTGTCCTCAAGCGCGAGATGGGCGCGAGCGCCGAACAGCACGTCGTCAATTAAAGTCGGATCAGTCTCCAGTAGGCCCGCCACCAGTTGATTACGCGCGATGAAGGCATGGATGGGGTCAGTGTTCAGTCGCGCGTCGAAGTATTGGCTACCCGCCGCGTTTCCTTCGAGACGTTGCATGGCATGACAGCAGTGGTCCATTGCGTCCACCGAGAGCATCTTGCCCACGGTCAGCTGGCCGACCAGAGCGCCCCGCCACTTTTGGTGTAGTCCAAAGAGCGATTCGAGATTCGCCGCCGCCAGCGACACCGCTGGTAGGTGATCTGTGTAGGCGCCGTAATTGGGATCAAGTTGCAAGCTGGTCATGGTCGTCGAGAATTGCGAGGAATTCATCGCACGAGCATTGCCGCAACCCAATTCGCCGAATTGGATGCGCGCCATCGCCGCCTTCGCCCGACCCTTTAGCCGAGCAACAC